>JGI24702J35022_10000318_pt1 | contig 28653 bp, 21 predicted proteins | sample TergutTh196P4_FD_35022 | JGI IMG/M metagenome (IMG submission 35022)
CCCGCCGGCACAGGCGCGCCGTTCAGGCGGCGATCGGATCTCATCGGGAAAACAAGCGGCGAACCGGCCGCCCTCAGTCCTCGTCCTTGAGGTCGGCAAGGTACATCTCGGCTTTCCTTTCCTCCTTGGCCCTCGCCCCCTCGGAGAAGGCCTTGTTCCTCTCGGAGATGGTCTCTGCCCTCTCCTCGAGGTAGTTCCTTATCGCAACTATGATGAAATCCGCTCTGCTGGAGAAGTCGTTGAACTTTTCGACGTCCTCGTCCACCTTTGCTATCAGCCCCTCAGGGACCCGGAGGGTCACAACGGTCGTCCGGTTTTTTCTTTCCACGGGGTTTTTGATTGTGTCAGAGAATTAAGCTTTATTGTATCGTATTTGCATCGCAGAAGAATACTTTATATATTATTAGCTTTGTATAACAAATGAATACTTTATATACTATATATTTCGATAACAGATGGCTGTGTAGAGGCGTCGCAGCCGTTAGAAAAATAAATAGAGCCTCCCTTCGCTCCCGAAGGCATCGGGAGATTGCGGCGGGGAAGCCCCCCCTACTAAGTTTTCCCGCCGCAGGCCCGTTTTCCCGAGGGCAATATCGGGATACTCCTTGCCCCGCGGAGGCTCCGCGGCATCGGCGAAAGCCGTACAGACATTCTAAATACCACTTTATTCTAATGGCAAAGGATTCACGATGAGGCCATTGGAGAGAGCAGATAAGGCACATACCATGGAAGAGGTGATGGGCCTCATGGAGCCGCTGATCTCGACATGGTTCAGGGAGAGGTTCGACACGCTCACCGAGCCACAGGCCAAGGCGATACCGGCGATACACCAGAGGAGGAACGTTCTGGTGTCGTCGCCCACGGGCTCGGGCAAGACCCTCACGGCGTTCACAAGCATAATCAACGAGCTCACCCGGTACGCCTCGGAGGGCAGGCTCGAGGAGAGGGTATACTGCATCTACATCTCCCCGCTGAAAGCGCTCGCCAACGACGTCAACAGGAACCTCAACACGCCCCTCGCGGAGATGAGGGAGGTCGCCGCCGCCCACGGCATGAACGTCCCTGGCATCAAGGTGGCCGTGAGGTCCGGCGACACCCCGCAGAGCGAGAGGCAGAAGATGGTCAGGCACCCCCCGCACATACTGATCACGACGCCGGAGTCCCTCTCGCTGATCCTCGCCGCCCCTAAGTTCAAGGAGAGCCTGAGGAAGGTGGAGTGGGTGATACTGGACGAGATACACGACATCTGCGACTCCAAGAGGGGGGCGTTCCTCTCCCTGACGCTGGAGCGCCTCATGGAGCACTGCGAGGCCGGCTTCTCCCGCATAGGGCTGTCGGCCACCCTGGCGCCCATAGAGGCGATAGCGGGGTTCCTGGTGGGCTGCGGGCCGGACGGGTCCAACAGGGACGTCACGCTCGTGGAGGCCGACTCGAAGAAACAGCTCGACCTGAAGGTCATATGCCCCACGGACGACATGACTGCCCTGTCATCCGACATCGTGAACTCCATGATGTACGACAAGGTCAAGGAGATGGTCGACCAGCACGAGACGACGCTCATCTTCACCAACACGAGGTCTGGCGCGGAGAGCGTGGTCTACAAGCTGAAGGAGAGGGGCCTGGAGAGCGTGGAGGTCCACCACAGCTCGCTGGGCAGGGAGACCAGGCTGGACGTCGAGGAGAGGCTCAAGAGGGGCGAGATCAGGTGCGTGGTGTCCTCCACGTCGCTGGAGCTCGGGATAGACATAGGGTCGATAGACCTCGTGTGCCAGATCGGGTCGCCGAAGTCCGTCGCGAAGGGGCTGCAGAGGATAGGCAGGAGCGGCCACAGCTTCGGCAGGGTCGCCAAGGGGAGGCTCATCGTGTTCGACCCGGACGACCTGGTGGAATGCGCGGTGATGTGCCGTGCGGCCCACAGGGGGGACATAGACCGGGTCAGCATACCGGAGGGCTGCCTGGACGTCCTCGCCCAGGCCGTGGTGGGGATGAGCCTGGACAAGAGGTGGGACGCGGAGGCCGCCTACGGCCTCGTGAAAGGCTCGTACTGCTACAGGAACCTCTCCGAGGGCGACTTCACGGACGTGCTGAGGTACCTCGGGAGCAAGGACGAGCACGAGGGGGTCTATTCCAAGATATGGTACGACGAGGAGGAGGGCACCTTCGGCAGGAAGAAGGGGGCCAGGATGATCTACCTGATGAACCTCGGCACGATACCGGAGGAGGCCAACTACAGGGTGGTGACAAACCACGGCACCGTCGCGGGGGAGCTTTCGGAGAAGTTCGTCGAGAGGCTCGCGCCGAAGGACGTGTTCGTCCTCGGGGGGAGGTCCCTCGAGTTCGTCAGGTCGAAGGGGATGGCGGCGCACGTCAAGGAGGCGGAGGGGAGGAAGCCCACCGTCCCGTCGTGGGCGGGGGAGATGCTGCCGAGGAGCTTCGACCTCTCGATGGACATAGCCGTGTTCAGGGGGGAGATGTCCAGGCTGATAGACGACATGCCCGCCGACCTCCTGCCGAGGCTCTGCCGCGAGCTGGACATCGACGAGGGCTCGGCTAGGAGCCTGGTGTCGTACTTCTCGGAGCAGAAGGCCGTGGCCGGCGGCATACCGGACGCCGACAGGCTCGCGGTCGAGGAGTACATAGACCCCTCGGGGAACCAGAGGATCATCTTCCACTTCCCCTTCGGGCGGAGGGTGAACGATGCGCTGTCGAGGGGGTACGCCTACAGGCTGTCGAACATGATAGGCTCCAACGTCTCCGTCACGATGTCTGACGACAGCTTCATGATCGGGACCCCCAGGAGGGTCGACGTCGGTCAGGTGGCGGGGCTGCTGTCGTCGCGGGACCTGGAGGCCATACTGAGGAAGGCGATAAAGGACTCCGAGATATTCAAGCTCAGGTTCAGGCACACCGCCGCCCGCAGTTTCATGATACTGAGGAACTACCTGGGGAGGCCGATCTCCGTGAACAGGCAGCAGGTGAGGTCGTCGTACCTGCTGGACATGCTGGGGAACATGGAGAACGCCCCGGTGATCAAGGAGACGTACCGCGAGGTCCTCGAGGACGACATGGACGTGAAGAACGCGGCGGCCGTCCTGGAGATGATAGAGAGCGGCAAGATGGGCGTGGACGTGCTCCCGTACAGCGGGACCCCGTCCCCCTTCGCCCACTCCATAATACTGTCCGGGTTCTCGGACATAGTCCTCATGGAGGACAGGTCGGAGCTGCTGAAGGAGCTCCACAGGAAGGTCCTGCACAGGGCCCTCGGCGACTCCGTGAAGGAGTTCGAGTTCGAGGAGGACCAGGTCGTCCCGTACTTCAGGCAGAAGATCGGGCGCGTGGCGTCCAAGGGCGACATAGTCCCCCTGCTGATGAGGACGGGGCCGCTCCAGGCGATAAGGGAGCGGGGGCGCAACATATACTCGTACTGCGACGAGGACAAGAAGGTCGTCGACGGGTGGGTGAGGGAGCTCCTCGAGGAGGGCGCGATCGGGACCGTGTTCCTCGACGAGCCGCACATAATGGCGAGGCCGGAGGTCCCCGTGTACGCGGCGGCCACGGCGAAGGAGAGGGAGCTGGGCGAAACCGACCTAAAGGTGCTCGGGCAGGTGGGGGGCGGGACGGCGCTCAGCGAGGTGACCGCCGCCCTGGACATAAGCGAGGACGTGACGTTCAGGTCCATGCGGAAGCTGGAGTCCATGTACCTGGTGACTAGGACGGGCATAGACGCGAACAACAGGTGGCGCTTCTCCAGGGCCGAGCCCCCCAGGCTCGACAAGGGCAGGTGCCTGGACGACATCGTGTTCAGGTACCTGGGCTGCTTCGCCCCGTCGACCGTCCCGGAGGTGGCGTTCGCCCTGTCCATAACCGAGAGGGAGGCGCAGGCGGCCCTGGACTCGCTGGTAAGCGCAGGGGAGGCGGCGAAGGGGCAGTTCCTGGTGTCGCAGAGCCCGCAGTACATGAGGGCGATCGACCGCATGAGGCTCAGGGCAGGCAAGGAGAACATCTACGATTTCGACACCGTCGACGAGTACAGGAGGACCAAGGGGGAGCGCTTCGGCACGATCGAGGACTACTTCAGGTTCTACGGCTCGGCGGGGAGCGAGATAGACGTCTACAACAGGGTGGAGGGCTTCAGCCTCGAGGAGTGGCACGAGATGAGGGAGTCCGAGAGGCTGCTCCTCGGGAGGTTCATAAGGGGGAGGGTGAGGTACGTGCTGTCCGAGGACGGCGGGAGGCTCGCGGCGCTGAGGCCGTCGGAGGTCACGTCCTCCGACATGGACCTCCTGTCCCTCATAGAGGGCATGGGCCAGGCGACGATGAGGCAGCTCGTCGCCGCGACCGGCAGGGAGAAGGACGAGGTCAAGGAGTCCATCCAGAGGCTCGACCGCTCGCTGATGATCATACGGGCGTTCAACGAGAGGGAGGACTGGAGCACCGAGAACACCTACAAGCCGTACCGTCCCGAGAGGCCGGAGGAGGACCCCGCCGAGGGGCTCGTCCGAGAGTGCATACTGTCCTACGGGCCGATACCCGCCCAGGCCCTGCGCTTCCTCGTCGGTGTCACGGCAGAGGAGGCAGAGAGGCACGCCGTGTCGGCGGGGGCGGCGTCGATCTTCGTCGGGAGCGGGCAGACCCAGATGTACGTCATGCCGGAGGAGGTCCCCCTGATATCGAAGAAGAGGAACAGGAAGGAGACGGCGACCGTGAGGTCGCTGTTCGACCCCGACCTAGGGTCGAAGTGGGCCGAGCTGTCGGCGAGGTACGGGGACCGGTGGATATACCCGGTGACGAAGGGGAACAAGGTCATCGGCGCGCTGGAGATCTGGGAGATGTCCGGCTGCATCGAGGTCAGGAGCATGGACATGGACTCGCCCGAGCTGCTGCAGGAGGTGCTCGGGGCGCTGGACCGCCTCATGGGCTTCTTCAACATGAAAGGGGTGGACGCCGTGAGGGTCAGGGAGGTCCTGGGCAAGGACGCGTCGGAGCTGGACGACGCGACGGCCCAGCTGCTGAAAGGGAACGGGTACAGGTACGTCAACGGGTTCTACGCCAAAGGGGACTTCGTGGACAGGACCATGTCCGACGAGGAGCGCCTGCGCTATGTGTTCCAGAGGCAGAGGGTGTCGAAACAGTACAAGTTCTCCACCGTCGACGAGGCCGTGAGGGCGAGGGGGTACATAAGGAACGACCAGGAGATGGCGACCAGGGTGGCCCAGAAGGCCCCCTTCAAGAAGGTCCTGGGCAGGGGCGGGCTCGTCAGGATGTCGCTCATGCCGGGCTACGTGGGGTACACCACGGCCGAGTTCGCCCCGGTCTACCGCTCGGCGAAGGCCGCCGAGCTGGACGGCGACGCCCGGGCGGTCCTGGCGCTCGTCCGCGACAGGCAGCCCATATCCAGGAGGGAGATCGTCGACGGCTCCCCGTTCTCAGAGGAAAGGACCCTGGAGCTGGTCGCCGTGCTGTTCAAGGCCTCCGCCCTCTGCCAGGACCAGGACTCGTTCTACTACTTCGTGCCGCCGAGCGGCAAGGGCAGGGAGGAGGCGCTGAGGGCGGTGGTGCGGAGGCATTTCAAGGACTTCGGCATGTTCTCCGCAGAGGAGCTGGCGCAGTTCCTCTCGCTCAGGATGTCGCTGGTGAGGAGGACGCTGGCCGACCTCGAGGGGGAGGGCCTCCTCGTGAAAGGGTTCCTCGTGAAGGACGACCCCACGCTGAGGTGGATGCTGAAGGAGGACGTGGACGTCGAGCCGGAGCTGTTCACGGAGCTGCTCCTGCTGAACACCCAGGACAACCTGCACGTCTATCTGCGGGACATGATCAAGAGGGAGCGCGGCGCGACGGAGTGCGTGGTGTTCGACGGCACCGAGATAATAGGCGGCTTCTCCGGGAAGATATCGTCGTCCGGCGCCAAGGTGGAAGGGTTCAGGGGCAGCGAGAAGGCGTACCGGCACATGAAGGACACGGCCAAGGCGCTGGGCGTGAAGATAGAGGAGAGGAAGGCGTCGGAGGAAGAGGAGGACTGGGATGTGTCCGAGTTCTACCTCAAGACGAACCCGGGCGCGATCTGACGCCGGCGCCCGCGGCGCAGACGGGCGGCCTGCGCACCCTGTATGCCGTCCGCCGCGCATCGCCAACGACAATATATTATACCGCACATGACCTCCGAAAAGCATGTCGGAAAGAGGAAAAATACGGGTCGAGCTATGGAGGCACAGCGGCGTGCTCCTCATCGTCACCGGCCTGCTCCATACGGCCGTCGGCGTGGCGCTCGGGTGGGAGCGGCTCCTCGCGATAGCAGGGGACGGGCTGTTCGGCGCCGCCGCCAGCGACATCGGCCGCCAATTCGCGTTCTGGTTCGTGGCCATGGGCATAGTCATCGTGATCCTGGGCCACTTGATGCACCATTACATCGTGAAGGAGCAGAGGCCCCCGCCGCGCTTCATCGGGTACTATTTCCTGGGCATGTCGGCGGTAGGGTGCGCAATCGAGCCCGTTTCCGGGATGTGGCTGTTCATCCCGCAGGCGCTCATAATAATATTCGCGGACAGGGGCGGCTGAGGCCCCCGAAGGGAGTCGCGCCTCGGGTCAGGGCCCGCCCGCGGCGATGGCCTGGCTGTGGTAGAGGAGCTCCTGCGCGTAGCCTGCGTACCGCCCGAACCTCCTCCTCCCGAACTCTGCCATCGCCTTATAGCCGCCATCGACCCCGTACGACTCCTTCAGGACCCTCGAGATCCTCGCGTCGACGGGGAACGCCCCGAGGTGCCCGAACCCGAAGAGCGCCACGCAGTCGGCCACCTTCGGCCCGACCCCGTCGATCGCCATCAGGGCGTTGATGCAGTTTTCGTAGCCCATCCCCCCGATCGCGCCCAGGTCTATGGACCCCCGCTCCACGCCCTCGGCGAGCCCTACGAACCTCTGCTCCCGGTACCCGAGCCTGCATGCGGCTATCCCCCCCTGCCCGTCGAGTATCTCCTTCGGCGTGGGGAACGCCCGCCTCTCCCCGAGATCCCTGCCGAACATGTCGCACACCGACTCGACCATCTTGCCGATCCTCTTGACGTTCGCGTTCGTCGCGAGGACGTATGTGGCGAGGCACTCCCAGGGATCCTGCTTCAGGATCCTCATGCCGGGGCAGGAGGACGACAGCGAGGCGACGAGGGGGTCGGCGCGGGATATCTCCCCCCTTATCTCCGCTAGGTCGTCCCCGCTGCGGAAGTAACGCAACAGCGCCCCTTTGTCGGGGCACCCCTCCGCCTCGAAGCCGCCAGGGCGCTCGGTGAGGCGGACGACGTCCCCCCCGATGACGCCTGACCAGAAGTCGCCGGACTTCCTCCACCTGTGCGCCTGGCCGCAGCCCAGGGTCGGGTCGAGCGACACGTCGATTTCTATCCGCATGGGCACCGCCATGCTCTGGGAGGCTAAAGGATTTGCCATGCGGCGGGGCGGGGCATTCCCCGATATGCACAATGATAGCCTATACAAAATTAAGCTTGTCTACACTTTGATGTTACAGTTAAATACTTGTATGGGGTTCGCGTTGTTAATATTAAATCATAACATCGTTATGGTGGGGTGCTACAATATACATCAATAAAGTACGGGTAATAGAAGCCATGGAACGCTCAGGGATATCCACTCAGACACAACTTGCGACAGAGCTAGGTATAACCAAGAACCAGCTGTCTGTAATCCTTTCTGAAAAGTATAGCCCATTCAAATCCAAATACCAGAGTATGTGCGAGCTCTTGAACGTCTCGCCAGAAGAGCTGCTCACTTTCGGAGACACTTTCATAGAAAACAAGCCCTCCTCTGAATCTGAGGAAGGCGATGTCACGGCAATAGAGCTCTTTGCGGGCGGCGGGGGTCTGGCGCTCGGTTTGGAGAGGGCCAAAGTCAGGACTCTCGCGCATGTGGAGTTCGACAGATCATGCTGTGAGACCCTGAAGGCCAACAGACCCAAGTGGAACGTCATCTACAGCGATATATCAAAGATAGACTTCACCCCATACAAGGGCAAGGTAGACATCGTCACAGGCGGGTTCCCATGCCAGGCATTCAGCTATGCTGGCAAGAAGATGGGGCTTGAGGACACAAGGGGGACACTGTTCTACGAATTCGCAAGGTGCGTCAAGGAGGTCGAGCCCTGCATATTCATGGCAGAGAACGTCAGGGGGCTGATTTCCCACGACAACGGTCGTACGCTGTCCCTGATAAAACAGGTCTTAGAGGATATAGGGTACAAGGTCCAATACAGGCTGATCAACGCCGTCGATTACGGCGTTCCACAGAAGAGGGAGAGGGTGATTATAATCGGGACTAAAGAGGATGTCACCTTCAGGTTCCCTATGAAACAGAAGAAACAAAGAACGCTCAAAGATGCGCTGGCTAAAGTGCCGCCATCAGAGGGGCAGTCCTATAGCGAGTCAAAACGGAATGTATTGTCGCTTGTTCCACCTGGTGGTTGTTGGAGGGATCTACCCCCCCACATCCAGAAGGAGTACATGGGCAAGAGCTTCTACAGTGGAGGGGGGAGGACAGGTATGGCTAGGAGGATATCTTGGGACGAGCCGTGCCTGACATTGACATGCTCTCCGAGCCAGAAACAGACAGAGAGATGCCATCCTGATGAGGTGAGGCCATTCACAGTACGTGAATATGCTAGGATCCAGACGTTCCCAGACGATTGGCAGTTCTGCGGCGGTCTCGGTGACAGGTACAAGCAGATAGGCAACGCCGTGCCGGTAATGCTGGCGAAACAGCTAGGGGACTCGTTGCGCGATGCAGTCCTCATGCGTGGCGGTGATTGTCAGAGTGACGACTCTTGACAGGGCAACAAATGCTCAGCATGCCCTGTTATCGTTTACTCAGCTCATAAACAGAGGTCTGTTTAGTGCGGGCGACCCTATCGGCCCGAGAGTCGGATGCCGATATCTGAGCCGCGACCCTATCAATCGCGGCTCGGATCATGTTCTGCTCGTCAATCTCCATGGCGACCTCGGTGAATGCATCAATCAGCTTTGTGTAGAACCCCTCGTCGCCTGTTAGCCTATGCCAGAAGGTCTTGCCACATATGACTGGGAATTCCTCTTTGATTCTAAGGTAGTTCCCGCTCAGATCCTCAAAATCGCCGTATAGCACGCCCACTACACAGTCTAAGGCAGGGTTTATCTCCCTCTGGTTGTTGGTCCTCGCAAGGTTTTTGATACCTCTAAAACGGTTGGTTATTGTTTCTACATCGCCGCTGTTGATGGTTTCCGGCCCAGCCTTAATCTGGCAATACTTCCTTCGCCCGTCAGTTTGGTCGACGTACTCTATGTCGATGCCATCGATTAACGAAGCATAGCCGCTCAAGACATCGCTGCAGAAGGCTTGGATATGTGACCCGAAGGTGGTGGATATAGATGTACCCATGACCCTCGGGTAGATGAGGACCTTTGCCAGGCTCTCTGGGTCGTCGTTGCCGAAGACGAAGAATGAAAGGTATTTCCAAGTGAAAGGATTAATGTTGAAAGTGTCCAGCTTAAGCTTTGATACGTTTTTTATGTGGCTGCTCACGACCCTCTCGCGGAAGAAGACCTTAGCCTTATCAAGTATCTCTTCTGGCGTGCTATCCGACATGGTGGCACGAGTTATGTAGGGGGATATATTTATTATTACGGTGACCCCCCAATTAGGCGGAGAACCCCTGCAAGGCATTAAGAGCGCCAAGCCGTTTCTGAACACAGACGCCCACGGGCATGCGCCAGACGGCATGGGAGGATAGAATGAACGAGGCTGACATCTGAGCAGTATGCTGACCCGTCGGCCCTGCTCATAACTCTGAAATATCCTTAAGGCCATAAGGGCGCATGCGTTTCGGCCCAGCAGGCTACCCCAGCGAGGGAAAGACGCCGGAGGGCTCGCTCCGGTACACGAAGGAGAGGGGGCTGGACGCCCTCGAGGTGGAGTTCGTCAGGGGCGCCAGGATAAGCCCCGAGAGGGCGAGGGAGGTGGGTGCGGCGGCGAAGGAGCTCGACATAAGGCTCAGCTGCCACGCGCCCTATTTCATAAGCTTCAACTCCGACGATCCGGAGACGAGGGAGAAGAGCGTGGGGTGGGTCATGGACACCGTGCGTGCGGCGCATGGCCTGGGGGCCTACATAATAGTGATACACGCGGCGTCGTACGGGAAGTCCCCCGGCACGGCCTTGGAGTCGGTCATATCCGGGCTGTCCAGATGCAAGGACAAGATGGACGACGAGGGCATCAAGGACGTGACCCTGGGCGTGGAGACTATGGGCAAGAAGGGCCAGTTCGGCACGCTGGAGGAGATCGCCCGCGTCATGGACGGGGTCGACGGCGTGAGGCCGGTGCTGGACGTGGCGCACGTCCACGCCCGCGGCGTGGGGTGCCTGAGGACGAGGGAGGACATGGGCAGGCTGGTGGGCGAGTTCTTCCCGCTGTGCGGTGACATAGCGCACTTCCACATCAGCTGCATAAAGTACGGCGACAGGGGGGAGATATCCCATCTGCCCCTTAGCTCAAAAGACCCAGACATGCAGATGTTGGCCGACGTGCTCGCCGACTCCGAACAGGACTGCACGTTCATCTGCGAGTCCCCGCTGATCGCAGAGGACGCGGTCGTGTTCAGGGACATGTTCCCGAGATACAAGATGGATTGACGTGAAAGGCGGCTTCGTCGGCTCTCCCTGTAAGGCGGCTTCGTGAATGTGTTAGGGCTGTGTTACCAATCCCAGTCGGCATGTTTAGGGCGGTTTTTACCTTATATATGGTTAGTATAGGTGCAGGCGCAGGTGTTCTATCAGAGCAGCCCAACACGGGCGACAGAGATGCGGATGTCTGCCGCCTGAACGTGCTACAGCAAAGATTTGGTTTGTGGCGGGGGTGCAACAAAGGGTTGCGACCTTCGCGCTCAGGGAAAGAAAAGGACTGGGATTATGCCCTTGTAGTGCGTGCGCATCCTATGTACTTTGACCCTACCTTGGTATCTATCGTCGATGGGCGGCATCACTTCGTAGACGATGCGGTGTTCTACGCTGATACGCCTTGAGAACAGACCCTTCATATTGCCGCCTAAGCGCTTGTATTTAGGAGGGCTTCTGAACGGATCCTCCTCGAGAATAGACAACAACTTCCTTGCCTTACGCCCATATCCGCTCCTTTCGAGCTCTCCTTTTGCTTTAGGGACCAGCACCATCTCATACATCGTTGCTGCTCCACCTTGTAAGCTCAGACTCGGGGGTGTTACGCCCCTCCTTTATGTCGTCCTCGAGCCCTGGAACACCCATAAGATATATTGTTTCCAAGATGTTTTCCCAGTCTTCCTCGGAGATCATGACGATCGTGCCCCTCTCCGAAGTAACGCGGACAGGCTCGTCTAGCGCAATCTCTATCAAACTGTAGAGATCCGCGCTGGCTTCAGCGGCGTTTACTGTCGTCATAGGTGAATAATGCGAACGTCTGTATAAAAACGTGCGCTTTTCCAATAGTGCTTTTAATCCATCATCAATTACATAAAGTGGCTACGCTCTTCGCAAAACATCCCTACGGATGACAGCGGGGCCATCAGTAGAAATCAAGAAATCCAGCCGCGCATGGTAAAACTTTTTATCCTACGTCACAATCCTCGGTTCAGACGCCACTGTGGCTCAGCGGTAGAGCGGCAGTTTCGTAAACTGTAGGCCGGGGGTTCGATCCCCTCCAGTGGCTCCACTTGTCTCAACAGTCCTCTTTAGGGCCGTTCCTCACCAGGTACCTGTTCACGATCTTCACAGCGCAGACGTCGCCGCACATGGAGCAGCCGTCCTCTTCCTTCGTGCACCCCCTCGCCCTGTACCGCCTCGCCTTCTCAGGGTCGATGCACACCTCGAACATCGTGTTCCAGTCGAGGGCCTTCCTCGCCCTCGCCATCTTTGTGTCCATCTCCCTGCCCCTGCCCCTGCAGAGGTCCCCCACGTGCGCGGCTATCTTGGACGCGATCAGCCCCTCCCTCACGTCGTCCTCGTCCGGGAGGGATAGGTGCTCCGCAGGGGTGAGGTAGCACAGGAAGTCCGCGCCGCTCTGTGCGGCCACCGCGCCGCCTATCGCCCCGACTATGTGGTCGTACCCCGGGGCGATGTCCGTGACCAGGGGGCCGAGGACGTAGAACGGGGCGTCGTGGCAGAGCCTCTTCTCCAGCATCATGTTCGCCGGCACCTGGTCCAGCGGGACGTGCCCCGGCCCCTCCACCATGCACTGGACCCCCGCCTCCCTGCATCTGACAACGAGATGCCCGAGGGTCATCAGCTCGGACAGCTGCGCCTGGTCCGTCGCGTCGTCGATGCACCCTGGCCTGAACCCGTCCCCGAGGGAGAGGGCGAACTCGTATTTGCGGGCGAGCTCGAGGAGGTAGTCGAAGTTCCTGTAGAGGGGGTTCTCCTCCTCGTTGTGGAGTATCCATGCGGTCAGGAAGGACCCTCCCCGGGACACGACGTCCGTCACCCTCTCGCACTTCTTGAGCCAGGCGACGCTCTCCCTCGTTATGCCGCAATGGACGGTCATGAAGTCCATCCCGTCCTTGGCATGCTTCTCGATGCCGCCGAATATGTCGTCCTCGGTCATGTCCACGACCGCGTCCTGCCTTGCGGCGGTCAGCCCCGTCTGGTATATCGGGACCGAGCCTATCATCATGGGGGCCCTGCCGATCAGCGTCCTCCGGATGTGGTCGATGTCCCCCCCTGTGCTGAGGTCCATCACCGCGTCGGCTCCGTACTTGACCGCGATGTCCAGCTTCCTGAGCTCGCAGTCCAGGTCGGCCATGTCCCTGGAGGTCCCAAGGTTCACGTTAACCTTAACGCCCATCCCCTCCCCGATAGCGGCCGGCTCCGGGCCGTGCACGGGGTTGCAGGGGGCCACTATCCTCCCTGACGCTATCCCGTTCCTCACGAACTCCTCGCTCACCCCTTCCTTCTCGGCGATCCGCCTGATCATTGGGCTGACGCCCCGGCGAGCCTCTTCCATGATGGTGCTCATGCGCATAGTCATCTGTTGTCAATATTTCAGATTTGCCCACCCCTTCCCCCCCGACGGGCGACGCTCTTGCGCCCTCGCGTGCGTGCGCGTGCGCACGTATATATACGGGTCAGGCATACCCTCATCACGGTATTTATCAGGAGTCACAGGAAATGGATGGGAAGAAGCAGCAGGGGCTACGCGACGATGACTACAACGCAGGGACCATCATCGTCCTAAAAGGATTGGAGGCCGTCAGAAAAAGGCCAGGGATGTACATAGGGAGCACAGACGGCAGAGGGCTCCACCATCTCGTCTATGAGATCGTGGACAACGGAATAGACGAGGTGATGGCAGGCTATGCGAAGAACGTCAGCGTCACCATTAATGAAGATGGCTCTGTGACCGTCAGCGATGACGGGAGAGGGATTCCAGTGGGGATGAACGAGGAGGAAGGCAAGGACGCGCTCGAGATATGCCTCACAGACCTTCATGCGGGGGGGAAGTTCAACCAGAGCGCATACAAGGTCTCGGGAGGGCTCCACGGGGTCGGGGCGTCTGTTGTCAACGCCTTGTCAAAGTACTTTGTGGCCACGGTCGAGAGGGAGGGGAGCATCTACAGGCAGACCTATCATATCGGGATACCGGACGGCCCGGTGGAGGTCATCGGCACATCGGACAAGACTGGAACGACGATAACGTTCTACCCCGACGACGAGATATTCGAGACGACCGTATTCGATTACGAGGAGCTCCAGTACAGGTTCAGGAACCAGGCCTTCCTCAACAAGGAGGCGACCATCTTCTTTGAGGACAAGAGGGTTGGGAGGTCCGAGAAGTTCCATTACGAGGGCGGGGTCTCCGAGTTCGTCCTGTATCTGAACAGGTCGAAAAAGGCCATACACGACCCGCCGATAGCGCTTGCCGGAGAGAGATACGGGGTGCAGATGGACATCGCCCTCCAATACACGGACGGGTACAACGAGGCTGTCGATTCCTTCGTCAACACGATATACACCCCAGAGGGCGGGCACCACCTGACGGGGTTCAGGGCGTCGTTGACTAAGACCATCAACGACTATGGCAAAGTGAACGGGCTGCTCAAGGACACCACGCTCGAGGGCGGCGACGTCAGGGAAGGGCTCACTGCGATAATCAGCATAAGGATGCCGGACCCGCAGTTCGAGGGGCAGACAAAAACGAAGCTCGGGAGCAGCATCGCCCAGAAGGCGGTATCCTCGCTCATGAACGAAAAGCTCGCGGAGTACCTCTTGGAGAACCCGGCGGTCGCGGCGGCCATAATCAAAAAGAGCATATTCGCAATGGAGACCAGGAAGGCCCTGGAGAAACAGAAGAGGACATTGAGGAAGGGGGCCCTCGAATCGAACAGCCTGCCCGGGAAGCTTGCCGACTGTTCGGAGAAGGACCCTGCGAAGTGCGAGCTGTACATCGTGGAGGGCGAGTCCGCCGGAGGGAGCGCGAAACAGGGCAGGGACCGTGCGTTCCAGGCGATCCTCCCGCTCCGCGGGAAGATCCTCAACGTGGAGAAGGCAAGGCCGGACAAGGTCCTCGACAACGAGGAGATAAGGAACCTCATGATCGCAATAGGCGGCGGCATAGGGGACGAGTTCGACGTCGCTAAGATAAGGTACCATAACATAGTGATAATGACCGATGCCGACATAGACGGGGCGCACATAGGCACCCTGCTCCTGACGCTGTTCTACAGGAAGATGAAGCCGCTGATCGAGCATGGGCACATATTCCTCGCGATGCCGCCCCTCTACAGGGTCTCCAAGGGCAAGAAGGAGGCGTACGCCTACAACGAAGGCGAGATGGCGAAGGCTTTGGAGGAGTTCGGCCAGGGCGCCAACGTGAGCAGGTACAAGGGGTTGGGGGAGATGAACCCGCAGCAGCTGTGGGAGACGACCATGGACCCTGAGACGAGGCTGATGAAGAGGGTTGAGATCGAGGACGGGATGCTAGCCGACCAGCTGTTCTCCATACTGATGGGGGACGACGTGGATCCGAGGAGGGAGTTCATAATCGAGCATGCCCACGAAGTGATCAACCTGGATGTGTGATACCATGGAGGAGCGCAAGAGGATCATACCCCAGAGCATCGAGAAGGAGATGAAGAGGTCGTACATCGACTACTCCATGAGCGTGATAGTGGGCCGCGCCCTGCCGGACATAAGGGACGGGCTGAAACCGGTCCACAGGAAGATACTGTACGCCATGTCGGAGCTCGGCCTCCCCCACAACAGGCCGCACAAGAAGTCCGCTAGGGTGGTGGGCGAGGTGCTGGGCAAGTACCACCCCCACGGAGACTCCGCCGCCTACGAGGCGATGGTGAGGATGGCGCAGCCCTTCTCGCTCAGGTACCCGCTGGTGGACGGCCAGGGGAACTTCGGGTCGGTGGACGGGGACTCCCCGGCGGCGATGCGTTACACCGAGGCCCGCCTGACGAAGATATCCGGCGACCTCCTCGCAGACCTCGACAAGGACACCGTGGACTTCGTCGACAACTTCGACGGCTCCCTCAAGGAGCCCAGCGTCCTGCCGGCGAAGTTCCCGAACCTCCTGGTAAACGGCTCGGACGGCATAGCGGTGGGGATGGCGACCAAGATGCCCCCCCACAACCTCTCCGAGGTCTGCGACGCGATGATCCATGCCATCGACGACCCCGGGGCGGACGTCTACGACCTGATGAGGTTCGTCAAGGGGCCGGACTTCCCCACCGGGGGGACCATATTCGGCCTCTCTGGGATAGTGTCAGCATACACCACCGGCAGGGGGAAGATAAGGGTGAGGGCCAACACCCACTTCGAGGAGATAGGCAACGGCAAGAGCAGCATAGTCATCGACGAGCTCCCTTACCAGGTCAACAAGGCCTCCCTCATCGAGACCATAGCCGAGCACGTGAAGGACAAGGTCCTGGAGGACATAACCGACCTCCGCGACGAGTCGGACAGGGACGGCATGAGGGTGGTCATCGAGCTCCACAGGGACGCGATAGAGAACGTGGTCCTTGAGAACCTGTATAAAAAGACCCAGATGGAGATAACCTATGGGATAATCAACCTGGCGCTCGTCGACAACAAGCCGACCCTGCTCACCCTGAAGGAGATGATCGGGCACTACATCGCCTACAGGTCGGAGGTGGTCGTCCGCAGGACGAGGTACGACCTCGAGCAGGCTGAGAAGCGCCACCACATCCTGGAGGGCCTTATGAAGGCGCTGGGGATGCTGGACGAGGTCATAGCCCTGATCCGCGCGTCGAAGGACGCGGCGGAGGCCAACGAGGGGCTCAGGTCGCTCCTCGTGATCGACGAGGAGCAGGCGAAGGCGATACTGGACATGAGGCTCCAGAAGCTCACCGGGCTGGAGATAGAGTCCATCAGGGAGGAGCACCGGCAGCTGGTCGAGCTCATGGGGGACCTCCGGGACATACTGGGCAACCCTGGAAGGGTGTCCGCCATAATCAAGGGCGAGCTCGAGGAGATGAAATCCTCTTACGGGGATGCCCGCAGGACAGTCATCAACGAGAACGCCCTCGACGTCGACGAGGAGGACCTGATACCGAGGGAGGACGTGGTCATCACCATATCGGCGGACAACTACATCAAGAGGATCCCGCTCAGCACCTACAGGCAGCAGGCGAGGGGCGGCGTGGGCCTCATGGGCATGCAGACCAAGGAGGAGGACTACGTCTCGAGCATGTTCGTGACTTCCTCCCACGACTACCTCATGTTCATAACGAACCGCGGGAGGCTCCACTGGCTCAAGGGCTACAGGGTCCCGGAGGGGAGCAGGCATTCCAAAGGCAAGCCGATAGTCAACCTGCTGCCGGATCTGGAGCAGGGGGAGATGGTGGAGAACACCATCTGCGTCAGCGGCTTCCCCGAGGACGAGTACCTCGCGTTCTGCACCAAGAACGGGCTGCTGAAGAAGACGAGCCTGAGCGCGTACAGGAACGTGAGGTCCAGGGGCATAAAGGCGATAAAGCTGGAGGACGGCGACGAGCTGATCGAGACCGCCATAACCAAAGGGGACGACCAGGTGATCCTTGCGACGAGGGGCGGCCAGGCCGTGAGGTTCAAGGAGTCGGACGTCCGCCCCACCGGCAGGGACACCATGGGCGTCAAGGGCATGACCATCGGGCCGGGCGACTCCGTCGTCTCGATGGCCGTGGTGCGGCCCGGGGAGAAGCTCCTGACGGTCACCGAGAACGGGTACGGCAAGATCTCGGAGGTGACGGACTACCGGCATACGAGGCGCGGCGCCAAGGGCGTGATCACCATAAAGACCGACGAGCGGAACGGGAGGGTGGTCAGCGTGAGGAGGGTCTCCAGCGGCGACCAGCTCATGGTGACCAGCGCCCACGGGAAGATGATACGCATGAACGTCGATGAGATAAGGGAGACGGGCCGCAACGCCAAAGGGGTGCGCATAATGGACATGAGGGACGGGGACAAGGTGACGGCCGTCCAGCCGATAATCCCAGACGAGGGGGAGGGATGAGGGTGCGGCCGGAGGCGTCCCTGCTCGCCGCTGCGGCCGTGTTCGCGGTCGGCGCGGCGGCATGCGCGGCCATGGCATACATGTCGGCCGCCGATGGGAACGCCGCCCGGGCCGCCGTGTCGGCCGTGTCGCTCGCGGTGCTCGCCGCTTGCGCCGCGTCCGCCCTGCTGTTCCGCGCAAGGCTCTCCGCCCTCAACGGCGTCAGGGAGGACGTCAAGTGCCTAAGGCTGAAGAGGCCCGGCCTCGAGAGGGCGCACGAGGACGAGATAACCCCCAAGCCGCCGCAGGGCGGCGGCCGGGGCGCGGACGGAGAGTGGCACGAGGAGGGGATCGTGCCGAAGGGGAAGATGCCGGGGCAGGGCCAAGGGGATCCAGCGGAAAGGCTCCCGCCCGGCGGGCCGCACACGGAGGTGGGGAGGTGAGGGCGCCCGATGCGGCGAGGAGCCCGTTCATCGGGCCGGGCGTCCGGGCCGACACGGCGGACTGGCGCGAGGTGCTCTCCGCCAGCCTGGGCAAGGCGATGTCGAACCAGCTGGCCTGCTCCGAGGCCGTGGTCAGGGGGAGGGGCTGGAACGTCGACTTCGGCGAAGGGACGATATACTTCGGCGACGACGGCTTCCCTGTGCAGTTTATAGGGAGCGAGTCCAGTTCGTCCGGTACCTGGCTCTGGGGCTGGGAGAACGTCAACGGCTTCCCTGACGGGATCCTCAGGGTGGCCGCCTCCGCGAGGGCGGCCGGGGAGGGATGGGGGCTGCCGCCCCTCACGACGCCCGAGCTCGCGCTGGGCGACGCGATCAACGGCCACACCCTGTCCGTCGTGGCCGTCTCCGTCTGCGGGGAGGACGTCTGCTACTACCGGGGCCCGCATGACGGCGGGGCGGTGCTCATGGCCTTCCCTGCGCCGGAGGAGGTGTTCGCGCCGGTCGACGCCATGAGGTTCGTGAGCGTGTCGATGCAGTGCATCCAGCAGTTCGACGTCGACCACGAGGTGTTCATCAGGGGGTTCCTGCACCAGAACGGCACCCCCTACTCCCAAGAGGGGGACGCCATCATAGCGGGCTTCGACAGGGATCTGAGGATAGAGTTCGAAAGCGCTGGCGGGCGCACGAGGGTCCGCAGGATGACGACCGCCTGATGCGGCCAGCGGCCCCCTTCGCAGGGGCCGCGGCCACAGGGAGGAAGGGGACAGGGGCGGCCCAGGGAGGCGTGATGTTCAGGAAACTTTATAATAGGGAACCTGCGATAGGGGGAACTGCGCCGTGGTAACTCAGTTGGGAGAGTGCATGACTGAAGATCATGAAGTCGCTGGTTCGAGCCCGGCTCACGGCACCATTCACCCTTTTGGCATGATGCGCATCCCACGCCCGTCAGAGGAGAGGGGGGCATCCTTTGGAACCTGACAAGATATTCATAGATATAAGGACGAGCGAGCTCACCCTCGCACAGGTCCTGCAGGAGGTCCAGAGGATACAGGAGGAGAACCCGGACTACGAGATATTCCTCGACGGCGACGCGCATGCGATCGCCGGGAGGAGGCGTGCGGGGAGGGGGCGGCCATGAGGGGCAGGGTGACCATCGCGCTCTACAACTCCTACGACCCCAACAAGTTCAGGGAGCCCCACCGGAGGGTCATCGCGAGGACGGGGGGCCTGGCGATGGCCTTCGACATGAACCTGGCTCTTATAGGGTTCCCGATCCCGGAGGAAGTGAGGACCCCCGTGGAGATCGCTGAATGGGTCGCCGGTACCACAAGCATCGGAGGCCACGGGGACTATTTCCTGGAACTTGCCGAGAAGGGAAGGTTCAATAAGTTCCCATACCCGTCGAAGGGGTTCCCGCCCCAGCTCGGCGAGCCGGTGCTCACCACCAGCAAACCCGATGAGAAAAAGAAGACAAGCGTGAGCGAAGTGGCGGAGATGGTCAATGGAGGCAGGAGCGTGGCGCTGGTGTTCGGGATAGGGCCGCACGGGGTGCCGAAGGACGTGGCCTCGATACCGAGGTACCACATGGACGTCACCGGCGGGGGCTTCTCGCTGGAGACCTGCACCGCCCTCGGGGCGGTCTGCGGGGCCATAAGCTCCAGGCTGGATCAGTACTTGTCGTAAACGATGCCGCCAGGCTCCAGAAGGACGCCCTTGCCCTTCTCCACCCTGCCCACGATTTCTGCGTTCCCATACCGTTCGGCGACATCCTCCGCGTCCGCCTCCGGCATGACGATCATGAACCCCATGCCCATGTTGAACGTCTGGTACATCTCCCTGTCCTCCACGCCCCCCAGCTCCTGGACGATCCCGAAGATCGGGGCGGGCGCGACGGGGCGGTCGATGACGTACATCAGCCCCGCCCTCATGCGGAGGAGGTTCCTGAGTCCGCCGCCGGTTATGTTCACGAGGCCGTGCACGGCATGCTCCCTGTTGATCTCGAGCACCTGCCTGACGTATATCTCCGTCGGCCTGAGCAGCTCCTCCCCCACTGTACCCGACAGCCCTTTCAGCCTGTCGCCGAGGGATACGCCCGAGGACTCCAGGACCTTCCTGGCCAGGGTGAACCCGTTGGAGTGCAGGCCGGACGACCTCAGGCCAACTATCGCGTCGCCCTCCTCGCACCCCTCCCCGGTGACCTCGCGCCCTCTCTCGACGAACCCAAGGCATGTGCCGGAGAGGTCGATTCCGTTGACAAGCTCGGGGAGCACCGCTATCTCGCCGCCGACTATCTCCATGTTGGACAGCTCCGCGCCCCTCTCCAGCCCTTTGCCTATCTCTCTTGTGAGATTGTCGTCCGGGCGGTCGATCGCTATGTAGTCTACGAAGGACATCGGCTCGGCGTTGACGCATATGGTGTCGTTGACGTTCATCGCGATGCAGTCGATCCCGACGGTGTTCCAGACGCCCAGCTCCTTTGCGACCAGGAGCTTCGTCCCGACCCCGTCCGTGGCCATCGTCAGGTACGTGTCGCCGAACTCTATCAGGCTCGCGAAGAGGCCTGGGATGCGGGCCATGCTCCCTATGCCGCTCCTCTTGAACCTGAGCTCGCCCACAAGGGAGCCTATGGCTTTCGACTTGTCGTCTATGTTGACGCCCGCACCCGAATACGTCCATCTCTTAGGCATTGGTCTCAGCCCGATAATGGGCGCACCCTCTTATTAGTTTTCACGGACTGGTGCGGCTGGTTTGATGGTAAGCATGAAATACTAAAGCATGTATTAGTAAATCATATCTTAGCAATAAGAGATTAGGCAGATGAGGGTAACATGTTCGTCGGTCGCGCGAAGGAGCTCAATGAGCTGAACTGGCTCTACCGCACGGACAAGTTCCAGCTCGCTGTGGTGTACGGGCGTCGCCGCGTCGGGAAGACCGCGCTGATAAACGAGTTCCTCAGAGGCAAGGAGGCCATATTCTTCACCGCACAGGAGACCAACGCCGGACAGAACCTCGAGAACTTCAGCAGGGACGTGTTCAGGTGCGTGTACGGGCACGGCCCGGCGCCGACATTCAGGAGCTTCCTCGACGCGCTGGAGCACGTGTTCGCGCTGTCGAAGGACAGACGCCTGGTGCTGGTGATCGACGAGTACCAGCGCCTGGAGAGGTCCCATGAGGGGTTCGCCTCCCTGCTGCAGATCATGATCGACAGGCACAAGGACGTTTCCAGGCTGTTCCTGGTGCTGTGCGGGTCGGATGTCCCCCTCATGGGGGGCCGGCTGACAGGGGGAGGCGGCCCCCTCCAGGGGAGGCAGACGGCGCAGCTCAGGGTAGAGCCGTTCGATTTCTTCGACAGCAGGCGCTTCTTCAGGGGCTTCTCGGACGAGGACACGGCGCTGGTCTACGGCGTCGTCGGGGGCATGCCCCAGTACCTCCTGCAGATGCACGACTTCATATCGGTCGAGGACAACATAAAGAACGCCTTCCTGAGGCCGTCGTCGCCCTTCTCTGAGGAGCCGGAGAACCTCCTGAGGCAGGGGGTGCGCGAGCTGGCGATCTACAATGCGGTCATCACGGCCGTCGCGGGCGGAGGCGCGAGGGTCTCAGAGGTGTCGGAGAAGACCGGCGAGGGGACGAGCGTCTGCTCAGCGTACCTGAAGGCGCTCGTCGGCATGGGCGTCCTGAAGAAGGAGACGCCCTTCGCTGAAAAGACGCAGAAAAGGACGACATACTCTGTCGCGGACAACATGCTCAGGTTCTGGTACCGTTTCATTCCGCCCAACCTCTCCGCGATCCAGAGCGGGATGGCGGACGCCGTCTACGGGAGCATATCGAAACAGCTGCCGGCCTTCATGGGGGGCGTGTTCGAGGACATATGCAGGCAGTACCTCTGGCGCCTCCGGCCTGGGGGAGGGGCGCCCGTGGAGTTCACTGGCATGGGGAGATGGTGGGGTGTCGACCCCCGGACGAAGAGCGGGGCGGAGATAGGCATCATCGCGGCGGACGGCGCAGGGGCCGCGTTGTTCTGCGACTGCTGGTGGGCGGACGGCGAGGTCGACACGCCCGCATTGGACGGGCTCGTCAAGCGCAGCGAGCTGTTCCCCTTCGAGAGGAGGCGCTTCTGCCTCTTTGCCAAGAAGGGGTTCACCCCTGGTTGCGTCGAGCGCGCCGCCGAGCTGGGCGGCGCGGGCCTCATCACCTTCAGCGACATGCTCCGCAGGTTCTGAGGCGCCGCCGCCCGGGCGCCCGCGGCATGCCACCGCAAAGTGGTTTATCGGAAAAGAGCATCCATGTGGCAAGATGGCTCTGCACGACCGTTGGGTCCAGGAAAGGAAACATGAGCATTATTACAGGCTGGCGAAGAAGCTCAACTACAGGTCCAGGGCGGCCTTCAAGCTGATGCAGATCGACGACCGGTTCGGCATATTCAAGGAGGGGGACTCCGTGGTGGACCTCGGGGCCTCCCCCGGGGGTTGGCTCCAGGTGGCGAGGGGGAGGGTCGGCGACAAGGGCAGCGTGGTCGGCGTGGACCTCCGCCACATAAGGCCGCTGGAGGGGGTTGTGACGGTCATGGGCGACATCACCGAGGACGGCACCATGCGGCGGCTGCTCGAGGCGTTCGGGGGGAAGGCCGACGTGGTCCTGTCGGACATGGCGCCGAACATCGGAGGCCATTACTCCACGGATCACGCCAGGTCCGTGGACCTGTGCAACCACGCCGTCGGCGTGTGCGACAGGGTGCTCAGGAAGGGAGGCAAGCTCGTCATGAAGGTGTTCATGGGGGACATGATGCCGTCCCTCCTTAAAGAGGTGGAGTCGAGGTTCGCTTACGTCAGGGTCCATTCCCCCGATGCGTCCAGGGACGCCTCCTCCGAGGTGTACGTGGTGGCGAAGGGGTTCCTCGCATCGAAGAACGTCGAGCTTAAGGACATGGCCGAGGAGAGAGGGGGGCCGGAGTTCACGCCGAAGGGCGGGAACATCTGATCAGTCCCAGAACCGCTTGGTCTTCGCATAGAGTATCTCCGCGTTCATTATGTCGCGGAGGAAGTCGTCCTCGTCCGCATGCACGCCCCTCAGTATCCTCGATGCGCCGTCAGGCCCTATCCCCCTCCCCGCCAGGACGATGGCGGCGCGCCTCCCGTACTCGTTGACGAGGTTCGCGTTCCTCGACACCCTCAGGGCGTCCTTCTTCTCCTGCTCGTCGCGGCCCTGTTTCTTGATGAGCTTGACGCCCTCCCTCTCGTACCCTTTGAGGAGGGCCACCATGTTACCGCCGCACCTGGAGCATTTGAAGCGGGGCGGCGCGTCGGCGACCCTCTGCCGCCACTGGTTCAGGCAGTTCAGGCAGGACGCGTACAGGACCTCGTCCTCCAGCCTGCCTTTGAGGGCCATCAGGATCGCATGGTCGGCCCTGACGGGCTGCATAAGCTCCTTGGACCTCGTGATGCCCTCGAGGCCGATGTGGGACATCCCGCAGACCTCCATCCTCATCCGCCCTTCGGACAGCATCCTCACGGCTAGCTCGGTGTTCGCGACGTCCAGATCCTCCCAGAGCACCATGTCTATCGCCTCGTTGTACGCGGGGGTGCCCTTGTGGAGGTCGAAGAGGCGGTTGAAGTTGATGAAGCGGTGGTCCGCGCCCTTCTCGATTATGCCGAACTTCTTCGCCACATGGACGAAGCGCCACTTGAGGTGCGAGGAGTTCAGGATGGTGATCCGGGCCAGGGCCTCCACCGTGCCCGGCTTGATCGACAGGAAGGTGTCCTCCAGTAGCCTCCTGTCGACGCCCCTCGGCAGCTCGAGTATGACCCGGTAGGGGTCGGTCGACACGCCGACGCTCTCCCCCAGGCGTGCGGTCAGCAGGGCGGAGTATATCTTCCCGAACGTCTCGTTCACCCTGCTCCCGAAGCAGCAGTTCAATATCGCCAGCCTGTCGCTGACCTCGAGGGTGATGGTCTCGTCCGTGGGGACCGGCCACTTCTCTCTCTGCCTGCCGACGTACTCGGCCACCCTCCTGAGGCAGTTCTCGTCGCCAGGGTACCTGTCCATGTCCATCTTGCGGCGCATCGCGCCCACCTCCATGGCGACCTCGAAGGGGACGGGTATGTCCGAGCCGGCCCACGACGGGACCGACCCGACGTCCCGGGCCTCCTCGACCAGGAGCTCGTCCTCCCTCATCTCGACGATCCTCCACGTCCTGCCCTTGGCGATGAACATCGCGTACGGCTCGGCGAAGGAGGCGACGAAGCTCTCGTCGAGCGTCCCGATGACCCCTCTCGTGCTTATGTCCCGGACCAGGTACGTCCTCTCGTCCGGGATCATGGAGATGTTCTCGTAGAAGTAGCGCATCCCTTTCATGGAGCGCCTGAACCCGTTCTCGTCCTCGAACAGCATCTTTATGGACTTCAGCTGCTCCAGCACGTCGTCCATGTCCGACCGCTGGAGCGTCTTGAACGAGTTGGACCTCTTGACTATCTTGTACGCGAGGTCCCTCTGGGTGCGGCCGCTCATGGTCATCGCGATGAGCTGGTTGGCGAGCACGGTGAGCGGGTTGGGCCTGCCTTTGAAGTACTCGAGCTCCTTCGCGTCGCTCCGTCTAGCGATGACGAGCGCCTCGGCGACCTCGTCGGGGGCGGTCGCGAGGATCACGGACCGTATGACCTCCCCCATCCTGTGCCCGGCGCGCCCGGCGCGCTGTATCATCCTCGACACCTCCCTGGGCGAGTTGTACTGTATGACGAGGTCGGCGGTGCCGATGTCTATCCCCAGCTCAAGGGAGGAAGTCGCGATGACCGCCCTCAGGCCCCCCGCCTTGAAACGGTCCTCGATGCCGGTCCTGTTCTCCTTCGAGAGGGAGCCGTGGTGCACATCGATCGAGAACCCCTCGTCCCAGAGGCGGTACCTCGCAGCGAGCCACTCCGCCGTCTCCCTCGTGTTCACGAAGAGGAGGGTGGACCTCCCCCCCTCGATGAGGGCCCTCGCCCTCTTCATCACGGCCAGGATGTCGGGGTCCCCCTGAAGCCTGTCCAGCAGGACGGCGTCGCCCGCGTCGGGGGCGGGGCACTCCACGGATATCTCGAAGTCCCTGTGCGTGTCGTGCTTGCACACGGCGACCTCCCTCCCCACGCCGGAGAGGAAGTCCCTGACATCGTCCACGTCGCCGACGGTCGCCGAGAGGCCGACCCTCTGGAACTCCCCGCTGATCTCCGCCAGCCGCTCCAGGGCCACGCCGAGCTGCGCGCCCCTCTCCGTGCTAGAAAGCTCGTGTATCTCGTCGACCACCACCCACTCCACGTTCTTCAGGTGCTCCCTCAGCCGCTTGCCGGTGAAGAGGACCTGCACGGTCTCCGGCGTCGTGATGAGGATCTCGGGGGCCTTCTGCGACTGCCTGTTCCTCTCGGCCTGCGTGGTGTCGCCGTGCCTCACGCCGACGGATATGCCGAGGGCCGCCCCGTAGTCCTCCATCCTCTTCATCATGTCCCGGTTAAGGGCCCTCAGCGGGGTTATGTACAGGCAGCGAACCCCGCCCTTCCCCTTCGTCCTGAAGATGGTGTCGAAGATCGGCAGCATGGCCGCCTCGGTCTTCCCTATGCCGGTGGGGGCCACCAGGAGGACGTTCCTCCCCGAGAGGATCATCGGGATGACGCTCCTCTGGGGGTCGGTCGGCCGCGTTATGCCCCTTTCTTTCAAAACGGAGACGAGTTCCGGGCTGAGCTTATCGAAGGACATGAAAAGTGGGAGGCGCCGGGCGGCCCCGGCGGATTGCTCATCTCCTCTTCTTCTTGCCGGCGGCCCGGAGGTTATCCTTCACGGCTGCCTTGATCTCGACCGCCTGGGCCTCCCCGTCCGTGACATCCTTCTCGAGGAAGGACAGCACCGCCCATCCCTCCTCTTCGAGCGCGTTCTTGGTGCTGGCGTCGACCTCCCCCTCCGGGAGTATGTACACGGCCACCTTGGAGTTGACGAAGGCCACGGGTATTATGCGCGGGCCGTAGTCCTTCCTGCACCTTAGCCCCTTGTTCCAGGCGGCCCTTCTGACCAGCGCCTCCGGGGAGTTGTCCGTCCAGATATCCTCACCCACTGCGTCCCCTCCTGTGTCTGCCAGCGGCTCGGGTGCGGCTTCCGTCCTTGCGGCCGCCTCTGCGGCCTCCTTGGCTCTCGCCTCGGCCTCCGCCTTAGCGGCGGCCTCCCTGGCCTCCGCTTCCGCCTTGGCCGCCGCCTCTTTTGCCTTAGCCTCCGCTTCCGCCTTGGCCGCCGCCTCTTTTGCCTTAGCCTCCGCTTCCGCCTTGGCCGCCGCCTCTTTTGCCTCGGCCTCTTTGTCCGCTGGCGGGGGGCCTGCCGCCTTCGGCGGCTCTGGCCCCTTGTCATCGGCAGGTTTCGGCTCCGCCGGGGCGGTGACCTTCAGCAGCACCTCGGACAGGTCCATTATCTTTATCTTGGAGTTGATCTGTTTCGCACCCTGCGTGAGGTTGACCACGCAGAAGGGGCAGCATGTGACGAGTATGTCCGCGCCTGTCTCCTCGGCGTCCCTGACCCTTTCGGCCGCGATGTTCACTGCCATGTCGTTGTATTGGCTCTTGTACCCGCCGCCGGCGCCGCAGCACCTGGAGTTCTCCCTGTTGCGGGTCATCTCCACGAGCTCGATCCCTTTGATCTTCTTCAGGACGTTCCTGGGGGTCTCGAACACCCCCATGTGCCTGCCCATGTGGCAGGGGTCGTGGTACGTCACCTTCGCCTTGAACTCGTGGTTGAGCGGGAGCTTCTTCTCGGCGATCAGCTTTTCGACGTACTGGGAGAAGTGATAGACGTTCTGCCCTGTCTTCGCATAGAACTTCCCGAGGTCTGTGGAGATGGTCTTGTAGCAGCCCGAGCAGGTCATCACCATGTCCTTCGCGCCCATCCCGTCCGCCCCCTCGACTATCTTCTCCGCGCATTCGAGCGAGTGCCTGTGGGTCCCTGTCCTGAGCAGGGGCGAGGAGCAGCACCACTCGTCCGTGCCGAGCGTGTTTATCTTCACTCCAGCCCTTGCGAGCACGCGCACGCCGGTCTGCGGCAGCGACTGCTGCCTGTACGCCCCGGTGCACCCTGCGAAGAACAGCACGTCGGGGGTGTGCGCCCTCTCCACCTCCTCGGGCCACCAGTCCCCTCTTTTGGACGGCGGCTCCCCGTAGGGGTTGTGGACCTCCCCGACCTTCTTGGCCATGCCCTTGTGCGCGGACATGGGGCCGGCTCCCTCGTCGACGATCCATTTCCTGACCGTCTCCCAGAACTCCACGAGGGGGATGCTAGCATGGCAGACCGCCTCGCAGTTCCCGCACCCCGTGCACTTGTACATCGCATCGACGAAGTACGGGCTGAGGGACACCTCCCTCCCGAGGAGCTTGTCGACCCCGCCGGCGCCGCTGAGCTGGTTGAGGTAGTATATCTTCCCCCTCGGGGTCACGGACTCCCACGGGGTCTGGTCGTGGGCCTCGCAGACGCTGATGCAGTAGCCGCACTGCAGACAGGCGGTGAGCTCCTGCTGTATGCGAGGCATCTTCTGGATCTTCACGCTGTCCTTCAGCTCTCTAAGCTTCGAAAACGGGCTTTGTCTCTGGGCTTTCGCTTTCATAATGGAAGGAGAACAACGCACGCACCTTATTAAGGCTTTTGAACGCGCCCCATGTGCCAACGGGGGCGTCCCCGGCCNGTGCGCGGACGCCGGCCGCGCCGGGCGAAATGCAATCAACTGAAATATATTGAAGGANATCCTCTGCCGATGGACAGGTTCCTTGAGCTGAAGGTCGCGATGGCGGAGAGGCAGTCCGAGGTAGGGTACGGGAGGGCGAGGATCGACAACGAGTCCCGCAGGCGCCTCGGCCTGGACCTCGGGGACATCATCGAGATAACCGGCAAGAGGACGGTCGTTGCCCGGATATTCAAGGGGGAGGCCGGCGACGACGGCATGAGGCTCATACGCATAGACGGCCCCACGAGGACGTGCGCCGGGGTAAGCGTGGACGAGACCGTCCGCATAAGGAAGTGCGACCCAGGCGTGGCGCAGAAGGTCGTCCTCAGCCCCAATATATCCGAGGGCAAGAGGATAAGCTACGAGGAGGGGGTCGAGGGCGTGTTCAGGAGCGGGCTCCTGTGGAGGCCGCTCATAGCCGGCATGGACATAATGCTGTCGAACATCGCCCTCATGGGCAACAGGGTGCAGTACAACGTCGCCTCCACGGTCCCCGGCGGGCCCGTGGTCGTCGGGGAGGACACCGAGATAATAGTCAAGAGCGAGCCCGCCAAGAAGGAGCAGGGCGTGCGCGCCGGGCGCACCACGTACGACGACGTCGGGGGGCTGGACGACGAGCTGCGCCGGATCAGGGAGATGATAGAGCTCCCCCTCAAGCACCCGGAGCTCTTCGACAGGATGGGCATATCCGCGCCCAAGGGCGTGCTGCTATTCGGGCCCCCTGGCACGGGCAAGACGCTGATCGCGGAGGCGGTCGCCAACGAGTCGGGCGCCTCCTTCTACTCGATCCGCGGGCCGGAGATAATGGGCAGGTACTACGGGCAGAGCGAGGAGAGGCTCAGGAAGATATTCGAGGAGGCGGAGGAGAACGGGCCGAGCGTGATATTCCTCGACGAGATCGACTCGATCGCGCCGAACAGGGACTCCACATACGGAGAGGTGGAGAGGCGGGTGGTGGCGCAGCTGCTGACGCTCATGGACGGGATGGGCGGGAGG
>JGI24702J35022_10000319_pt1 | contig 28628 bp, 24 predicted proteins | sample TergutTh196P4_FD_35022 | JGI IMG/M metagenome (IMG submission 35022)
ATTAATCATTAAACACTAATCATTAAATAAAATTTTCATGGAGAAAAAACACGAAAACCTAACTTGGGACGACATCAAAGCGATGTACGCCGAAACAGACAAACGGTTTAAAGAAACTGAAAGAATTGTGAAAGAAACCAGTAAAAGTTTGAAAGAAACAGAACGTATTCTGAATGAAAAATTTGCTCGCGCTGAAAAAATGATCGAAAACACCAATAAACAGATTGGGGGCATTTCAAGAAGCAATGGCGAATTTTGCGAAGAGTACTTTATTAACTCTTTTAAAGAAAATCCTACCTTTATGGGCGAAAAGTACGAGCGTGTGATTGACTATCTGAAACCCGACCCCGTAGTAATTAACGATGAATACGATTTAGTGTTGCGAAACGGCAGCACCGTCGTACTCATTGAAATGAAATATAAGGCAAATATTGAAGATGTAGGGAAAATGTTTTCTAAACTACACTCCTACCGTGCCAATTACCCAATGTTTAAAGATTATAAGGCTTATTTGGCATTGGCATCCTTTCGTTTTCCAACAAAAGTGAGAAAACGCGCCGATGAAGAGGGTGTTGTGCTCATTGAACAAAGAGGCGACAAAATTGAAGTGATTAGCGAAAATATAAAGACGTGGTAAAAAATCATATAAATATATGATTGAAATTTTTAAAAAAAATATTTCTTTTGCCGAATAATTGAGTAAGATTATTCACCAAATTTATTTATGAAACATTTTAACAAATTTTTGATTTCACTCGCTTTCATCGGCTTGAGCATGAGCGTACTGGCGCAAAACACGTACATTATTACCGGTAGCGGAGCGCAGTTTACCGCTACTAAGAACGGGACGGCGATACAGACCAACCGCCCGCTCCAATCCATTATTGACGTCATTAAATCCGATGCGGCGGGCGCCGCCTGCACCATTCAGTTTGAAAACGGTACGAATACCTTAAACACTGGAACCAACAGCATCACCTTTAACGGCGGCGTCGGCGGTACTGATTGGGGACTCATTACCCTTACGGGGAAAATGACTTCGTCATGCAGCGATTATAGTACAGGTCCTGTATACCTGATAAACGGCGTTTCCATAAACAGCAAGGCAGATATTACCAACACCGGAGTGGAGTGGGGCAACGTTATTCACAACAATTCCACGGGAACGCTAACGGTGAGCGGCGGAACGCTTTTGGCAACAGGACCCGGAGAGGTACATGCCATTTTCAACGAATCCTCCGGAACGGTAAACGTTACCGGCGGAACGATTTCGGTAACAGGGGACGACTATATGAACTGTGCGATTTACAACGAATCCTCCGGAACGATAAACGTTAGCGGCGGAACGATTTCGAAAGCAGGCTCCCGCGGCAATGCGATTTTCAACACTGCCTCCGGAGCAATAATAATCAGCGGCGGAACGATTAATGCAACATGCGATATAGAAGCAGTTTACAACATTCGCTCCGGAACGATAGAAGTCAGCGGTGGAACGATTGCGGCAAAAAGCTGGGCGATTAAAAACGAGGGCGACGGAACGATAGACATCAGCGGCGGAACTATTTCGACAGCAGAGGACTATTATACGCTTTTCAACTATGATCCTTCCGGAACGATAACCGTCAGAGGTGGAACGATTACAGGCATAAAAACGATTTGGGGCAATGCCGGAATGGTGAACATCAGCGGCGGCATGATACTCGCCAAAGAGGGCTACGCCATTCGCCACGCCGGCGGCACGATAACCATCAGCGGCGGCATCGTATTTGCCTACGGCAAAAATGAAACCGACGTCATCGAAGGAGGCGTCTATACGCAAAACGGCAACGCCGTCATCATCGCGTGGAACAAGGAAGCAAGTCCACTCACCTACGCAGCAGGCACCAGCAACGACATCTTCAAATCCCCCGCCGCCGCCTCAGCCCTCTGGGCGAAACAGGACGGCAACAGCGGCATCGCCGTCAAATACGGCGCCACCGACGGCTTCATCCCCATAGCAGGCGTAACCGTAACCGGCGTCAGCATCGAAGATGACGTTGCGCGCAACGTCTGTGCGGTGTATCCGAACCCGACGAGCGGGGAATTGAGAATTGAGAATGGAGAATTGAGAATTGAGAATGTGGAAATATTTGATGTTTACGGTAGAAATGTAGGGTCTAAATTCCCCTCCAAAAATTTGGAGGGGTGGCAGCCGCAGGCTGACGGGGTGGTTTTGGATATTTCCCATTTTCCCGCAGGCATTTATTTTGTAAAAATCCACACCGAAAGCGGAATGGTAACGAAAAAGGTGGTGAAAGAGTGATTAGTGATTAGTGATTAATGATTAATGATTAATGATTAATGATTAGTGGCTAGTGATTAGTTGAAAGTTGAGAGTAGTGGGGCAGAGTCCCGTAGGGACTCCACTTTATCCCGTAGGCTGAAGCCTACGGTTAATAATAATCCCTTTCAAATTTTGAAGGGGTGTCGCCGCAAGGCGACGGGGTAGTTTATATACCTGAGTTCCGTTTAAGGACAGGTAACATTGCAGGCATTATATGAAACATTAATTTTAAACGCCAAGTACACAAAGAGTTTACGCAAAGGTCGCAAATAGTAGAATATAAAGAGATGAGATTCATAACGAAATTGTGCACTGCACGATGGCGTGAGTGTTCAATCTCACAGATATTTTTCAATTGGTCATTAAATTTTCAATTAATCTTTCTTCAATTTGTGTTTCTTTTAAAACAATAATTTGAAAATAAGGCACAAAAAAAACTATTTTTGCCAACTTTTTAATTTAGAAATGAAAAACCTAAACTCACAACCTCATATCGGTATTTTTGGGCGGCGCAACAACGGAAAAAGCGCCCTCATTAATGCGCTCACCGGACAAGAGATTGCCATCGTTTCCGAAGTTCCGGGAACTACCACCGACCCCGTGAAAAAATCTATGGAAATTTTTGGGATTGGTCCCGTAGTGCTTATTGATACCGCCGGAATTGATGATGAAAATGAATTAGGAAAAAAACGGGTAGAAAAAACAGAAAATGTTCTTAAACAGATTGATTTGGCAATTCTTCTCATTACTCATTACCAATATGATGAGATAGAGAAAAATTTGATTGCCAAACTTCGTGTTTTAGACACACCATTTATTATCGTGAATAATAAATCGGATATTGTTGAAATAAAGGATATTACTTTTGAAAATGAATCGGTTATTTCAATAAGTGCCAAAACAGGAGCAGGGATTTCCGAATTGGTGGAACTATTAAAACAGAAAATTCCGGTTTCTGCTTATCATACTCATTCTTTATTAGAAGGTATTGTAAAAGAAAACGATACGGTGTTGCTCATTACGCCCATTGACAGTGCAGCACCGGAAGGCAGGCTAATTTTGCCGCAAGTGCAAACCATTCGCGCAATTTTAGACCAAAATGCTGTTGCAATAGTAATGAAAGAGGATCAGATTACAAGTGGATTGTTTTTTAACCGCAAAGTGCGAAAAGAAACCGCAAAGTGCACAAAGAAAAATAATTCTATAATAAATACTTTGTGTTCTTTGCGAAAAACCTTTGCGTTCAAAAAAAATCAATCCATAAAGCCCGATTTAGTAATTACCGACAGTCAGGTGTTTAAGAGTGTGGCGCCGCACATTCCGCCGGAGATACCATTAACCAGTTTCAGTATTTTATTAGCAAGATATAAAGGAGATTATGAGAATTATGTAAAAGGAACTCCACAAATTGAGAACCTAAAAGATGGCGATTTGATACTCATTATGGAATCATGCACACACTTAACCTCGTGCGAAGATATTGGACGAGTAAAAATTCCGAAGCTTCTCCAAGAGTACATCGGAAAAAACCTTCATTTTGATTTTGTTTCGGGTTTAAATCCCATTGAAAATATTAATACATACGCATTGGTAGTGCAGTGCGGCGGTTGTATGATTACTAAAAAACAGATTCTTAACCGGTTAAAACCTGCGGTTGATGCCGGCATACCGATTACCAATTACGGAATGTTGCTGGCGTATATTTCCGGTTTGAAAGAATTTTCACAAATACAATAATGAAAGAAAATATTTATTAACCAGAGTTCCGTAAAAGAATTAAGGTTACATCCTCATTTTTTAAGTGTGTTTCATTTCGAACGCAGCGAGGAATCTCAATATTTTGGTAATCAATATAATAATAATCTTAAAACGAAATCTGGGTTTGTTATACCCTTTTTCCAAAATTTTCCAAAAAATACCAAAACTTCAATTTTTCTTCCAAAAAATTCCATGCTTTTATATAATAATTTATAATAAAAATCTATATAATTGAATAGCAATTAAATATATTTTTGAGTTTATTTTGATATTATTACATTGAATACAAATAATTTAATTAAAAATATATTGTTAATAAGTTTTTTTTATCCATTCATTTCCAGAAATTATTTTATTGTAAATCAATATTATATATATAATAAATTGAGTTTAATAAAAAAAATATTAATAATTTGGAGTTGATAAAAATATTATTTTATTTTTGTCGCGGATTATTAATTACAAAAATGTTAAACTTAGAATTCAATTTTTGGGAAATTACCATAGAAAAGTACGGAAGGCTCAAACTGCCCACCGCTTTGCTTAAGTCGTTACCGGAAGATGAACGTCAAAAATTTGTAGTAACACACGGGTTTGGGCAACACATCATGCTGTGGACAGATACCGCTTTTCGGAAAAAAATGGAGTTTCTTAATTCGTTGAACCAAGATTCTATCGAAGTGAAAAAATATCGCAACGCCTTTCTTCGCAATATGGCATTTGTGGAATGCGATAACCAAGATCGTTTTGTGATTCCAAAACCGCTTATGGATTACTATAAAATTCATAAAGACGCTGTACTCCTGCTTGCTAACGGAAAAATTGAACTTTGGAACGCAGCCGAATATCATACTCAATTTGGCATTACCCCAGATGAATTAAACATCATGAACGAAAAAATGCACAGTACTCACCAAAACCTCTCTTTTGAAACCTTTTAATCATTATATAATATATGTATCATCAACCCGTGCTCTTGCAAGAAACCATAACGGGATTAGTAAACAACCTTGACGGCGTTTACGTTGATGTTACATTCGGCGGCGGCGGACATGCCAAAGAAATTCTAAATAAACTTTCATCTGAGGGAAAATTAATAGGATTTGACCAGGATAAAGACGCTTTAAAAAATGTGATAAACGATTCGCGTTTTCAGTTTGTGCAAAGCAATTTTAAAAATCTGAAAAAATATTTGCAGTTTTATAAAGCTTATCCCGTGGATGGTATTTTGGCAGACCTTGGCGTTTCCTCACATCAGTTTGACGAACCCCAACGCGGCTTTTCTTACCGATTTGACGAAAACTTAGATATGCGGATGGACACAAACAAAGAAACAACAGCAGCAGAGATTATCAATACCTATCCAAACCAAAAATTAGCAAAACTGTTATTCGCATACGGTGAAGTGTTATATGCTCACAAAATTGCTACACTCATCGAAAAATCAAGACAAATTAGCCCCATACAAACCACAGGAAAATTAGCGGAAATTTTAATTCCTGCACTTCCCAAAGGGAAAGAAAACAAAATATTATCCCAAATTTTTCAAGCATTGCGTATAGAAGTGAACGCCGAAATGGATGCCCTGCAATTGCTTTTAGAACAATCTGTGGAAGCGCTAAAACCCGAAGGAAGAATCGCCATTATTTCTTACCACTCTTTGGAAGACCGATTGGTGAAAAACTTCTTCAAAACCGGAAACGCCGAAGGAAAACTACATAAAGACTTTTACGGCAACCCCTTAACTCCATTCAAACTCATTACCAAAAAAGCAATAACTCCAACAGAGGAAGAAATTGAAACAAACCCAAGAGCAAGAAGCGCGAAACTACGAATCGCAGAAAGAATTAAGAATTAAGAATGAACAATTATGGAATATCTTTTATATAAACTACCCCGATTTTGTTTCACAAAATCACCCCCTCAAAATTTGAAGGGGATTTATCCCTCCCACATCCGTAGGTTAAAACCTACGGCTAATAAAGTGGCGTCCCTGCAGGACTCCGCCCCACTACTCTCAACTCTCAACTCTCAACTAATCATTAATCATTAATCACTAATCACTAATCACTAATCATTAATCACTAATCACTAAAAAAATGTTTTTCAAATTTTTAAGCGGCGACTTTTTAAACCACCCACGATTGCAAAAATGGTATCCTTACCTTTTGTTGCTGATTCTGTTAGCAATAATCTCTATTGTGAACGAAAAAATTATCAATCATAAATATGCCATCATCCAAAAAAAACAATATGAATACAAAATGGCGCTCAACCAACTGAAAGAGAACAATATATATCTTCCATATTACCAAAAGAAAACAATTAGAGAAAAGGCAAATAAACGCGGATTTATTGAAAATCATAAAAATATGTACAAAATAGTAGTGAATAATGATTAATGATTAATGATTAGTGATTAATGATTAGTATAAAACTTGTAACTCGTAACTTGTAACTTGTAACTAAAAAACATGTCAGAATATAAAAAATCGTTTAACAGGAGAGCGTTGGTTGTGTATGGAATAACATTGGCATTTGCAATTGGTTGTGTGATTCAAATACTTAACCTTTCTATTCGACAACGACCTCTCTTTTCAGGCGATCCAAAGTATTGTTTAGATAAAACACAACCCGACTGGGAAAATAATCCGCTTGCCAAAGATCCCAATTGTCGTTGCGTGGTAACTAAAAACGATATAATCCCCGTGCGTGGCGATATTTTAGATGATCAAGGTAATATTTTGGCAAGTGATTTTACAGTTTTTGATGTGGTGATTGATGGACGTAAACTGCGTCCCGATACGGTGAAAACCAAAAAAGGAACTTTTGTGAACGATACGCTCTATGTAAGCAAATCACGAAAAATTTCGAGGGCTAATAAAGAGGAGGTTAACAAATTCATTGGAGAACTTGCCGATAAGTTTTATTTTCATTTTAGACATAAATTTCCACATCCCAAAGATTATTATCGTAAAAGATTAAATGAAGCCATTTTAGAGTATAAAAATGTGGATATTTTAAAATCGAATTTATTAAGTGAGAACACATTAGTAAATTCTGAAGATACTGCATTTATCCGAAGTTTGCCGTTGTTGTTAGATAATTGTCCGAAAAAATGTTTGGGATTTCCGAGTTATTTTAAACGGATTTATCCTTACGGGGAGTTAGCGAAACGGTTTATCGGTACGGTTCCGCCCGGCGCACGAAGCGGCTTGGAACTTACTTTTGATGATTATCTTTCCGGCATCAATGGTGCACAAAAAATGCTCTATATTGACGGGATTCGAGTTCCTTCTGAACAGTTTTCTCATCCTCGCGACGGCGCTAACATTCACACCACACTCAATTTAAGAATGCAAAATATAGTTTATGAAGCGCTGATGGATAAACTATACCAAATGGGCGCACAATGGGGCTGCGCAGTAGTGATGGAAGTGGAATCCGGCGAAATTAAAGCGATTGTGAATTTGAAAAAACATGAAAACGAAAGAGGAAAAACTGGATACTTTGAAATCTTTAACCACGCTTTTCGACAAGAGTGCGAACCGGGTTCTACATTCAAATTAGCCTCATTATTAACTTATTTAGAGAAAGTGCCTAACGATACGGCAAAAGCGTACTTATTGTGCGGATGCGAAATTGCCAAACATTTTGAAAAAGATGGGAAAAAATTTAGAACCACCTGCGGAAAAGTAGATGGCGCCTTAGGTTCGCGCCACCGATTTGGAAAACCGATAGAAATCTTTCAACGCTCCCTCAACGAAGGCACCGGAACTATGATCTTCGACGCTTTTAACTGCAACTATAAAGCCTATCTATCCGCATTGGATTCCATGGGAATTACACAACCCTTAGTTACTCAGTTAGGAACTGTGGGCGCGCCAAAAATTATCCGCGATACAAAACTGATGCGCACTTTTTATATTACCACGTGGGGCGGATTCAACATGGCTCCCATTCAAACACTTACCTATTTTAACGGCGTGGCTAATAACGGGAAAATGATGGTGCCCAAATTTGTGAGTTACATCAGCGAACAGGATAAAGTGGTAGAGGTATTTCCTAATATAGTGATTAAAGAAAAAATGACACGCAAAGATGTGATTACCCGCGCCAAAAAATATTTGGAAGCCGTAGTTACCGGTCCTTACGGAACTGCCAGAACCTACAAAGACTCCATCCCTCATTTTGCCGGAAAAACAGGTACCCGCGATATTTTAGTTGAAAAAGAAAACGGCTGGGGATACGTGAAAAACAGAAACAGCATTTCATTTTGCGGCTATTTTCCTACAGAAAAACCAAAATACACCATGATTGTATATATCTACGATGTGCAGGGCATGAGCGCCCCAGCAGTGCAACTGTTTTATACGATCGCTAAAAGAATTACAAGTTTGGAAACGACAGATCTGTTGCAAGAAATTGATAAAAGCGAAGGAATTAAAAATACGCAGTATTTGAATTTGATGAGATAAGAATGATAATTAACAATGAAAAATTAACAATGACTAATGAATTTATTAACCATAGGCTTCAGCCTACGGGAAAAAAACTAAAAAATCTTTTTGCAAAACTAAAGCCAATCCAAATTATTGGAAATGAAGATATAACGATTTCCAATATGCAATTCGATTCGCGGAAAGTGGTAGAAAAAAATACCTTGTATGTGGCGCAAAAAGGAACGCAGGCAGATGGACACCAGTTTATCAATCAAGCAATTGCGAATGGCGCAACCGCGATTGTTTGCGAAGTGATTCCGGAAATAATAGCAGAAAACTGTACTTATATTCAAGTGCAAAATTCTGCCGTAGCGCTCGGTGAACTGGCTGCTGCTTTTTACGATTTCCCTTCCCAAAATATTACCTTAGTGGGTATTACAGGAACTAATGGAAAAACAACCACGGCTACGCTTTTACAAAGTTTGTTTATGAGTTTGGGCTATCCTACCGGATTGATCTCTACCATTGTAAATAAAATCAACCATATTGAAATTCCATCCACGCACACTACCCCAGATGCACTCTCTTTGAATCAATTACTTAACGATATGGTACACGCAGGATGTCAATTCTGTTTTATGGAAGTTTCTTCCCATGCTATTGTGCAGCAACGCATTGCAGGTCTGCATTTTTCGGGAGGAATTTTTAGCAATATCACACACGACCATTTAGATTTTCATAAAACTTTCATGAACTACATCAAAGCGAAGCAGCAGTTTTTTGAAATGTTGCCCAAAAATGCTTTCGTGCTTACCAATATTGACGATAAAAACGGTAAAGTGATGGTGCAAAGTGCAAAAGCAAAAATTTATACTTACAGTTTGCGTACCGGCGCAGATTTTAAAGGAAAAATTACAGACAACAGTTTTGAGGGATTAACTTGCGAATTTAATGGTAATGAAGTATATCTAAAACTCTGTGGTAAGTTTAACGCTTACAATCTGTTGGCAATCTATGGAACGGCTTTGTTGCTGGGAATGAAAGAGGATGAAGTGTTGCTGGCGATGAGTAAGTTGGAAAGTGCAAACGGACGGTTTCAAGTGATTCGCGATGGCAAAAATAGAACATTTATAGTGGATTACGCACACACGCCGGATGCGCTCAAAAATGTACTTTCTACCATAAAAGATATTACCCAAAACAGTGCTGAGGTGATTACGGTGGTAGGTTGCGGAGGCGATAGAGATGCGCTGAAACGACCCGTTATGGCAGAAGTAGCGTGCAATTTCAGCAACAAAGTGATCCTTACTTCCGACAACCCCCGCACGGAAGACCCAAATAAAATTCTTTCAGATATGGAAACCGGTGTGCCTGTAGCATACAAACAAAACGTACTCATTATTGAAAACCGCCGCGAAGCCATTAAAACCGCTTTCCATTTACTGCCTGAAAACGGTGTACTGCTCATTGCCGGCAAAGGACACGAAACCTATCAGGAAATTAACGGAATAAAACACCACTTTGACGACAGGGAGGAAATAGAATTGAAAATTGAAAATTAAGAAATATGGAAAATACTCAATATAAACTACCCCGATTTTGTTTCACAAAATCACCCCTTCAAAATTTGAAGGGGATTTATCCCTCCCACATCCGTAGGTTAAAACCTACGGCTAATAAAGTGGCGTCCCTGCAGGACTCCGCCTCACTACTCTCAACTAACCACTAATCATTAATCACTAATCATTAATCACTAATCACTAATCACTATAAAAATGTTATATTATTTTTTTGAATGGCTACAACAATTTAATATTCCCGGGGCAGGATTGTTTCAATACATCTCGTTTCGGGCAGCGGCGGCTATCATTTTGTCGCTCTTTATTTCCATTGTATTTGGAAAAAAAATGATTCGTTTTTTGCAACGAAAACAGGTAGGCGAAGAGGTCCGCGACTTGGGATTGGAAGGACAACTCGCTAAAAAAGGTACTCCTACCATGGGCGGAATTATCATCATCGCTTCCGTTTTAATTCCCGTTTTATTGGTAAATAAATTGGATAATATTTATGTTATCTTAATGATATTTACTACTTTATGGTTGGGTTTTATTGGGTTTTGGGACGACTATATTAAAGTGTTCAAAAAAAATAAAGCAGGATTATCGGGAAAGAAAAAACTGCTGGGACAAATTGTTTTGGGTTTCATTGTAGGGATGGTGATCTGTTTTCACCCGGATGTGGTAATTAAAGAGAAAAAACAGGATACGCAAAATGTTCTCATGAATCGCGAGCATGCTTTTTCGATTGAGAATGTGAATAAAACGCAAACCGTTTTTAGCGGCAGCGAAGAGGAACACTCCACCAAAACTACCATTCCTTTCTTTAAAAACAACGAATTTGATTACTCCATACTTTCCCGCTGGTTGGGTGATGAAAGCGGAAAATGGACATTTCTGTTTCTCATTCCTATCATAATTTTTATCATTGCGGCAGTTTCAAACGGGGCAAACTTAACAGATGGTTTAGATGGGTTGGCGGCGGGAACCTCAGCCATTATTGCGGTAGGAATTGCACTTTTGGCGTATGTGTCGGGCAATGCCATATTTGCTGATTATCTGAATATTATGTATATTCCAAACCTCAGCGAAGTGGTAATTTTTACGGCGGCGCTGGTGGGTGCGTGCATCGGATTTTACTGGTATAATTGTTTCCCCGCACAAATTTTTATGGGGGATACGGGAAGTTTAACGCTGGGCGGAGTGATCGCCGTATTGTGTATCATTATTCGTAAAGAACTGTTAATCCCTATTTTATGCGGCGTATTTCTCATACAATCCATATCTGTAATCATTCAAGTAGTGCATTATAGAACCACAAAAGTTAATAATTTTAGAAAGGCGAAGCATATTTCCTGGCTCAAAGCCTATTTCATTTATAAAAAAACGCCGCAACTACTTGATGAATTTACAGGAAAGCGGGTTTTTCTGATGACCCCTTTACATCATCATTATCAGAAAAAAGGGAACCACGAGTCGAAAATCGTGCAACACTTTGTAATTATAAGTATTTTATTAATAATCATTTCATTAGCAACATTAAAAGTAAGATAGTATGACACAACAAACAAGAACAGGCATGTTTCAAGCCTTATCCAATTTTCAGTTAACCCGCGACAGAGCGGCAACGATTTCACAAAACCTCATCCGCCTTCGTAGCGAAAGTTTACAGGAACTGCTTTCCGATTTTGAAAATACGGAACACAAATTAGAATTTGTAAAAACCATTGAAGGGGTTGATTTTATCAACGATTCAAGGGCAACCAATGCCAACGCGGTATGGTTTGCCTTAGAAAGCATGACCCAACCCATTATTTGGATTACCAACATGAACAGTATTGAACTGATTACCGATGATTTACGGCAGTTGATTCAAGAAAAAGTAAAAATTGTAGTACTTCAAGGGGTTTACAATTCAGTATTGGAACTTTTATTTAAGAAGATGAACAAGGATGTGTATATGGTAATGAGTATGGAGGATGCGGTGCGTACTGCTTTTTACGCAGGCGGTTCTGATGAAACCGTACTTTTTTCGCCGGGCGTACCAAGTGTTGGCATGTACCGAACTTACCGTGAGCGCGGGGAAAAGTTTAAGGAAGCGGTAGCGCAACTTTAATGATTAATGATTAGTGATTAATGATTAAATATGTTATTCGTTAAAAATTGTTAATTTGCAAAAAAGTATTTTATAATGGAAATATTTGGAAATGAAATACATAAAATAAAATAAGAAAAGTTAAAGATTTATAACATAACAAAAAATATGCCTAACCCTTTAGCAAAAAGTAATACCCAAAAAACTTTACAAACTTATATCAGTTTGTTTAGTAGTGCCGGCATTGGTTGTTATGGTTTTAAAGAGGAAAATTTTTATTGCATTGCTACTGTTGAATGTTTAGAAAAAAGACTCAAAATTCAATCATACAATCAAAAATGTATTTATCAAAGTGGCTATATTTGTGGTGATTTATCTACCAAAGAAGTTAAGAATAAAGTTTTTTCTGAAATGGATTTGTGGAAAAAATGGTATAATGTGACTGATTTAGATGTGTTGATTGCAACCCCGCCTTGTCAAGGGATGTCAGTGGCTAATCATAAAAAGAAAGACGAGTTAAAACGTAATTCGTTGGTAGTTGAATCTATAGAACTAACAAAAAAGATAAAACCAAAATTCTTTATTTTTGAAAACGTCAGGGCGTTTCTTACCTCTATCTGTACTGATTTTGATGGAAAAGATAAACCTATACAACAGGCAATTGAAAATAATTTGTTGGGTGATTATAATATACATTTTCAAGTGATTAATTTTAAAGATTATGGCAATCCGTCAAGTCGAACAAGAACTCTTGTGATAGGTGTTCGCAAAGATTTAAAAGAAATAACCCCCCTTGATTTATTACCTAACCAACAACCTGAAAAAACTTTACGTCAAGTTATTGGGCACTTAGAGCCCCTCAAAAAAATGGGAGAAATCAGCGAAGATGATATTTATCATAATTTTCGTACTTATTCACCTCACATGGAAAGTTGGATTGCCGATATAAAAGAGGGACAATCAGCATTTGATAATATAAACAACAAAAAAATACCTCATTGCATTAAAGATGGAAAAGTTGTTTATAATGCTCATAAAAATGGAGATAAATATACTCGCCAATGTTGGGATAAAGTAGCACCATGTATTCACACTCGTAACGATATAATGTCAAGCCAAAATACAGTACATCCAACTGATAACCGTGTTTTCAGTATTAGAGAGGTGATGTTAATGATGTCAGTACCTAAAACTTTCAAATGGTCAGATATTTCGTTTGAAAAACTCAATTTGATGACTTTAAAAGAAAAACAAGATTTTCTAAAAAAGGAAGAAATGAATATCAGGCAGAATTTGGGTGAAGCAGTTCCAACTATTATCTTCCGTCAAATTGCTCATAAAATTAGTAAAGCATTATCACAAAAGGAATATTCCGAACAGGAGATTACCAATATTATTCAGAAAAAAAAATTATTCGAGCACGATAATTTACTGAAATTTATTAGAGAAAATAATAGATTGGGATTTGCCAAATTATCTAAAATAGCAGAGTTAGCAAATGCGCAAAGAGAGAACAATGCGGCTTTCTACACCCGTCAAGATATTTGTTTTTCAATAGTCAAGAATCTTCCCGATGCAAAAAAATATACAACACTTAATATTTTAGAACCTGCAATTGGAGTAGGAAATTTTTTGCCCGTATTAATCAACAAATATAAAAGTGTCCCGATTGTCAATATTGATGTTGTTGATATTGATAAAAATAGCATTGATTTATTAAAAGAATTAGTTAAAAAGATAAATATACCTGAAAATATAACCATTAATTATATTCATGCTGATTTTCTATTACATTCATTTGAAAAACATTATGATATAGTTGTAGGAAATCCGCCTTATATGAAAATTACAAAAGAAAAAGCTTTGTTAGCAAAATATAAAGCCAATATTTTCAATCGTGACACAAATAANATNTTTGCATTTTTCATCGAAAAAACCATTTTGTTAGGTGATGTAGTTTCTCTTATTGTTCCTAAAAGTTTAATTANTGCACCGGAATTTAATAATACTCGTAACTTGATGAATAAGCACCAAATATCACAGATTATTGACTTTGGTGAAAAAGGATTTCAAGGAGTAAAAATTGAAACAATTTGTTTTGTATTAAATACAAAAGCAAAACCGAGTTCTACAATAATAGAATCATATATTATTGATAATGTATCTAAACAAGAACAATCTTATATTACAGATAGTTCATTCCCATACTGGTTAATTTATCGTAATGAAAAATTTGATGCAATTGCGAATAAATTACAGTTTAACATTTTTAAAGCATACAGAGATAGAAGTATCACAAAGGCTGTTACAAAAAGTTTTGGTAAAATNAGAGTACTAAAGTCTCGTAATATTGGAAATAATGAAATNATTGATATACCTGATTATGATTGTTATATGGATGAAATAAGTAACCTTGACGTATCAAAATTTTTAAATCAAAAGAACTGTTANTTGTTACCCAATCTTACATATAACCCTCGTGCTTGTGTTCTACCAGATAATTGTATTACTGATGGCTCAGTAGCGATTCTTTCATTGACAAATGAAAATGTTAATATTACAAAAGAAGATTTAGCTTTTTACGCAACTGAAGAGTTTAAGAACTTCTACGCTATTGCCAGAAACTTGGGAAGTCGTTCATTAAATATTGATACCAATTCCGTTTTCTTTTTTGGAAAATTAAAGGATAAATAAATATGAGAGAGATAATTAATAAATATCTGAACCAATTTGATTTAGACATCCGTAAAACAAAAGATGCTCGCTTTATGGACCAAAAATGTACGCCTGATGTAGTTTGTTTCATTGCTGATTGTATTGTAAATACCATTCAACCTAATCAGACTTTTATAGTGAGCGATATTTGGAACTCACAATATTTTATCAAAAACACAAGAGCAATTTTTAACAAGCCTTGGGCAACAGATAAAAAAGCAAGAAGTGAGTACGACAAATTCATTCAACAACCCTTACGAATGTTAGGTTATGCACAAATTCTTGAAGTTACAAAACAAGGAATACAAAATTATTACCGTATCAAAAACGAAGATATTTTAGATTTCATTGCTCAAAGAGAACGAAATACATATAACTTTTTGTATTGCTATTTTGAAAAAGTCCTTACGGATAGCGGTATTTGGAAATATTTTGTTGAATATCAAAACAATCCAACAACAGAATCTTTCAATTATTTAAAAGAACGTTATATTCGTTTCATCATCGGACATACTTCAGTTAATAAAGCACTTGAAGTGCGTAGAATTTTCCCTAAAATTCTCAATATTTTCGCTGTTGAAAACCAATTGCCCGGCTCCGAAAAAGGTAGAATCTCAAAATATATTTTTACTTTTTCCGATTTGATGTATAATCGCAAAAATTGGCGCGACCTAAATAAAGATAAAACTATAACACGTCAGGAAGCAGAAATAAAATCTATTGATATTATTCACCAAGAAGCATACAACGCATATTATGTACAAAAGGCAATTATGCTCATTCAGAAAATTCAAAAAGAAAGTGAAGTTCACGATCAATGGAATAACGGTGAAGCAACACAAGTACACCATATTTTTCCGAAAGCGTTATTCCCCAAAATTGCTCATTATATTGAAAATTTGATAAAGTTGACAGCAACTCAACATTATACTAAAGCGCACCCTAACAATAAAACAATAGAAATCAATAAAGATTATCAACTAACATGTTTGTTGGCAAAAGCAGATACAATTGATAAATCTTTACAGTGTTTTGGTGAAAAGTATTATCGCAAAGAATCTTTTGTTTATGTTTGCAATACAGGACTTTCTGTAAATATTGGAACAACTCTGAATTTCAACGACATAAAAAATTGTTTAATCCAAATCTATAATAACATAGTATAATATGCCCAAAATCCAAAAAAAAGATGAATTTAAATAATAAACTAATACCATAAATATGCAAACAACAATCATAATCCTACTCATTGTATTGATAATCATTATGATTATTAGTATTGTATTTCAAACAACTAAAAAAACAACAATTAGAGACACTCCAGATTTAGTTAAATTTGAAACTGTTATTACTCGTATAGAACCTGCTATTAGAGAAGAATTTTCCAGAAGTAGAAAAGAGAATCAAGATGCTCTTAAAAGTAATCGGGAAGAACTTAGTAACTCTTTAAAAGAAAACAGAATAGAACAAATCAATTCATTAAAATCATTTGAAGACACATTTACCAAAAATGTGAAAGATTTTAATGAACTACAAAAACAAAAGTTTGACAATTTAACTAACAAACAAGAAAATATCAAAAAAGATATAGAAGACAAGTTAAAAGAAATACGAGAGACTGTTGAAAGAAAACTCAATAGTATTCAAGAAGATAATAATAAAAAACTTGAGGAGATGAGGAAAACTGTAGATGAAAAGTTGCAAGAAAGTGTAGAAAAACGTTTTAACGAATCGTTTAAATTAATAACAGAACGTTTGGAGGCAGTGCATAAAGGACTTGGCGAAATGCAAACTTTGGCTACGGGTGTAGGTGATTTAAAAAAAGTTTTGACCAATGTGAAAACTCGGGGAACTTTTGGAGAGGTGCAACTTGGCGCAATTTTAGACCAGTTCTTATCACCACAACAATATATTAAAAATAATCATCCTGATGAAGAAAATGAAAAAAGAGTAGTTGAATACTCAATAAAACTTCCAGGTAAAGATACAGATGAACCTGTCTTATTGCCGATTGACTCAAAATTTCCCATAGAAGATTATCAACGATTACTTGATGCGTATGAACATACCCCAGATGCTGTTGAAGCAATTTCAATTCAACTTGGAAAATCTGTTGAAAAATGTGCAAAAGATATTTCAGACAAGTATATCAATCCACCCAAAACAACTGATTTTGCTATTTTATTTGTTCCAACTGAAGGTCTTTATGCCGAAATTTTGCGTCGTCCCGGATTTTCTGAAAATATTCAACAAAAGTACCGAATAATGATTGCAGGTCCAACAAATTTAGCGGCGCTTCTGAACAGTTTACAGATGGGATTCAGAACTTTGGAAGTCCAAAAACGTTCAAGTGAAGTTTGGGAAATTTTAGGAGCCATAAAAGCACAATTCGGGAAATTTGGTACTTTACTCGAAAAAACAAAGAAAAAATTACAAGAAACGACAAATGTCATTGACGATGCAGAAAAAAAATCTCGTACAATTGAAAGAAAATTGAAAAATGTTGAATCATTATCAGAAGAAAAATCTATGAAACTTCTTGGAGAAGCAATAGAAATAGAAGATGAAGACATGATAGATTATATTGAAGATGAAGCAGATACGTTAAATTTGAAAGATTAGAGTTCATTCATTTCTCAACAATAATAACATATATTAACATGCAAAAACTTACATTTAAAGGCGACAAAACAATCTTATTGATTGTTATACTGTTATCATTATTATCTGTTTTGATGATTGCCAGCGCAGGAAACCGCTGGATGGAACAACTGCGTAACTTCGGCGTAGGGTTTTTCCTGCTCTTTGTGTTTTATCATATTGATTATAGAACTGTTTCGCGTTTTGCAACTCCCTTGCTGATTTTGGCTGGGGGACTGCTCATCTATTCGTTTATAGATTCTTCCGGCGCACGAACCGTAAGTATTATGGGAATGGATCTGCAAATTTTCTACTTCATCGGGTTCTGCGTATTGCTCTATATGGCTAAATTTATGGCACTAAAACTAAATTCTGAAGAAGAATTAACACGAAATGAAGTATTGAAACTCTTTGGTCTTATCCTTCTCTTCTGCGGAGGAATATTCTTTTCCAACCAATCTACTGCCATTATTCTGTTTTGTACTTGCATCGTTTTGCTTTTTGTGGGACGTGTGAAAACAAAATATCTACTCACTTTTTGCGGAATAATTTTTGTAGCCGTATTTTTAGCCTTTGCGTTAAATATTGGTCGGGTGCAAACTTTTAAAAACCGTGTCATCTATTGGAAAAATGATAAAATAACGCCCGGAATGGACAAAGATTACGGCAAACAAGCTATATTATCACGCGCTGCTATTTCTACTGCAAGTTGGTTTCCTGCACACGTTGGAAAAGGAACCATAAAAAAAATACTTCCCGAAAAAGACAACGACTATGTGTATGCTGTATTAGTTGAAGAGATGGGGATAATAGTGGGGCTTTTCGTATTGTTTGCCTATCTGTTTATTTTGTTTCGCACGATGCGGATTGCCCGAAATGCGGAGGGAGCCTTTGCCATGCTTTTAGCGTGGGGCATCGGGTTTTGGTTTTGCATGCAAGCGCTGATTCACATTGGCGTAAATAGTTTCCTCATTCCTGCCACGGGACAAACGTTGCCCTTTATTAGTCGCGGGGGCGTTTCACTTGCCATCTCCGGCGCCGCAATTGGAATCTTGTTGAATATTAGTAAAAGAGAGGTGTAATGATTGATGAACAATATATTTATTAAGGGGATGTCTCAAAACTCTTTTTGCACTCAGATGACGCAGATTGATTATGGGTTTGGGTTACGGGTTACGAGGAAAGAAGAAAGTAGAAGGCAGAAAAAGATTAATCACTAAATCATCTTTCCACATATTGAAATTCTGTATTCCCGATATTAAATTTCATACCGTTTTTCAAAGGAAGCAGGTCATCTTTGCGTGCCTCTCTTCTATCGTAAATTACGCCGTTTTCAAGAATCTTCATCATAGGAATTCTTCTTTTGGGATCCAAGTACAATCTCACCTGTTTTTCGTGAATCATATCATTCGTATCCCAATTCATCTGAATGACACAATTGTTCGATTTTCCAATAGTAACCTCATTACTTCCTCCCGATTCGTTCATCCATTTGTGAATAGCAATTTCCCCCTCTTTTCTTTCCCCTTTATATTTTAAGAAATATTTTTGCGCAGCATGGTGACGGGCAATGATAGAGATGCCAATTCCTGCACTGCATAACATAAAACTAAACATTACTCCAAAAAGAGGAAGAAATTGGGTGGTATATAAAATGAAGAAACTTACGATACCCGAAATAATTCCGCCAATCAAAGCGTCTTGCCATTTTATAGTGGTATTATATACCAAACAAAGCGCCACAGTTCCTCCAAACAATAACCATGGAATAGCGTCTAACCACCACACATTACTGTATTTTCCTAATGCAATACATAAAATTGAACCGATAAGAAATGACAAAAATCCTACCAAAGCGCCTATGGAAGCACGAAAGAGATAGCGACAAATAACTTTTGCCGTTTTTTGCCGAAAATCGATAATATAACTGAACAGGAATGTTAAAACAAATCCTAGCAAAATACCCACCAACAGTACTCCCGCTATTTTAGATTGAAAAGTAGTTTGCGCTACGCTTGAAATTTGCAACACGCCCTCAATCTCTTCTTTTAACCGCGTAGGATAAAAACTGTTGAGCAACCCTTTTATGAGGCTGGGAAATAGCGTGAATTTTGAACTTAAATAGAAAAAAATCCAAATAAAAAAACCGCCAATCATTCCCGACATCGCCCATTTTAAATAGTATGGACTCTTTTTCAAATCAAAAGGATGTTCTTTATCAAAATGAAACTGAACACCATCCTTACAATTCTGTCCGTACTCTACACATTTATAGCCGTTTTCTTTCCAGCAATCCCAATGAATTTTATGCGAACACTTTACCACTACCAACTCTCCGGTTTCTAATGGTTCCTGACAATAAGAACATGCTTCACACACCACATCATCATCATTCGCCACATAAGGTTTTACATATTTTTTCTCGAAGTTTGTTCTGCGATGAATGATGTAAGGAATAACCACTTGCATAATAAAAAAAGTGATAAACAGTACAATAATTCCCAAAATTAAGGCTAAATATGTATCGTCTGAGGTTTTTCCTGTAACGATAACTCTCTCTTTGCTACCAATTGCATACTTAATATTTCCAATTGCTTTTTGGTCATTTTTATTGATAATAATTTGCAGTAGGAGGTCGGTTCCGTTGTAAATTTTTCCAATATTATTAACGAGAATCAGTGCATAATCGGCGGTGAGGTTATCAATAAATCCGCGCAATGAATCCACTATACCTGCAACATTTTCAGCAGGATAGAAACCGCCTTGCAGTTCGGGTTTTCGATGTTGTCGGCATATACTGATCAGCGCCTGGTCGGCAAGTGGAAAGCTTCCGTACCGGAAGGCATGAATTTGCACGTTGTTTTTAATAGTTTCGTCAATATTTTCGATGAGGTCCGCATATTTGAACAGTTCGGAAACTTGGTTGAAAGAGTTGGCGTCAATTTTTCCATCGGTAAAGATCAACAAATATTTCACGGCTTCCTTTTTTTGGTCGTCGTTCACAAAGAGCAAAAAATTGTGATAAATAGATTGGTATAAATTTTTAGTTCCTTTCGCCGCTTTAAATTCATGATCAAATTCTGAAAAATTGTATTTTGTAATGATTTTTCTTTCAGTAATTTGATTATCGAAGAAAGAGATATACGCGCAACTATCCGGCAAATTTTCTACTGTTTTTTGGATGGCGGTTTTCATATTTTCCAAGTCGGTATTGGCAATCGTATTACTTCTATCCACCAAAAACCAGCACACTGCATGTTGGGAAATATTATCTGAGTTTATTGCCGTTTTTCTGTCGTTTGGGATAATTCTTTCTAAAATTATTTCTCTGTTTGGCGGGTTTGACCCCTCTTCTCTAATTTCAAAATTTTCTTTTTTGAGATCGAACCATGGTATTTTTTTGTTGTTTTGATCCGCTACTCTGAAATTCAGAAATAGCGAATCGGCTTTTTCGCTCCACGTGCGTTTTGCAAAATAGAGGTCTAAATGATAATCTTCTTCTGTTGTAACAGGGTCAAGATTTCCTTTATTTTGGTTGATTTTTGAGTTGTCGCATGCTATAAAAATTGTGAGCGACAGGAGGAACAGGATAAAAAAATTACTTTTTTTCATGATGACTATTAATTAGTTTTTTTGTGATTATTTCTTTTACAAATTCATGCAATTCAATTTTATTTTTATCTGCAATTAGTTTTATTGCGTCATAAAGTTTGACCTCTTCATCTGCCCACTGTAAATCCATGCGTCTTATTTCTTTGCCCGCTATATGAATGTAATTTTCAGGTGTACCCCAATAGCATGACAGGCACATTTTGAAGTCATGAGTCTCATTCCAATTATTGCAATGTTCGCAAGACCATGATTTTGCACGGTTACAGGAACTGCAAAGCAGCATAAAATCGGATATTTTTCTCTCAGAATTAACATCACTGCCAACTTGGTATGGAATTCTATGGTCTATTTGTAAATAACGTTCTTCAAATACAGCATTACATATAATACAGTGTCTTTCAAACTGTTCGCAAAGTTTTTTCTTGAACTTTTTCGAAAAAGCAATTCTTCCTTCCACTTTGTTTTTTTGTATTTGGCTTAAATCTCCAAAGCGATACGCTGCAATTAATTTTCCTTCTTTTGATTTTACTTTGAATGTTACGAGAGGAATACCAGCCTCTCGTACATCTCTTGCCGCTCTGGGTGGGTGTTTATATCCATACTTTTTTTCCAAAACTTCGGTTGTGATAAATTCATGCTTTATAATATGATTAATCATAATTTTTGCACGTTTATTCGTGATTAACTTTATTTGTTCAAGAAATTCTTTTGGGTATTTAGTTTTATGCATATATTTCAAATAATTGTGATTGCAGCGAATTCTTTGAAAATTGAACTGTTGGAATCTCTATTTTTTGAAGCAAACTTGGGGATAAGTAAATTGCTTCATAAGTATATTCTGTCCTATTAAGTAAAGTTGCCTGTGTTGAACGACCTGCATTTATTTCTATTTTTTTTAATTTTAATTCATCAGGTAATGGGCGACCATATGTTTTTTTATCTGTCCGACCGTCAAAACTTAAAATAAACGGTATGTTTTTTTTGTTAAGATTATAAAGAGATATGATAAAATCATCAAAGTCAATATTCCCTGCGTAATTAAATCCGCCATTTATGCCTGTTCCCTGGTAAGGTGGATCCATGTAAATTAAATCAAATTCTGTAGCCTCATCTAAAATGGTTGAATAGTCATCATGGCATAATTCTACTTTATTTTTCAACAGGCGAGATACCTGCAAAATATCTTCTCGCATCATTTGCGGATTTCGCCCCAATCTACGTTTGTCAGGGCTTTGGTTAAAATCGCCCATGGCATTATACCTCACAGATGCCTTTACACATTTCGCCAACAAAAACAGAAGATAATCGGGTTGCTTTGTTTCATTAAACTTTGTGCGAATATGATAATAGTATTCTTCCTCATTTCCTAATTGTCCATTCCAAATATCATAATAATTTTTTATGATTTGAGTTGGATGATTGATAATTTCGTTCCACAACTCCATAAGTGGCTGGTTAACATCATTGATGATAAACTTATTAGCTTTATAGTAATAGGCAGAGGCAACAGATATGGCAGCAGAACCTGCAAAAGGTTCTATTAAACGATAAAACTCATTAGGAAAATATCGCAAAATCTGATCTGCCAAATTTCGCTTACTTCCTTGATATGGAATAGGATGAGGTAACTTCATGCAATATCAATTTAAATATTCCAAATATCATTAATGCTTAGTGATTAGAATGATTATTCTTTATTTTTTGATTTGGTTTTTTTATCGTTTTTTTCGCCCAAAGGGTAAGTTCTTGCAACGACAATAATTTTTTCAGGTTTTTGTCATTATTCATTGTTCCGGTTTTTTGAGGTGTAAAAAATGCCATTTTCAAATCGGGAGTAGCGCTATCCATAACAATAGCAAGTAAACGCCCCGGATGCTGACTGTGGGCTAATTGCGATTGTACGCTTAAATCCTGATTGGATAAAAACAGTCCCAACCCCGGATGCGTATGCATCCATGCCGTATGCACATATTCATTGCCGGTTGTTTCACACTTATTTTCAATAGCATAATTTAGAGTAATGCCAATTTTTGCGCCAAAATTCAAATTGTACTCACCATAAATGGCATCATCGCCGGGTGCAACAATATCTTCGATGCTAATATCATACACTTGTTGGTTAGAATCTTCTACATATTCCCAACGACCCACCAAAAAACATCCCGTTTCGTTTGCCTTACCGTTTGCTTTAAAAAATTCAGAAAAGAACTTATGGATCTTCAAAATAGCCTCTCTACTCATATAAACATTACGAATGGTGGAATTATCTACCATATCCAACATATTGATTTCTAAATAGTCTATTCCTTTCCGTTCTTTAATATCCGCCATATTCACAGTATAGGTAATGACTTCAATAACATCATCCTCTTCAATAAGAAGTCCACCCTTATAAGAATCGGTCTTCTCCTGTTTCTTTTTTTCTATTTTTTTGTTTTTAAGAATGATACGGATATAAAAAGTAATCCCCGCGAGAAGCATAAGCACTACTATTCCCAAAATCGTTAATTTTACGATGGGGATCTCAATTCGCGAAAGTGAATCTTTGTAAAAGGGTATTTCGTCATACATTTCAGGAATATCGTTCTGTAGATCTTCAATTACCGCTTTATCATTTTCATCTTCATATTCACTTTGTTTTTGCAAAATAAAGATTTTACTTTCTATAAGTATTTTATTGTAATGCTCTTTAACCTCTTGTAATGCATGGTTTACCTTTCCCAATCCAATCCAACCCCATAAAGGATGCTGGCTTCGGGTATCAATTTCTTTCCGAATTTTTAACAGGGCGGCGCTATCGGAAGATAATACAGGTTGTAGAATAAGATCTCGAAATTCCATTTTCCAACCAATAACCACCTGATCGCTAACTTTTTTCAGAGCATTTACAATTCTACTTGACAGTTTTTCAAGATTGGAACACAAGGTTTGTGAAGATTTAATCAAAATATCGCAATCTTCGCATTTTGTTTTGGTATTATTTTTCTTTTCCCAAAGAGTTTCCATGTAATTTTCAATCTCTTTCTTCAACTGTTGCGCTTCAAGTTTTTTATTTTGAAGATTTATACTTTCCTGATAATCCCACTCTTTTTTCCTTTGAAGAAGTTTATTACTTTTTGATAAAAAATCGTTTACCATATCCGTGTAAGGATTGATGATGGCTTTCTTTGCTACCGCAGGAGTTGTTGTTGTTTTAGTAGGAGCGGGTTTTTCTTTTTTGGGAGTTTCAGCTATTTCCACATTAATTTCTCTTTTATCACTTTCTTTAATAATGATGGGAGTTCCCTCTTCATAGTAGTAGAACACAAATGTTGGGGGCGCCTCTTTTACGCTATAAAAAACTTTTATCCCTGTAATTTCTTGATAATTAATCGGAAAATCTACCCCACAAAACGCTGTAACCATATCTTCCGGCGAAAACTGAAAACTGTTATTGAACAAAAGTTCTTCCCTGTTTACATGATTTGAAAAAATAATGAAAGGACGATTAGGAGTGTTCACAATGGTTAGCGTACTATCTGTTTTATCATAAGTTGCATTTACTTGTCCCGAAACTTTTTGAAAATTAGCGATAACCAATATCAGTAAAAAGATTATCCATTGTTGTTTTTTCATAGTTTGTTTAATTTTATTGATTATGTGATATCTGTTTTTCATAATGTTATTCTTTGAGTGTGACTACATTTTGTTCATTAGATAAAAGCATCCGTTTTTCTATCTCTTCCTTTTGTTTTTGAGCCTGTTTTTGTTGTTGTTTTTTTGTTTTTCTTGCCTTAATTATTTTAATAATAAAGGGTAAAATCATCATTAAAACCAACAAACATCCTCCAATAATAATCCACTTATTAATTGGTTTTTTATCTTTTACTTTTTCGTCCAAATCTTCAAGTGTTGTGGAAGCGTTGCGACAATTTTTGTTAAACAATCCGTACAAGGCAACCAAATCATCAAAATTTTTCCAGGAAACATCGTTATTATTGTTTATATAATCTGTAACATCTTCCTTACAATCATCAATTTGGCGTTTATACTTTTTTACCTCCGCTTTCGTAGTCTTACTCTCGTCTAATTGTTCAATGGTAGTAAGAACTTGTTGAACCGTATTATTTTTTTCCGTAAAAAAAGTTTTCCATTTTTGATATAATTGGTTGATAGAATCCTGTTTTGCCTTATCTGTTCCTGCGTTACCTTGCGAAACATCGTGATCCACATACAGCGTCGTATTTCCTTGCTGGTAATCGGAGTCGCCCATATCAAAAATTTCATCCAATTTTTGTTTTTGTCCGTTTACCCCAAAAATGAGAAAAAGAAATGAAAGAAGAAACAATTTTATTTTCATATTTTATTTTTTTAGCAGTTTTTCAATTCCTTTGCACCATTCTTTATACGCGGCGTACTCTTTGCAACTCTCGTTCTCTTCCACCCCATTGATAATATTATCATATTCTGTTTGAAAAGATTTATGGTCTTTACTTTGTTCCATTTTATAATACAAACTCATCAATTTTTCGTTTGCAGTTTTTAAAGATTGACAATTATTTGCAGGGGTGTAAGGAATATCTCCTCTTCTTTCTTCCAACAAATCATTATAAGAGTTCATGGCATTTTCGTAAGAATCCAAAGAGGCGTTATATTCGGTAACTGTTTCCACTAAAACAGCGCAATTGCCGTATTTCATATATTTTTCATCTGCAATACTGTTAATTCTTTTGTCTTTACTTGCTGGTTTTGGTTTTGTATTTTTAACTTGATTTACCGACATTCTTTCCAAGGCAATTCTATCAGTATTTATCTTTGTTGTGTTTGTATTTATCTCTTTAATTTTTTTATTGAGTTGTGAAATAATATCTTTCAATGCAGCATCCTGGCAAGGACCTTTCAAATCAATATCAAACTTTATTTCTGAAATAGATTCAATCAATACTCCATTTTTTTTGCCTTTCGTAAAGTTAGAACCTGCGTAAATTTTCAATAATAGCGAACATGATACCTTCCCTGAATTTATAACTTTAAACTTTACTGTGGCGCCGGGCGGATCTTGTAAATTGTAAATTTTGGGTTTTACGGTTGCATCCGTTTTTGCGTTAATAAGCCAGTCGTTTCCAACACTTCTTGCTTTTCTCTTAGGGGAAGCGGTTCTTTTTATCTCTTTACTGAAAGTGATCTCTTTTTTTGCTTTTTTAACTTTATTAAAGGGAATCACACCCGAAAACAGATATAAAGGATTTTCTGATTTAATGTTTTTAAATTCCACTTGAATTACATCATCTCTGTTATCCCAAACTAAGATAACAGGCAATCTTATACCGGTTTCTTTTCCTTCACTGTTTCGTAATGCAACAGTAGTGTTAAAATCGGTACTGGGTTCAAGCAGGATTCTTTTTTCTTGCGAGAATCCATTTAAAATTATGATTAACGATAGACTAAGTAAGAATAGTTTTGATTTCATTTGTAAAATATTATTTAATAATTAATTCAATTTCAACAGGTTTACATTTTGCATGTAAAATATATGGGATTTTTTTTTCTGTTTTTGCCACATAAAATTGCAAATAAAAAGTAGTGGGTTGTGGTGGAGTTGCGTTTATTTCAAAGAAAACAGGTTTTGCATTCTTTTTCACTATTTCATAACCATCATCAAACGAACGGTACAATTTAACTTTTCTATGCGGCAATAGTATAACATTCAATTCCGAATTTTTCTTTATAAAAGTTTTGGTAGCTTTCATATTTTTATCCTTTTTCATTACATCGGTTACTGTCATCTCATTAGAAAAGAAACATACCGATTGATTATTAGAAAGAATGCCTTCGCCACCCACCATTACTGTGAGGATATTTTTATTAGCCATATTGAAAGTAAGGGGAAGCGTTAAAATATAATTATTTTCTTCATCATACAATTGTGTTTCAACGTATTGCATTTTTGGGGATTGTAAAACAATTTTCTTTTGTGCTGATATATCATAACAGCTCCACAATAAGATGATTAGAATAATAATATTTTTTTTCATTATGTTACTATTGGTCAAAAATAATCCATCCTTTGGGTTCACCTTGTTTTAGCACCCATTCGGCAACGTCTAAATCTTCGGGGTATGGGTATTCGTTTTTGGCATGATAATCTTCGTACTTCAAATAATCAATTACTCTATCCATGTAATCAATTAAGTGGGTATGCACGCCGCTGTCGCCGGTATTGAGGCAAACTCGTCCTTTAAAATCGCCAAAAAAGCGGATATTGGGGTGCCATACTTCAGAGGTAAACACAAATTCGGGTTGTCCATCTGCACTGGGATAATTATTGGGCAGTGTGATTCGCATCACGTGATTATCGCCGAAAACAGGTTTTTGTTCGCCAGCTTCATTTGCCGGCGTTACGCCAACAATGCTTTTGATATTAAAAATAATGTCAAAAACAACGGGCAATCCAAGTCCATTTCTTTTGCGGATAATGTAAGTTCCTTTAGGGTCGTTTTCCAACCTTTTATCTAACATTTCCCATTCTTTAAACAAGCGGGCATCTTTGCCGATAAATCTCTTTTCTTTAAAATTTTCAATTTCTCGTTCCATTTCTTAAATTAATTTTTAATTATTAATTATTAATTATTTTTTATCCCGCTATCGTTTTTTTAATAATAATTAATTTGTCTCCTTCTTTCACTTTGTAATCGAAAAGACTTTGTTCTTCGCCGGTGTTGCTTTTTTCTTTTAAGATTTCGCTCTTCCCATCTTCGTTCATTCTACCGAAATAGTATTTAATTCTATTTCCGCCGTTATCCATTTCGGGCAGAATCCATAATTTGTCGGGGATAGATCTTGCTTCCTCTTTTACCTTTTCAAGGGTAAATTTAATACTTTCATGCGGGTTTAGCACTCTAATGGCGCAACTTTTGTTCTCATACGAAAAGATAAGTTTAATTCCTTGTTTTTCTTGATTTTCCATATCTATAAATGATTAATTAATGATTTGTATTTTTATGCCGGTGGGCAGTTTTAGCAGGGTATTTATGATGCAAAAATTTTACAACTGCAAAAGTATTAAAATTGTTTTATTTTTCAACTACGAATTACACGAATTTAATGATTAATGATCAGTGATTATTTTTACGCTTTTGATTCAAGTACCATAACTTTATATTTTCGGACATAATGAAAGGAGTTGGTCGCAAGTCAAAAATGGTTGTGTTTGACAAGGCGTACAACTATTATCTGCAGTTTGCCAAATGGACAGTAAATCATTATTATCTGTTACAAATATTCTTATAATCACAATATTGGCAATTATCAATATCATCAGTTTGAGAAAAAGCAGTTTTTTCATCAAAAATAGATAATAAAAGTTGTTTCAAATGTTCTTCAAAAAGTAACATCAGTTTTTGAGTCAATATTTTATCTTTCTCTATTTCTGCGTAATAAATATACTCTTCATTTTGTTTGTACAATTCCTGAAATGCAATAATACCACATTGAATTTCAGTAGTTTG
>JGI24702J35022_10000320_pt1 | contig 28614 bp, 28 predicted proteins | sample TergutTh196P4_FD_35022 | JGI IMG/M metagenome (IMG submission 35022)
CGGATAATATGAGCCTTCAACGCCGTTATGCTGGCAGACTATTATTACTTCCGCTCCCTGCTCTTTCAAATTGTCTATGGCGGTTTTTATTTCGCTTTTTGAAGCCGGTTTGTGCGATATCTGCGCGTAAGACAAGACGCCTATTTTGATATCATTGATTTCTTTTAAAATATAATCGTCATAAGCCGCATAATCTATGCCGAATTTTTTCAGCGTTTGCAATGTTTCGTCATAACCTTCCTGTCCGTAATCGTAACTATGATTATTGGCCATGCTTACGGCGTCGACATTTCCTGAGGAAAGAATGATCGCGTACTCGGGCAATCCTTTAAAATTGTAGTATTTGTGTTTTGATTTTTTTGGCGGTTTTTTTTCGTTTTTTTTGCCCGTTTTGGCTGCTTTAGGATCTTTTTCCCTGATGTTTTTAAAGTCGGTAAGAGGACATTCAAGATTTACTATTGTATAATCGTCTTTCTCAAAAATTTCCTTAACTCCGGACAAAAAATAAGAATGATCTTTTTTCGCTATCTCATTGAAATACCAATCGAAATGCCCGTAATAACCTTGCCTCTCCCTATCTCCGCCGAGAGTGCAGTCTCCGGCAAAACTTATCGTCGCTTTTTTTATTTTTACGGCCGGCTGTTCGATGACCGGCTCATCGTGCATTAACGGTATCCTGCTGATTTTATGCGGCGCGCAGCCGCAAAATAAAACAAAAAAAATCGCGGAAACAAAAAAAAGAGTCTTAACAAAAAACTCCTTTTTAATATGACTGTTAAGATTATATTGATTATCCATATCCGGTTTCTCTAAAAATCCTCTTATTTATCGCTGAATGTTTCCCTTTTTTTAAAGGATGACGAAGTATTTTTCTGTCACGGCGCCAACTGCGGGGAGCCGCTAAAATCCCGAACTTCCGGGCTGCCGCCTTTTTTTATTTTTTTATCCTGACCGCCGGAATCTGAAAAGGTTTTACCGAAAGGAAACTTTCTCTGCTTTGCGAGCTTTGAACAAAAAAGTCTGCGATTTTCGATCTGCCTTCCGATTCGATTACCGCCACGGCCTGATAGCCCCAGTTTGCAGGATTTCCGCGTATGTATTTTTGGGGGATCGAAAAAGACTGCCCCGAATACTGGATTTCCGATAAAAACGTCATCGAATCAGCGGAATGCCTGTAAAGCGTAACTTTATCTTTTTCGACCCTTAATGCATATTCCCATGCCGAATCGGGAGTAAGAAAGCCGCCTGCGCCGGGAAGCATTGAAGTCGAACCGGCTCCTTCAAAATTATTCATATCTATATATATGTCTATATACGATATTTCTTCTTTGCCTTTCTCATCTTCAAAAGAAAGCGTTATATTTATTGAACCGTCTTTAGAAACGACCGTAAGATTTTTTATTATTCCGTCATTTTCCGCGGAAATGCCTCCGTCCGTAGGATTTATTTCCGTATGCATAACTTCTTCCGTACCGGCGTATAAATTACCGTCTTTTACGGCAGGTTTTTTAGCGTATAAATCTTTATCGGAAGGAGCTTCCGCGCCCAAAAGCCTGAATATATTATTGTATGCGGCGTCAAACATTCTCTGGCTTGCCGTTTTATTGGCGGATACGCCTTTTAACAAATCATGACTGCACAAATATACAAGTTCGCTTTGCGCATTTTTATAGGAATACCCAAGGAAATCGCCGGAATCTTTATATTCGTTGATAAACGACACTGCAGAATAAAGTTTGGTCATAACGGCCGGTCTTACGGAAAGAAGTTCAAAAGAAACGGATTCTTTTTCGGCTATCATTTCGCTTTCAACCAGCGATATATACAGCGGCACCGCAGGCTTTATATATTTGCTTCTGTCAAATAAGTCAATAATATATCCCATAAGCTCGGCATTTTTCAGATGCCTTTTTGTAAGAAGCACGGGGACTACCGTTTCTTTCCGCGCTTCAAGCCATTTCATAATATCTTTCTGCGCGTTAGGAAAATTTTTATATATTGAAAATGTAGTGACTCCGTCAATTTTATACGCGCCCTTAAAAGGCTCTCCCATATTATCAATATTTACCCAAGATAACTTCAATCCCGCAAAATAATACAATATATTATGCGAAACGTTTCCGGAATTTAAAAATACTCCGAACTTTTCCCTATTTACCGCCGTTTCAAACTCGTTCATTCCGCCGGTTACAAACTCGTTAAATCCCTGCCTGTCGGATTTTTTTTCGCTCGCGCTGTAAATTGTAGCCAGAATGGGAAATACCGGTTCAGGCTCAAAAACCAGAGAAGGCTCAAGCCTGCCGCGCGACACAAGCTCTTCAATGCCGGCAGGAACAGTACTGCCTGCCGTAACGGGAATTGTCATGCAAAATCTTTTTGAGAAAAGTATTTTATCCGCGACAGCTTCCGGGATATCTGAAGTTTCGGCAAAAAATACTATGTACCGCTCGCCTGCCGCCCATGACAGCAAAACGGCATACAAAATAAAAATTAATGACAAAAACATTTTTTTCATGAAACTATTATACAATATTTTTTCTTAAAAAGAGGGAAAATAGAAGAGTCTCCATGCTTTCGTTCATCTAAATATTGTTGACAACAAAGGTTTATATCTGTACAATATTTCAATCATGAATAAAAAAACTTTAAAACACATTGCTGCTGCGGCATCTTTATTTGCGATCCTTCTGACTTCGGCATGCGCAAGTATCGCGTCATTTTCAAAAACGACAATTTTAGAGCAGCCTCAGGAAGAAGAAGCTCTTATTGAAACGGTTGCGGCGGAGGTTTCCGTTGAAATAGCTCCGGAACCTGAAAAATATATCAGAGGGATCCATCTTTCCGCATGGATAAGCGGACCTAACAAACACAGGACCGCGGTAATAGATCTTTTTGACAATACCGAATTGAACACGGCGGTTATCGACATAAAAGAAATGGAAGGAGAGGTTTATATAGACGGCGTAAAGAGCGCGGAAGCAAACGGCACGTATGTTGGCGCTATCAAAAATATAAAAGAATATCTTGCCAGACTGAAAGAAAGAAATATTTACACCATAGCAAGAATAGTTGTTTTCAAAGACGACAAAATGCCCAGAAAAAAACCTTCTATGGCCGTAAAAAATCCCGACGGTTCGCTCTGGACTGACAGAAAAAACATGACATGGTTTGATCCGTACAGCAAAGATGCGTGGGAATACACTTTTGAAATATGCGAAAGGGCTGTCGAACTCGGATTTGAAGAGATCCAGTTTGATTACATAAGGTTTCCTTCGGACGGCAACACAAAAAACTGCGTTTACAGCAACAAAGACCACTCAAGCGAAACGGCTTCAAAGGCGATTGTAGATTTCTTAAAAGAAGCAAACAAAAGACTTAAGAGCAAAGGCGCTAAAATATCAATCGACGTTTTCGGCGGAACGACAACTTCGGACACCGACATGGGGATCGGCCAGAAAATAGTTGAAATGACGGAGTGGGTCGATTATGTAAGCCCCATGGTTTATCCGTCACACTATTATAAAGGCGAGTTCGGATTATCCGATCCCAATAAAGAACCGTATATAGTCGTATATAAAGCTTTGGAAGGCGCGATGAACAGAATACCGAGAGAAAAGCTGCGCCCGTGGCTGCAGGATTTTACGATGTTTAACTATCCGTACGGAAAAGAGCAGATAAGAGCGCAAATACAGGCTTGCTATGATCTGGATATTCCAAGCTGGCTTTTATGGAACGCAAGATGCGTATATACAAGAAGCGCTTTAAAAGGAAATGATGCCGAAGAGGTATATGAAAAGAGCGATCCGCCTACTCCCGAAATGATTAAAACGGCAGAAAAGCTGAAAGCCGAGGAAGAGAAGAAAATACAGGAAGAACTTGCGGCAGCCGAAGAAAAGATAATTGCGGAAGTTGAAAGCAAACAAAAAAAGAGCGGCAAGAAAAACAAATAGACGCGCGGATGCATTGAGGCATAGATGTATAGCAGCCGCGGAAACTCCCTCGCTGTCGGCATTTAAAAGGCAGAACAATGGTATTACTGATATATCTTTTATCTTTAGTGTTTTTGATTTTCGGGTGGATTTATTATTATAAACCTGCCCGCATACAAAAAATAAATATTTTTTTTAAAGAGAAAATTTTTAACGACAGGTATGTGCTTTTGGAGAGAAAGAAAATATCCGTCGTTTTTTTTCTGGCCGCATGCCTGCTGTTTACTTCAGGTTTTATAAAATCACAGGAAGAAAAGAAGAAAAAAATTATCCATGCCGAACACATAGACAAAGAAATTATTTTTGACGTGATTTCAATTTACAATAAACGTCTTTCCGAACAGCCGGAAAACATTATGACACTGATAAAGCTGGCAAACGCTTACGAAATCATCGGTGAAAAAAACAGGGAATTTTTGACCTGGAAGAAAGTCCTCGCGATTGACCCTGAAAATGAAGCGGCAAAAGAGAGAATTGATGCTAAATACTGAAACTAAATTATTTGCCGTTTTAGGATATCCTGTAAAACATTCTTTTTCGCCGCAGATGCAGAACGCCTGGTTTGAAAAAGAAAAACTTAACTGCGCGTATATGCCTTTTGAAGTTGAACCGAAAAATTTAAAAAAAACCGTCGAAGCTTTAAAACTTTTGGGATTTTCCGGAATAAACGTAACAATACCGCACAAAACCGAAGCCATGAAATATTTGGATTACGCAGACAAAGCCTCAAAACTTATAGGAAGCATAAATACAATAGCCTTAAAAAACGGAAAGCTTTACGGATACAATACCGATTATTCCGGTTTCAGCTCGGATCTGATTTCAAAAAACGTCAAAGTTAAAGGAAATACCGCGCTGGTATTCGGCGCGGGCGGCGGCGCGCGCGCCGTTATATATGCGCTCAAAAGCGGCGGAGCAAAACATATATATATATCCAACAGAACGCATAAAAACGCGGTTAAGCTCGCAAAAGAATTCAAAATTGAAGCTCTTTCCGTAAGCAAAATTTCAGACATTCTTCCTAAATGCAAGCTGATAGTGAATGCATCGGCGTGCGGAATGAAAAAAACGGATGCGCTTCCTTTTGAAATAAATAATATCGGGCAAGACGCCGTTATATACGATTTAATTTATAACAAACCTACTCCTTTTGTAAAAGCGGCAAAAGAAAATAAAATTAGGTTTTTCACCGGAGAGGGAATGCTGATAAAACAGGGCGCGCACGGATTTAAAATCTGGACAGGGATTTGTCCCGACACAAAAAGCGCTTTAAAATTATTGAATAAATTTATGAGGTAATCATGTTAATTTGGATCGTAAGAATTTTAATTATTTTGGCAGGACCGCTGATAGCCTACATTCAGGTGGAACCGACATTGCAAAGCGTGATGATAGGGCTCGCAATATCAACGGCAATCGTAATATTGGAATATTTTTTTCAAAAAACCCCTCTGGATACGCTGGTCATAGCGATAATAGGTATTGTTATGGGGCTTATTGCAGCAAAACTTCTGGATTACGGCATTTATCTTATGGACAATCACAGAATAGACATTTTCTTTGAAAAGTATTCTTTGCTTATTAAAATAGTTTTCTCGTATTTCGGCATGGTTATCGCCGTAAGAAAAAAAGACGAGCTTGACCTTCTTGATAAAGACATTCTGAAAATTTCAAAAAAAACAAAACCGCTTGAGCCTATCCTTTTGGACACAAGCGCCATTATAGACGGCAGAATTCTGGATATGGCGGAAACAAAATTTTTACTGGCGACGCTTGTAATACCTAAATTCGTACTGGAAGAACTGCAAAAACTTGCCGATTCAAACGATGCGATAAAAAGAAACCGTTCAAAAAGAGGGCTTGATATCGTCGCGAAGCTTCAAAAATCGGAAGCCGTTGCCACAAAAATATACGATAAAGATTACAACAATCTTAACGGAACGGATTCAAAGCTCACGGAACTTGCCAAGGATCTTAACGCTAAAATAATAACGACTGATTTTAATCTTAACAAAATGGCGGCAATTCAGGGTATAACGGTTTTAAACATAAATGATTTGTCAAACGCGCTTACTCCGATTTTTCTTCCGGGAGAGAGCGTAATGATATTTCTAGTAAAAGAAGGAAAAGAGCCTAATCAGGCGATAGGTTATTTGGACGACGGCACAATGGTTGTTGCTGAAGACGGAAGAAAATATGTCGGTAAAAAAGTTGAACTCAATGTAACTTCAATAATACAAACTTCGTCGGGCAGAATGGTTTTCGGAAAACTTTCCGAAAACAACGAACCTCTCTTAAGCGGCCGCAAAAACGGAAACGGCAGGCATTAAATGAAAGCAGCGGCAATAATAGTCGCAGGCGGATCCGGCAAAAGATTCGGCGCAAAAACGCCGAAACAATTTTTGGATTTATGCGGCAAACCGGTTTTTTTATGGAGCGTCGAAGCGTTCGCTTCATTAAAAGTTTTTAAACAAATAATCGTCGTGGTTACCGAACAATTTATAAGTATTGCAGAGTCCGTCATTGAGCGGAAAGGCATTGCCTTGACGAAGCGATCCGCGTTAGCCGTTAGCCGTTTGCCGTATCTCCGCTTCGCAGTCATAAAGGGTGGCAAAGAAAGATTCGATTCCGTAAAAAACGGACTTAAATTAGTCGGAAAAGATATGGATTATGTAGCCGTTCACGACGCGGCAAGACCTTTGATAAACAAAAAAGACATCATTGCCGTTCTTAATAAAGCCGCAAAGTACGGCGCCGCGACAGCAGCGGAAAAAACCAAAGATACAATAAAAACCGCAGTTGGCGGTTTTGTTAAAAAAACTTTGGACAGAAACGTTTTGTGGAATGTTCAAACGCCGCAAATTTTTGAAACCGGACTTCTTTTTAAAGCATACGCAAAAAAAATCGCAAAAAATACCACCGACGATTCAATGCTTATTGAAAAATCAAAAAAAGTCGCGATTGCGGAAACAGGGTTTCCAAACTTCAAAATAACGACTCCGCAAGATTTTGAATCGGCAAAACAGATATTAAAAAGCCGCTGCGGTTAATGCATTTTATTTATCAGTGCGTCGGCTGCTCTTCTAGTGAGGTAACAATATCTTCATTTACTTCATTTTCATTTTGTTTGTTTATCGGGCTTATGTCTTTTTCCAGCTCGGCCAGAATTGAATTTTTGTAAACGTTAAAAGATTCTTTGTCTTTGCCGGACAATGCGGTTGTCGGCGGTGTTTTCATGGTGAGAAAATTAATGAATTTTCTGTCTTTTTGAATTCTGAAATCAAGATGCGGCCCCGTTGAAAGGCCGGTGCTTCCGACATAACCTATGATTTGCCCCTGCCTGACTCTTACGCCTTTTTTTATTCCTCTGCCGTATTTTGAAAGATGTCCGTAGCCGGTAATATATCCGTTGGCATGTCTTATTTCAACGTAATTGCCGTAACCTCCGTTCAATTGCGCTTTTACGACCGTTCCGTCGCCTATTGAAGAAACCGGAGTTCCGGTCGGAGCGGCATAATCAATTCCTAAATGCGGTCTCGGGATTTTTAATATGGGATGCTTTCTATTCGGATTAAACCCGGAACTTATTCTGCTGAACTGCAAAGGCGCTTTTAGGAAAGCGCTTTTTACGGATTTTCCGTTTTCGTCAAAATAACCCGAACTTCCGTCTGAGGTTTTAAAAAAGATCGCATTGTATGTTTTTGAGCCGGAGACATATTTGGCAGCTAAAATTTTTGAAGCCAGCCTGGTATCTTTTTTGTTTACGGTTTCGGTTTCATATATTACCCTGAAAGCGTCGTCTTTTCTTGTGTCGGTAAGAAAATCCATCTGCCATGCAAATATGTCGGCAAAAGACATAATTATATTCGCGGGAACTTCCTGCCCTGCCATTGCTATCCACAAGGACGAACTTATTGTCCCCGACGCGTTAAAATCCGTTTTTGTTCTTCCGAGGTTTTTTCTTGAGGACTCAATTGTTCCGTCATTTGATTTTTTTATGGAATAAAAATGATCGCCTTCCGGATAATACCAGAAATTTATCCACTGTCCCGTATATGTAGAATAAACGACTTCATAAAACTCTCCGGCTTTAATTTTCCCTATGTTGAATCCGAGAGTTCTTAACTCTTTTTTTATTTCCGTTTTGTCGCTTTCCGTCAGTCTTGTATTATTTAAAGAGGAGTCCATTGAATCGCCGTAAATTATTTCGGTTTTTTCAATGTCCATTGTGTACTCCGGCGGCTCGGGTTTGAACTCAAGTCTGCTGATTTTTATGTACAGAAAACAAGAGTAGATTGCCGCGGTCACAATTAAGGCGGTTATATATATGTATATTCTTCCGAATTTTTTATTCATTTTAAACTATTTTACAAGATTTTAGCTTTTTTGACAATGTAGGAATAATTAGGTAAAATCTTCAGAAACAATCACGAATTACGAATTAACTGCAACAGCTTTGCGGAAACAATTTTTTTCGCACGCCTCTGAAAGAGGAAATTGTTTTTTTTCGTAATTGGGTGTCTTGAAAAACCTGTATTTTCAGTGTCGTCATTGCGGCCTCCGAGCCGCAATCTCGTCGTGAAGCATAGATTGCGGGTCAAGCCCGCAATGACAAAAGTGGGGTTTTTAGAGAGACCCAATTCGTAATTGTCGTTAAAAAGGGGTTTTTTATCATGGCGGAAATTAAAGCTTTTGGCGCGGTAAGATATTCAAAGGAAAATATAACAAATTATATATGCCCTCCTTATGATGTTATAAATCCGGATGAAAAGGAAAAACTTCAAAAACTTTCCCCGTGTAATATAGTAAACATTGAACTTTCGGACCCAAAAGGCAAAAAAAATAAATACGCGAATGCCGCGGATTTGTTTAAAACATGGGTAAAGCAAGACGTTTTGCGGCGCGACAAAAAACCGGCTTATTATTTTTATGAGCAGGTTTTTGAAGATCATGGGATAAAAATGACGAGAAGAGGTTTTTTTGCGGCATTGAAACTTGAAAATCCGCATTCCGGAAAGGGAGCCGTAAAGCCGCATGAAAAAACTTTGGCAAAACCCAAAGCCGACAGATTGAAACTTTTGAAAGCCGTGAAAGCCAATATCAGCCCTATTTTCGGTCTTTTTGACGACGGTAAAAAGAGCACGGTTGATTTGTGCAGAAAGATAGCGAAAATGCGTCCCGAGTCTACGGCGAGAGATAAAGAAGGAACTTTTCATAAACTTTGGGTCGTGGACGATGAAGAAATAATAAGCGATATTGAAAAATATCTTTCAAACAAAAAAATTTTTATCGCCGACGGTCATCATAGATATGAGACGGCATGGAATTACAGCCAGGAAATGAAAGAAAAAGATAAAAAATATTCCTCTGATAAAGCTTATAATTATGTGCTGGCATATTTGTGCCCTATGGAAGACCAGGGTATTTCAATATGGCCGACCCACAGGGTGATCAAAGAGCCTAAGGATCTTGAAGAGAATATAGAAAAATATTTTAACGTTCATCTTTCTAAGGATTTTGCAAGGCTTTCAAAGAAAGATCTTCAGCCGATGCTAATATATAAAGACGGCAGATATAGGACGCTGACGATAAAAAACGAATCAATGCTTAAAAAAGCAATGCCGGACAAAAGCAAAGCTTACAGAAATCTCGCGGTAAGCGCGCTGCACAATGTATTGATGTCCGGAATTGACGCTTCGGAATTTACTTATGTTAAAGACGATAAAGAAGCCGTTGTGCTGGCTAAGAAAATGAACGCGGTAGCCGTAATAGTGCCTGCAACTCCCATAGAGTCTTTACAGGCTATAAGTTTAAACAATGAAATGATGCCGCAAAAATCGACATATTTTTATCCGAAGCTTGCCAGCGGAATTGTTATGAGAAACGTATAGAAGATGAGATGATGGGATGATTAGATGATGAGCAAAAGCAAAGACAAAGCCGTTGCTCAACATCTCAACATCTCACCTTCTCACCGTCTGAAATTATTAAATTAAGAAAATGAACTTATTAATAGACGTACTGTTAATTGTCAGTGTTTTGTTAATTGCATGGTTCGGCTGGTCGGCGGGGCTTACCAGAAGTTTTTTTGCCGTGCTTGCAGGGTTTGTTTCGATAATGGCTGCGGAAAAATATCCGTACCAATCCGGAATAAACTATTATCTGGTTTTTACGATATGCGTTTTATTTTTTTATATGGCGGGCGCTTTTATTCTCAGAATAGTGCGCTTTTTTTATATGAATTTGATTGATAAAATCGGCGGTGCGGCGCTTAGCGCTTTAGTCTGGCTTGTTGTGTGCATTAACGTCGTTGTGCCTACGCTCACTTACGGAACGCACGCGCTGGACGGCACGATGCGTTCTTTTTATAAAACCATCTCAATATCAATGCATAAAAACATACCGTTTTTTACGGATTATGTTCCGGCATTTCTTGAAAATAAAGTGATCGCAAGGCAAAGCAGCAGCGAAAATAAGTAATAAAAAGAGTGAAGAGTAAATTGTAGAGAGAATAGATAATAGAGTATAGATAATAGATACGGCAACAGCTTGACTTCAGGCAATGAATAGCAAGATCTGTTTTTATCTATTCTCTATTATCTATTATCTGCCGTTATACGGCAACGGCTTGACTTCAGGCAATGAATAATAGGATCTGTTTTATCTTTTCTCTCTTATCTATTCTCTGCCGTTAAAAAGGGGATTTATGAAAAAATTAAGATTAGGCTTTCCTAAGGGAAGTTTGCAGGATTCTACCATTGAATTGTTTAAAAAAGCGGGGATAAGAATAAATGTTTCGTCGCGTTCATACTTTCCGTCTTCGGACGATGACGAACTTGAAATAATGCTTGTGCGTTCTCAGGAGATGGCAAGATATGTTCAGGAAGGTTTTTTTGATTGCGGGCTTACCGGTTTTGACTGGATATGCGAAAGCGGCGCGAAAGTCAGGGAAGTGTGTGAGTTAAATTATGCCAAATCTGGTTTTAGGCCTGTAAGGTGGGTTTTGTGCGTGCCGGAAGTTTCAAAAATAAAATCCATAAAAGATTTGCAGGGCAAAAGAGTAGCTACGGAACTTGTAAATTATACGAGAAAATATTTTGCAAAAAATAAAGTTAAAGCCGATATAGAATTTTCCTGGGGCGCGACCGAAGCTAAAGCCGGAAGTCTTGTCGACGCGATAGTTGAACTTACGGAAACCGGTTCTTCTTTGAGAGCCAATAAATTGAGAATAGTTGAAGAGATGCTAACTTCAACGACAAGATTTATTGCCAATGACAAAGCTTTGGCGGACAAATGGAAAAGAGAAAAAATCGAAAATATGGCAATGCTTCTAAAAGGCGCTTTGGCCGCCGAAGGAATGGTTGGCTTAAAAATGAACGTGCCGTGCAAATCTTTAGACAAAGTTATTGCCGTTTTGCCTGCGTTAAAAAAACCTACGATTTCACAGTTGAGCGATGAAAACTGGGTAGCGCTGGAAGTAGTAATCGAAGAAAAAACAGTTAAAAAACTTATACCCGCTTTGAAAAGAGCCGGAGCAGAAGGGATAATTGAGTATCCGCTGAATAAAATAATTTACTGATAGTTAGAAGATGAGATGATGAGAAGATGAGATGATGGGTAAAAACAAAGACGAAAAAAGCCGTTGCTCAACATCTCAACCTCTCACCTTCCCACCCTCTGAAAAGGTGAAAAATAAATGAATAACAACATCAGAGTTCGTTTTGCTCCGTCACCAACCGGCGACTTACACATAGGCGGAGTGCGTACGGCATTGTTTAATTGGCTTTTTGCGGCAAAAAATAGCGGTAAATTTATTTTAAGGATCGAAGATACCGACGAAGCGCGTTCTACGGAAGAGTCCGTAAAAGTCATTTTAGACGCTATGAAATGGCTTGAGTTTAATTGGGACGAAGGTCCGGAAAATGAGCTTCCGAAATATGCTCCTTATTATCAGATGAAAAGGAAAGAACTCGGCATTTATCAAAAATATGCCGGCGAGCTTGTTGAAAAAGGTTTGGCATATCCCTGTTATTGCACTCCGGAAGAAGTCGAGGAAATGCGCAAAACCGCGCAGGCAAATAAACTGCCTCCAAAGTATGACGGAAGATGCGCAAATCTTACAAAGGAACAAAGAAAAGAAAAAGAGGCGCAGGGGCGCGCGGCCGTAATCAGGTTTAAAATGTCCAAAGACGGAACAACGGTTTTGGAAGACCTTATACGCGGCAGGGTAGAGTTTGACAATTCTTTGCTTGACGATTTTGTTATATTGAAAGCCAGCGGGGTGCCGACGTATAATTTTGCCTGCGTTATCGACGATCATCTTATGGAAATCAGCCATGTTTTAAGAGGCGACGACCATATTTCAAATACGCCCAGACAAATGCATATTTATAATGCTTTAGGCTGGAAAGCTCCGCTTTTTGCGCATATGGCCATGATTTTAGGCCCCGACGGAGCAAGGCTTTCTAAAAGACACGGACATACTTCAGTGCTTGAATACAGAAAAGAAGGCTATTTGCAGGAAGCTTTGATCAATTACCTCGCTTTGCTCGGCTGGTCGACTGAAGACAGCCAGCAGATTTTTACCATTCCGGAACTTAAAGAAAAATTTTCAGTCGAAAGATGCGGAACAAGCCCGTCCACATTTGATCCGGTAAAGCTTCTCTGGCTTAACGGCGAAAAAATCCGCTCAAAAAACCCGGATGAGGTCTACGACCTTTTTATAGATTGGCTAAAATTTACCAACAACGAAAAAATAATAGAAAATTGGGACAAAAAATTGTTAAAAAGCGCAATAGAGTTGGAACACGACAAAATAAAATTGTTAAAAGACATACCTGCGCTTGTTGATTTCTTTTTTACCAAAGACGTTGAATACGACGAAGAAGCCGTAAAAAAAGTTTTTGAAAAATCAAAAGACACGGCAGGAGTTGTGTTAAAAGAAAGCGTTGCAAGGCTTACTGACCAGCAGGACTTTTCCGCCGACGCTTTAGAAAAATACGCAAGAGATTTAGCCGCTGAAAAAGGCTTAGGCACCGGAAAAGTTTTCCACCCGATAAGAGTGGCAATTTCCGGAAGAACTCAGGGGCCAAGCCTTTTTCACATGATGGAAGTTATGGGCAAAGACGAAGTTGTAAAAAGAATAAAAATCGCAATTGAGCGGTTTTTTAGATGATGAGATGGTGAGATGTTGAGAGGATGAGGAGTTAAATGTATAAAAATTTACAAATTTGGGAAAAATCAGCAGATTTAGTAAAAACTATTTATAAAATTGTGGACAAACTGCCAAAAACAGAAGAGTATACTCTTAAAGTTCAAATAAAGCGCGCTGTTGTTTCAGTGTCGCTTAATATAGCGGAAGGCAAATGTAGAAGGTCTGCAAAAGATTTTGCCCATTTTTTAAATTTATCGTGTGCCTCTTTACGAGAAACAGAAGCAATTTTATGTATCTGTGAAAAGTTGGAATTTTTAAGCGGTTTAGAAAAAGTGTATGAACAAATAGATGTTTTGTCGAAAATGATTAATTCTTTAAGAACTAAACTATTAAATAAAACAATGGATAACTATAGTCGATTAACTTAATGTGGTTATGTTTATCAGCAATGGTTTTCGAGGAAATTTTGATTTTTTTATGACGCGCATACCCGAAGGTATGTAAGGAATAAAAAAATTAAAATTTACCGAAAAACAGAACTGAGAAATAAGACTACATTAAGTTAATCGACTATAGGGTGAACACACCCTAAGAAAGTGTGGTGTTGAGGTTTGCCTTAGCTCACCCTCTCATCATCACATCTTCTCATCTTCTAAACCGGAGGAAAAATAAAATGTCAGAAGAAAAATTGGATGTCAATCCTTACTTTTTTAATCTTGTAACTATGTTTGCTTCGGCCGCTTGGCAGCAGCTGGGAAAAATACAAAGCCATGTTGACGGCAAAATCCATAAAGATCTGCAAAGCGCTCAAATTACTATTGAGATGCTTTTAATGATACGCGACAAAATGAAAGGCAATTTGAGCAAAAAAGAAGAAGAAATGCTTGCTTCAACAGTTTCGAATTTGCAGTTGAATTATGCCGATGAAGCCGCAAAGCCCGAAGAAAAGCAGAGTGAAGAGTTAAAAATAAAAAGCGAAGACAAAGCGGCAGAACATAAAGAATCTAATTGAAAAGAATAAACGCATTTTAGTATAATTAGAGTGCGTGAACACATCCTAGTTATTATCTGAATTTGTTTTCAGTATCTGCAGCTTTTGTCTTATCCATGTGTCTGTGCGCCTAAATTGCCCGATGGTGTAATTGGTAACACGTCTGCCTCTGGAGCAGAAGTCTCCTGGTTCGAGTCCAGGTCGGGCAGTGCAGTTAGACTTCCAGCTGTTTTTTCAAAAAAGTCAAACGGTTTCTTATAGAAAATACATACATTTTTTTGATTTAAGGTAAAGTTCGAAGCGAGAATTTCCAGAAACTCGTTTTTTTCTTCCAACTTAGAACACTCATCAAACACAATATCCGCATTCCTTGATAACTCCAACAGTTTTTCCGCAGTCAGACTGAAATTGTCTTCATCTAAGGTTATTTCGTTTAATCTCGTGCCTATTTCAGCCTTTTCAGCTTTGAGCTTCGTTATCCTATTTTGAATATCTTCTGATATACCGCTGTTACACGTTGCAAGTTTATCTATTAGAGAATCTATCGTTGCCTGCTTAGTTTCAATATCCTGTTTCAATTTTTTAGCCTTGTTTTCAGTTTGCCTTTTATGCGCATCGTCTTTGCCTTTAATGTGTTTTATGGCATCATCGTAGACAACTTTGTTTATTGAAAGACTTGTAATTGATGAATTGACGCTATTTGTTATGTCCTCAATTTTGGTAAATGCTTTATTGGAACACTTGCCAATACTTGCCTGATAGCAGAAAAAGTAAATATATTTGCCTTTCTTAAAATCTGGCGTCATTGTTCCTTCACAGCAACCGCATTTTATTAACCCTCTGTACAAGCAGGGTTTAGTGTTATCATATTTTGTTACGCCCTTTTTATTATAACTTTGCATTATATGCTGGCATTGATTATATGTCTCTTCTGAGGTAATAGTTTCGTAGACGTGTTTTTGTTTTCCGTATTTGGATTGTTGAGTTCCTGCGTAAAAAGGATTTTTCAGTATATTGGATACATAGCTTTTGTAAATAGGGGCTCCGCTTATCGGAGTCCTAAACCCTTCGTCTGCATATTTCTTTGCAATTTCCAGAAGCGATAAGCCATTGTATGCGTAGTCTTCAAACATTCGCTTTATCATAGGGGCTCTTTCGGGGTCAAGTATGATATTATCTTTTTTGTTTGTTTTTGTTTTCTTTTTCTTTGACTTTTTATTCATTTGCTCGGCATTATTATTTTCATCGTCTTTGTCTTTACACATATAACCTACAGGCGGACACCCCATAAGGAAACCTTCGTGAAACCGCTGCTTTGCACTTCTTTTAACGTTATCACTGACTTGCAGTACATAAAAATTGGCTGCCAATACAGCGACATTCCATCTTATTAAATCCGCACTTGAGGAATCTTTGTGAATAACAAGATTTTCTCGCATAAAATGAATTTCTATTTTACCCGATTTCCTTAATTCGTCTAAGGTAGGCATTTCCCTAAACGTCCTTTGTAATCTGTCTACTGTCTCAACTATCAAGGCTATTTTTTCTTTGCTCCTCTTTATTTCTTTTATCATATTGTCAAACTGTTCTCTTTTCTCTTTCGTTGAACTTTCATCCACCTCATACTCGCTTTGTATTTCTATTTTTTTGTCTTCACAGTATTCCCGCATAGTTTTCATTTGGGCAGGTATTGAGAACCTGTCATCTTCAATTTGCTCTGGCGTTGAAACTCTTGCTGATATTATTCCTTTCATTTTGTGTCCTCCTTCGACAAGGTTATATTTTAAGCGGACCATTATATCACATGTTTTGCTTCACTGCACTAATATGCCTCTATTCAGATTGTTTTCCTCAATCGCCTTATCAATGGGAACTTTATACTTAAGATAATTTTTATAAAGCCAATAGAAATATCGGCGTAAATTGTTTTTGCATTCAATCAATTCTTCTGACGAGAGTTTGTAGTCGTACAGCTCGTTTAAATATACATCTATATCTTTTGTTTCAGGTAATATGTTTAATTCTTTGCCTTTTAGTTGTTGATTTTCTCTGCCATTCATTCTCCTTTTCCTCTGTATTTTACTCTTTGTACTTGAGTCTTGATTTTATTACACTAGTTATCTTATCGTCGGACACTATGTGCGGAGTTTGATTAATCTCCGCACATAATCTTGAAATCTGAACCTACTTATCTTTGCTTATGTCGCTTATGTCAATTACGTCTGTAATTAAGACAAATTCATCGAGTTGTTTTGTTATATCGTCTAGTACGTCAGACGGCTTGATAACTGCGTTTATACTGCAATGCTTTTCATATCCCTTTAAAAAGTTATATGTATTTTTTTTACTATAGTGACATTCCAAAAGAATTTTTAATTCTTCGCTTCTATTTTCAGACATCATTTGGGTAAGTTGAGCATATGCAAGTCTGTCTTTTAAATGCGGGGTTATTTCTACGCTGTTATAAGTATCAGTTGCATTGCTAAGCTCGTATATCGGAGGTATATTGCTTATAATATCGTTCCAAAAATAGTTTATAACCTTTTTAGATACATCCTCGTCAAATAAGTCTTGGAATGTGTAGTTATCTTTTTTTATGCCTGCTCTAGCTAATTTGCATTTTATTGCTCTATACGAATTTAGTCTTATTTCTATACGTAAAATATCCTGTGATGGATACATGTCGGGTATAACAAAAGACTTAAAATCTTCGCCCATTTCTCGTTTCTTGTCGTATAGCGAAACACCAACACTATCGGTATCAACAGTATATTGAGTGCCTCCGTTCTTGAACCCTTTAGTTGTATTCTTGAATCTTGGCAGCATGGAATAAGATACACGTTTTACGACAGCAGGAAAGGTTGAGCCTAGCGAGAGGATAATATTCTTAGAAAAGTCCACTCTTAGTGGTTTTGCATTTAAAATATCCTCTGGGGTTAAATTAACACCCATCCTTTCAAGGTCAATAATCATTTTTTCTACGAGAGATGGCAAGTCACTTTTCTGTGGTTCTTTAAGATTATTCTTGCCATCATTGTACCACTTGGCAATGGAACCCTTAATAGTTAGTACGGACGGTTTATTGCCTGCAAATTGTGAGTATGAGAGGCTTGGTTTAAATTCTTTACTGCCCTTTTCATTATTCTGTATAAAAACAGTTTTGTACGAGTCAGATCCTTTTATTCTGAAATCCTTCTTGTTTACTTTCGCTGGGTCATTTATTTCTATCGCTAATATTATGTCATCAATCATTACACGTTCTCCGTTAATTTTATTTTCCGTCTTGGAACAGAATTTGACTGAACTGCTTTTTGTGTTCCCTAAACTGCCATAAGCATCACCTCGTTAAGTTTTTATCGACCGATGTTTGTTTTTTTACCGTTTACCTCCATATCTGTTTGCCCACAGGAAAAAAATGGGTATGAACCCATTGGAAACTGAATCCGTATATCTGCCTTGTTTATGGGATTGTTGCCTGCTTGTATGTTATGAGGCAGTCAAAATTTATGACTTGCCTTCATATAAATAACACATTTCATAACGGATTCTTTGTGATTTCAGGGTAGGTTATGATAAAATACTTATAGTTTTTATATTGCTAAGCAATGCATTGTCGTCGTTAATATTATAGAATATGATATTTTATGAGGTTATTTGTATTATCCCTTTACGACGTGTCGCTAAATTTATATAATTATCGTTATGAAAAACCCTCAAAAACATTGTAAAAAGCATTACATGACATACTTTGCCTTTACGCAGATGTGTCCTTCTAAAGAAGAATTTATAAAGCTACAATGGGAAAACAATTTAAAATGTCCATATTGCAGAAGAAAAGGTAAAGTGTATCGCTTGAATATTCGACCTAAGATGGCACGTTGCAATAAATGCAAAAGAGAGTTTTCAGTTTTTAGGAATACAGTATTTGAAAAAACAAGGGTTGATTTAAGGAAATGGCACTATACATTACAGTATGTATGTGAACACGAACCAGATATAACAGTTCATAAGTTAAAGGATAAAATACAAGTTACATATAAAACTGCATGGCGAATGTTAAACCTGATAAGAGGCAATAAGAGAGGGTCAGAAGAAGCGTGATTGGGAGTTCCGTTTTAGTTTGCCAACCGAATATGCTTTTAGTAAAATAACCGTAGAGTATTAACAGCGGTAAAATTGCTGTAATTCAAAAGGAAAGTTAAGGCTGTATGAATAAGATAAAATTGTTTGAAGATAAAAAAATAAGAACCATTTGGGACGAAAAAGAAGAAGAATGGTACTTTTCTGTTGTGGATATAATTAAAGTGTTGACGGACAGTCCAAATCCGCAAGTTTATTGGAGGGTGCTTAAAAAGAGACTTAAAGACGAGGGAAATGAAACCGTTACAAATTGTAACGGTTTGAAAATGGTGTCGCAAGATGGCAAAATGCGATTGACGGATGTTGCTGATACCGAGCAAATTTTACGTTTGGTTCAATCTATACCGAGCAAAAAAGCAGAGCCTTTTAAATTATGGTTGGCGAAGGTTGGTAATGAAAGAATTGACGAAACAATAGACCCTGAAATTTCTATAGAGCGGGCAATCAATAGTTATAGGCGTTTGGGCTATAGCGAGAATTGGATAAATCAACGCATTAAAGCAATTGAAGTCCGTAAAGCGTTGACTGACGAATGGGATAAAAGCGGAGTGAAGCAAGGAGCAGAATATGCAACGCTTACGGATTTAATGAGCAAGACTTGGAGTGGGATGACGACACGAGAATATAAGAAGTTAAAAGGACTTAAAAAAGAAAACTTGCGGGATAATATGACGAACACAGAATTAGTTTTAAATATGCTTGCAGAGGTAGCTGCGACAGATATTTCAATTGAGAAACAGCCGTCAAATTATGATGAGAGTGCTTTGGTTGCCAAAGAGGGAGCAAAAGCCGCAAAAGCAGCTCGTAAGCAAATTGAGAAAAGCACAGGGAAATCAGCAATCAGCAGTAGAAATGCTAAACTGCTTGGGCATATGGAAGTGAAGAAGTTGAAATAAATTCAGAGGATTAGGATGTAATGAAGCGTCGGAAGATGCTTGCTTAAAAACTTAATAGATTATTTGTCGGAAGTGCAGAGAAAGACTGCATTGAGCTTTACAAGATAGAAATCTTGTCGGGCATAATTCCAGTCCGCAGATAATCGTTTGCTTTTTGTCTGCCCCTTCGGGGGCAGGCGGGGCGGCGATTATAGGGTTACTGGAATTAGCTCGTATAAATCGCCGTCCTTTTTTTATGTACATGAAAGACTTTAATATGAAAATAAAGTACAAGGAGAGCAATATGGAACAAATAAATTGTTCGGTAGGCGGTTGTAGGAATAAGGCAAAATATAAAGTATTTTTATATGACCATATTGATGGAGTTGAATTGTACGAAGAAGATTTTACTTGCCCTTACCTTTGCCAAGAGCATTACGAAGAAAATGAGCTTAAGGCTGAGGGGGATAGAAAACCGAGATGTGAAATGACATATCCTTATACGAATCAAGAGTTTGCTCAAGGTTATTCAAAATATGAGGAAATAAAATAACTGAATTAATTTACGCATGAGAATCATAAAATTTGGAGATGAGAATGATAAATGGAAAAACGTATCAATTCGGATTTATTCCGTTTGTTTTAAATCTGTTTTGGCTTTTTGGGGCAGGGCATTTTTTGGTAGGAAACATCGCATGGGGTATCATAAGTCTTTTAGCCCCTCTTTTTATTTGGTTAGGTTGGGTGATAGGTACAGCAGTGATTATCAGGGAAGGACTTGTCGATTCATTTCTTACCTTGTACGCACTAGCTTTTCTTGCAACTATAATTTTATATACCAGCTCACTTGTAGCAAGTTATATTGATTGTAAAAGATTGATGAAAGAAAGAGATGCATTTCTTTTGAATCAGAATAGTAAAGAAATCGGAAAAAAAGAAGATGTTGCAAGCCAAGTTAAAGAAACTGTTACAGAGGATGCGCAGTCAATAATAATGAAAGAAGAGAATGAAAATACAAATAACCCTCCTCAAAAATCTAATTTGGGTTTTGTAATTTTTTGGATTATATTTCTCGGAATGATTGCAGGAGCGTTGTGGATGCTGTTTACGCCAGGTGGAAAGAAGTTTGTGGATATTCTTGATAATGAAAAAGCGAGCATTGGAGTTTGCAGTTATGCCGATGCTTTTTTATCAGAAATAAAAGAGAATGTTCTCGGTACTAAAACCGAGACGACTACGAAAGCGGATCCAAAACGTATGCAAGATGCTGTTAAGCATACTTTTAAACGAGATGAATTGTATGATGGCGAAAATTATGTATTGCCTGTTATTATTAGTGCTAACGGGGCACAACTTGAAAAAATTAATACATCGCATATTATTTGTGCCTTAGTAAATATTGATGAACAAGGGAAAAGAAAAGAAGTTGAAGGCGTGTCATTACGCATGGGATATGGTGATGATATACTCGCTACGGGAACATATTTATATGGAAGATTTATCGAGATTAAGTCTGTTGTTAAGGGAAAACGAGTTACGCCGTTACCTGTAGGAAAATACCAATTGGTGTTGTATGCCGTTTCGCATCCCGATAAAGAATACAAGAAAAATGAAGCAGTTTTAGCTGTTTGGGATTTTGAAATAATATCATAAGATTTTGTATTGGGTACCGTAAATAATAATTAACGATAGAGGAAAAGTATGAAGACAATTAAAATTTCAGCAATTTTATTCTGTTCGTTTTTTCTTCTTGTTAGCTGTGACCGTAAGAACGTTGATAAGATTATCAATGGCAACAATGACGGCAACATATTTGTATCTGATGATATTGATATAGTTACGGGCGAGCTACTTGATATTACCGACCCAAATTATGAAGAGAATTACATACTTAATCTGCTTATCAATAACAGGTTTGCTCAGGAAGGTAATTACGGAATTAATATAGAGGGATACGATATTGTAGGAAGATATGACGGAGCTTTGATTGTAGAGCCTGAAAATCAATGGACAAAGATATGGAAAGGCAGGCTTATTATTCATGAAAAGTATGGTTATAATCCAAAAGTATGGTATGTAGATGAGCTTGTAAGTACGTTACCTGATAATTATAAGAATTATATGATGAAGCATTGCAGTGGCTTTGTTGTGCAAAATCCAAGAGTTGTAGATTCAGTATATCCCCATCCTCCCATAACTGATGTTGAGTTAAGGTTTACGTTTTCAACTACACAGAACTACGCAGGGGCTACTACACCGTTATGGAATAGTTTTTGGGTGTTCCTTGAAGTCAAAGTCCCACAGACGTATAGAGGTCAATTTAAGAAGATAGGGATAGGATATGGCTTTATCTTTAATGGCAGTCCTGAGTTTCAAAATGGGTTGGCTATTATTACATCGTAATTATGTTCAAATGCGTTAATCTCAAATATCTTCGTTGTTCAAAATAATAACTGATTTGGATGCAAATAGGCCGCTTCTTTTATGAAAACCATAAATAAAAGCGGTCCTTTGCTTTTTCTGAAGGAACAGTATAGCGGGGGAAACATGGCGATATTTTGTAAATGCGGGAAACGGATAGATGTTAAAGAAAAGATATTCAAAGAAGACACATTGTTTTCGACAGTAGGTGGATGGTTGGACGAATTAATAAGTTATAGATGTTATGACTGCCATACAGTAGCTTGCATAACAAAGAAATACGAATTGCAGGCAGTAAAATCCAAACTGAAAGAGTTACCGCATATAGGCAAAGCAGAAGCTGTTTATGGAACAATTGAGGGAAGTTATGAAGCTACTGATGCTGTCAGATAAATTAGGCTGGAGCAGTAGATAGTGCAACGAAATAGTATCACTGGAACTTGAACGGAACTAACAAAAACAATATGTAGTGACCTAAGAAAATTGAATAAGGACTTAAAAAAACTGAATAGGGACTTAATAAAATTGAACAGAGATTTAAGAAATATTAAATAAAAATGACATAGTAACGTGGGACGTATCTCAAGTGGACCTCAAGTTATGTAAAGTGTATCGGGAAGCAATATGAAGAAAAAGAGAAGTTAATAAAATGGAAAAAATATTGAAAAAAGTATCAAAGAATGTTGAGGAAATAGTAAATTTTTATCTGAAAGGTTGAAATCTCCAGATGGAGATAATTACATTGAGAAAGGCGTTTATTTGTCAGAATATTAAAAAAATGAAGCCTGTAAGCAATAGAAATCACAAGATAGATGATGCAGTATTAAATCCTGTACATACTACTACTCTGATATTTTTGTTATATAATATGAATATGAAGACAAAAAGAAAAGAAATTTCAAAAAAAATCAGATTTGAAGTTTTTAAAAGAGATCATTTTGCTTGTAAGTATTGTGGAAGGGAAGCACCATCAGTAATTCTCGAAATTGATCATATAAAGCCTATAGTTGAAGGTGGCGATAATTCATTATTTAATTTAGTAACTGCATGTAAAGATTGCAATAGTGGCAAAGGAGGAGTAACGCTTGAGAATAAACAAGAAATTCTAAAGCAAAAACAAGAGCTCAATAAACTTCAAGAAGAACGAGACCAACTTGCGATGTTACAAGAGTGGAGAGAAAATCTTAAGCAGAATAATACTGATATTTTGAACTATTTTTCACAACAGATAAAGGATGCCTGCCATCATCATTTTGAATTAAACGATATGGGGCTTAGCAATCTTAATAAATATATTAAAAAATATGAAAATAAAGAACTGTTAGATGCAATATTTGTGTCATTTGAAAAATATTATAAAGATTGGAAGGATGATAACGAAAAAAAGGAACTGTTTGAAAAAGCCTTTAAATATGTTCCAAGAATTATTTCTACTGAAAGAGCTGTTCGTGATATTCCAGAGCTTAAAGATGCATTTTACTGTAGAGGCATACTGAGAAACAGGCTTAATTATGTTAATGAAGTTAAAGCAAAAGAAATTCTACTGGAACTCTTACGTTGTTACAATTTTACGATTGTTAAAAATTTGTGCTTGAGAGTAAATAACTGGACAGATTTCGTAGCTCAATCATCTGATTTAATAGACAAAGCAGAATCAATGGAGAATATTAAAAATGATGAAAGCAGCAGAGTTGAAAATAATAATATGTCGGAATCTGATGGTAGTGAGTTAAATGCTGAAAATCGTGTTGATGATGTATTTGAGACATTAACTACAAGAGAGTCAGAATTATTTATTGAGGATTTTATAAATCAAATGATGAAGTTTGTCTGTAAAGAAAATGTTTCTACAGATAAAAAATATCAGACAAATTTTGGTTCGATAAGCATTACAGTGGCATTAGAATGCAAAAAAAGAAAGATAGGTATTATGTTTGATAATACATCGTTTTTTGAAGATGATTTAGAAGTTCAGTCTAAGATTGGAATAATCAGTACGTTTAAAGAAGCAGTGTTAATAGGAGAGAATCATTTGGATGTAATTTATATTTTGTCAGACTTGGATGATGTAAATAATTTTTGTAACTACTTATATATATTGTCAGAATTAGAGCCGATATTTTTTACGGATAGTGGAAAAAATAACTTAAGTAATGCGGTACCTTATAATTTACGAAATAGTAATGTCAGTGAAGAGTTTGAAGGGTATGGAGATATAGTATATTCTTGGGGAGAAGAAGATGATTGTGATAGTTGTATGATATTGGAAAGAGTTTGTAAGTTAGATCTTGACTGGAAATATTATTACGATTATTGTTGCAAAGAAGAGAATATAAATAAGAGCTTGTATGATATATATTTACGTTATGTTGAAGAAATAAAGAAGAATGCGATTATATAAGTCAGTCAGATGTCCTTCGGATATAGACTACATCCTATGACTGAAGCCTGTCAGTAATATTGTTGTTTTGTCCGCAAGACGTTCCCATTTAAAAGAGGAATTATATAAATATGGATATAAAAAAAGAAGAAATAACAATTGCAAATATTAAAAATGAGTTGCGAAAATATTCTCCTACAACAAAAGGACGGATAATAGAAAAAGTCATATTAGCAGCACTGGGTAGTATTCCATGGTTTGGCTCATTATTAAGTGCTGCTGCAACTTTCAAAACAGAAGAAGGAATGATGAAAGTTTCTGGATTGCAGATAAAATGGCTTGAAGAACATGAAAAGAAATTTCAAAAATTAATGGGTACTTTAGCTGAAATTGATAAGCGTTTTATACTTCTTGGCGATGGAATAGAGGAGCGGACAAATAGCGAGGAGTATCTCTCTTTGGTTAGAAAGTCGTTTAAAGTATGGGATGATTCTGAGACTGATGAAAAGAAAAAGTATGTTTCAAATATATTATCAAATGCAGCAGGTGCTAAATTGTGTTCAGATGATGTTGTTAGGCTATTTATCGATTGGTTGAAAATGTATCATGAACTTCATTTTGCTGTAATTAGAGCTATATTTCGTACCCCAGGTATGACAAGATTTGAAATATGGATAGAGCTTAAAGATGAAAATTTACCGAGGGAAGATTCGCCAGAAGCAGATTTGTTTAAGTATGTTATAAGAGAATTAAGTATTGGCGGAGTGATAAGGCAAATTAGAGATATAACAAGCGATGGTCGCTTCATTAAACACAGAGTAATAAGGAAGTCAGTAAGAAGCAGTACGATGGAGTCGGCTTTTGAAGATACAAAGCAATATATTTTGACAGAGTTAGGAAAACAATTTGTACATTATACGATGAATGATGTTGTCGAGAGAATTGGTAAATAGGTTGTATGAGAATGAATATGATAGGAAATAACTTAGATGCTATTGAGCGTCTCAAAGAATTAGGGTGCTATAAAGAACCATTTCCGCATTGGTACTTTAGTGTCGTTGAAGAACCAATCAAAAATGTAGAAAACTATATGTTTTATATTGATAAAATGTCTGCCACAGCAATGAACATTCCAGTCGAGAAAATAGTTGGTACGACTCACCCTAGTTATTACGGGCACACTTGGCTGGAAATGTTAATGTATCTTAAACGTTATAGAGGATTAGAAAAATCAAAAGAACGAACACTGCAATTTGCAGAAGGTGTCATAAAAGAATGTTTGCCATATTATTTGAAGTATGGTGATAAGTATTTTATAGGTTCAGGAAACCATAGAACTTGTCTTGCTAAGTTTTACGACATAAAAACAATAAAAGCAGAGGTTTGTGAGTTTAGAAAAGATGAACGGCTCTTGGAGCTTTGTCAAAAGATGAAGGGATATGGTTTTGAGTTAGAATTTAAAGATTTAAACAGAGGTAATGGTAAAATTTGTAAAGAAGATAGCGGTATTGATAGAGCTACACAATATGAATTTAAAGTGAACGGAAAGTTAATATGGTTATCAGATTCAAAGAAGCTAGAGGCGTTTATAAATTATTATGATAGTTTATCATTGAGATTTTGCGATAGAGTAAAGATGGTGTTTAAGATGTGTGCTTCTAAAGATGAAAAGCTATTCTATACTATGAACGATAATCATGAACGGCAGTTACTTAGGGATGATTTAATAAGACATAAATTTAGAAAAAGCATCTGACATTTCTGTAGAGCCAAGGTATTATGTAGTTGTTGGGGCAATATGTTGCACTTGTTGCTGATACGTAATCATTAAATTGTTATCCGTGCTGCATACGTTGGACATATATATCGTAAGCCATACATTCGTGCCTTTCCTTTCTCTTCTTTGTCTTTTAACTTCATAATCTTTTCTGCCTTTCTCTTTACCTGATTATTCCAAATCTTTGGTATATGTTTTACAATAGTATTCTACTTGCAGGGGTGGAGACCCATATGCGAGATTTTTTTGATCGGTTTTATGTCTTCAACCTTTTTACTGTTTACTATTTCAAGAAAGCGGTTCAGTTTGTTTATTTGAGGGTAAAATTGTAGAATGTCGTGGTAATATTCTGTTCTAAGTGTCTGAATAAAGGGCAGTACAGTTGGACATCCAGTCTTTTTTGCAAAAAAATCAAATGGTTTCTTATACAAAAATGAAGTAGTTTCGCCTTCCAACTAAAAGTTCGAGAGGATAAGTTTCAAAAGCCGCTGTTTTTCTTCGGTACTCGAACTTTTATATACTATAGTCGATTAACTTAATGTAGTCTTATTTCTCAGTTCTGTTTTTCGGTAAATTTTAATTTTTTTATTCCATACATACCTTCGGGTATGCGCGTCATAAAAAAATCAAAATTTCCTCAAAAACCATTGCTGAAAAACAAAACCACATTAAGTTAATCGACTATAGTTGCGCCTTGTGCGCCAAAGTCATAACTTTTCCAAGCGTTATGTTGAACTTTTCATCGTTTGAATTGTAATCGTTTAAGAGCAGTTCTACCTTAGCCAGTTTTTTCACAGCTTGTAAAGAGAACTATGGCAAAGCCGATGTTATAATGTTATAATATGATCATAAAAACTGAGAGGGTATCGTATGCCTTACAGAACAATCTCTATTGACGAGAAAAACCTTACGATAATGGGCGTCGCTTTTCCTGATATTAAGGCTTTGCGCCGTGCTGCAAATGCGTTGAGTTCAAATATGTTTGAGGGGTTTGAACCTACAAAAGAACTTATCACAATATATCGCGATTACCGAGCAGGAAAAATCTCTAACAAAGTCTTAATTGAACTGCTAAAGAGCCTAAAATGAACAATAGTTATGAATATATTGACCCTGATCATGTTTATACTGACGTAAAAACAGGGCTTTTACGTAATAAAGAAGATATTACAGACAAAGATATTTTGCTTGAATTTGAAAGCTTTCAAGCGTCTGAAAAGTTAGAGTTGCTGCAAGAAACCCCTATTAAGATAAACAATTCTCAAACCCTGCTTGAAATTCACAAATTTCTATTCCAAGACGTGTATGAATGGGCTGGTAAAGTAAGAACTGTTGAAATCAGCAAAGATGGCAAAGGATTTCTGCCGACAAGCCGTTTTGATACGGGTTTCGCTCACATTGATAGTCTGATTGAAGAATACAGGAAACTTGTCAAAGACGACAAAACACAGATAGCCCATAAACTTGCCGAGATTTTAGACGCAGCCAATTATCTACACCCTTTTAGAGAAGGCAACGGCAGAGCGCAAAGAGAATTCATAAGAACTCTCGCCCTTGAAAAAGGCATTGAACTATACTTAAGCTCTCCTGACAACAAAGATGTCTATGAACGCTATATGAACGGAACTATAAACGGTGATGTTAAAATGCTTGCGGATTTAATATTTGAATTGATAGGCGGTTAGGTTAAACATAGAGTCCGGCGTTGTTGTTCTTGTTCAATCTGATTTCGTTTATCAAGCCATCAACAGCGGGAACAAGAGCGTTGAACGTCAATAATTCGCATATATATCGTTGCGCATTATGTCCAACAAAGGCAGTTTTTTTTAAATATTCCGGACATATTTCAGTTTTTTAGATTTTGAATTTGTATCCTACATTAAGTCCGATTATGCTGTAAGTATACTCAAATTTATCATAATTTCCGCCTATGCTGTATTTCGTTTCAGAAGAATATACATCATAAGACACAGATGCTACTAAGCCAAAAAGAAATTCATAACCGGCTGAAATTCCATAATAGAGTCCGCCTTTTTCGTCTCTATCTACTCCCGGTCCATAACCCTTAACTATCGAATCTGTAAATAAAAGGTTGTAACCTATATTGCCTTTTAAAAAGATCTCTTTAGCCGCGTTTATAGGATTAACTTGAACAGTCAGATAAATAGGAAGGTATGAAAATTTAGAACTTTCCACGTCCAACACATCAGCAACTTCTCTTTCAATCAAATACTGAAGACCGCCACCGACTTTTATTATGTCATTTATAAGATACAAATACTCTCCGTATAAAGATATTCCGCCTATTTGCGCGCTTTCACTATTGCTTTCCGGAGGCCCTAACCCTGCACTCATTGAGCGATCAGCTTTAACCGTTCCACCCAAAGCTAGACCCAATCCTGCATTTACTTCCCCGTTTGCCAATACCGTGCCTGCCATAAAAATTACCGCCAACATTGCTAATACCAAATTTTTCATTCGTACCCCCTATAGAGTATCGTTCCTTTATTTAACATAAAAAGATATTTCTTGTCAATTGTATGCAGCCAGTCGCTCCCAGGGCAATCGCATTTAAAAATGACATCTGGGTTAAAGGCAAATATCCCGTCCGGGGACAATGTCCCCGTCCACCCTCCGCTTCGCTCTCGGGCAGGGCGCTCACATCTCGCGCCCGCTCGTGGCTCGCGCTCCTTATCCGTCGCGCACTCACCCTTTATGAATAAAGGGGAATTAACGACCATACGCAGTTTTATTCCCCTTTTGAAAAAAGGGGTGGACGCGAAGCGGACGGGGTATTTTTAGAAGAGGTTAAATATTCTAATGGAAAATCCGGAATAAATTTAGAGAGGGATTTCAGAGATAGATATTTTTAAATGCGATTGCCCTG
>JGI24702J35022_10000321_pt1 | contig 28517 bp, 42 predicted proteins | sample TergutTh196P4_FD_35022 | JGI IMG/M metagenome (IMG submission 35022)
ACTCAAACTGTAACTAAAGGATCTATACCGTTTTCCATTGAAGCTGACGATACAGCGCGGTACAAGGCATTTGTGCTGCGTGAGCTTGCCGAGTCAAAAAAAGAGGCGTTGGATCCCGATTCAATACTGGAAGATCACGGCGATTTTCTGTGCGAATGGGAAGCCAAAAGAAAGGCGAGGCAAAATGGCGTACAAAATTAAAAAGCTCAAGTCGTTTGATAAGAGTGCTTTTGAAGCTGATTCAAGCTTGTATGCGTTGAGTCCAAAAGCAGCGGATAAGTACTTCGAGGACTATAATCGGAAAACAGAACTGATTGGAGAAAATCCATTAATTTTTCAGGTATTTGAAGATGATCCGTACTTTAGGAGCGCTCCCCTTGTTTATGGATACCGTCTTTTCTACCATGTTGACGAACAAAACAATATTGTTATTTTGCACCGGATCATACATGGTGCTATGGATTTAGCGACACAACTGCAGATAGGCACTCAATAGCATTTTCATTTCACCCGTGTTTAGCCATTTTGTGATCTTATGGGCACATACATCGCGCCCATATCGTCCTTTGCATCATCGTTCACGTCAGCCGCCACGCCCTCGTCGTCAACTTCAATATCATGCAATTCTGCTCCTTATTCGCAATATCTATCAACATTCCGCCGCGCAATCAAACAACCCGAGCCTAACCGCTATTTCAGTCTCCATCAGCGCGTCCTCGATTGCGACATGCGTTTCATGCGGAAGGCCGAGGTATCTCCCGACGCACTCGACGCTGTACCCGCGTTTTAGTAGCCCGTTCTTCGTGAGCTCTGCATAAGGGTGGATACGCTTGTAAATTGGGTAGTGCTCCGCGCTCGCAAGAATCCGTCTCGCAGGTTTCATCAAATCATACCATGTGACTTTCAGCTCCGGCATGTAAGCCCGTGCCACGGCTTTGTCGAACCTCGCGTTATAAGCGAAAGCCGCATCAACGTCGTATCGGCGAATCAAATCGGCAACCTCGGCTTCAATTTCATAGCGCGGTTTCCGTTTTATATAGTTCTGTCTTGCATAAGCGGACTGCTGCGCGAAATAGAAGCCATATTCGTATTCATCGCTGAACCCGAAATATGATTCAAGCGGCTTTACGCCTTCGCCTTTTCGTTCCAACACAACAGCGCCGACAGACAGCAATCCGTATGTGCCTGTCACCGTTTCCGTGTCGATCACGACTATATTCTCCATTGCCATGCGTCTCCAATCAAGGTATTCTTCGCTTCCCAATAACAGAAAACGACCGGAATCCTTTTTACTGGACTTCGACCGCTCTATTCAATAGCCTTATGTTTTGCCCACTATCTATGATTACAACGGCAAAAGACGTCGCTTTGAGCGGCTACGAATTCTCTACAACGTCCTCGGTATCGTCTGCTTCGGGCAGCGCTTTTTTGTGCTTTCCATGCAGGCGCGGCGGCCGGCGCAGCAACTCTGCGGAAACGGCGACGCCCATGACTGTGAAAACAGAGGTGTATACATATGCAGATGCCACTGTGGGCAAAGTATCAAGCCTGCCAAAGAGCTGGACAAAAACCGACGGGATGGTCGATATCGGATAATTGAGGTAGTACGGATAAAATGCCGATTGCCCTGCGATAAGGGATAGGTATATGCTCGCTAGAGAGAATATTGTAAACACAATGAGCGCACGTATATCGCGCCCTCCGCCAAGCAGCGCGTTGAAGAAATAGATAAACAATGGCGTTGCGATGAAAAACATGAAATTGACTTTGCCATTGAGAAGAACACCGGCAACAACTACCAATATCCCGAAGCATAGTCCGATGATCGCGGCAAGAATCGTTATCGGCAGCAGCTTGTTATATGCACGATTGATGTGCCCAATGCTGCTTTTATAGACGCTCGCCGTTGCGTCGCTCACTTCCGTGTCGCCGGCTTCCGATTCTCCATCCATCTCACCGTCGCCACCGTCGCCACCGTCGCCATCGGCATCAACAAAGCTGTCGTCGCCACCGTCGAAGCTGTCGCCCGCTCCGTCATCTGCATCAATTCCAACGTCGAAATCCACATCGACTTCAGCATTCTTATCATCAATGCTCATAATACTTTCCTCTCATATCAATAGCCTTTTACCAACGCTTCTCCGACTTTGTATATATCACCGGCTCCCGCAGTCAGAATAATATCACCTTTGCGAGCAATTCGCGCAATTGCGTCAGCCATCTCAGAAAAGGTCTCATAACTCCGGGCGCCGGGCACGGCAGCGGCAAGCACCCCCGATGTGATGCCAATGTCATTGTTTTCGCGCGCGGCAAATATTTCCGCAAGCAATGTGACATCAGCGCGAGAAAGCTCCGTAACGAAATCAGAGAACAACGCTTTTGTCCTTGAGTATGTATGAGGCTGGAACGCAAGGATTATGCGGTCATATTCCAAGGTGGAGGCTGCGTTTAGCGTTGCGCGCAGCTCGCTTGGATGGTGCGCATAATCGTCATAAACATCGGCGCCGTTGATGCTCCCCTTATATTCAAAGCGTCTGCCGGCTCCCGTGAAACCGGCAAGCCCTTCCACGATTGCGTTTGCAGGTATCTCCAAAGCCAACGCGGCGGATGTGGCGGCAAGCGCGTTTTTCAGATTGTGCAGCCCGGGAATCTTTAATGAAATCTTGCAAAGCGGTTTTCCGTCGAAAAGAACGTCCATCGACGGAGTCCTGCCAATGGCGCTGATGTTCACCCCTCGCACTCGCACATTCTCCCCAAGGCCGAATGTCAGAAGGTCGCGCCCGAGCGGTTCGAGCGTTTTCATCGTGTTTTCGTCATCGCCGTTGCATATGATGAAGCCATTGTCAGGGACAAGGGAAGCAAATTTGTTGAAGGAACTCTTCAAATCATCTATGTCTTTAAAGAAATCGAGATGGTCGGCATCAACATTCAAAACGACCGCGACGGTGGGGCAGAAGCTGTGGAAGGAATTATAGTATTCGTCGGATTCCAAAGCAATCACGTCGCCATTGCCCACACGATATCCGCAGCCGAGTATTGGGAGGGTGCCTCCGATCATGACTGTAGGGTCTGCCCCTGAGGCAAGCAAAATATGCGTGATCATTGATGTCGTAGTCGTTTTGCCGTGCGTGCCGGCAACGCATACAACGTTTTTATACCCGCGCATGATATATCCCCAAGCTTGCGCACGCTCAAATATCGGTATGCCGAGCTCACGCGCGGCGATGATCTCCACATTGTCTTCGCGTGCCGCAGCAGTACGGATTATATACCCGGCACCTTGCACGTTTTCCGCACGGTGGCCGATTTTCACGTCTATGCCGATAGCCCGCATGCGTTTGACAGCAGGCCCGTCGTTTACATCAGAGCCGGAGACATTGACGCCCATCCCGTGTAGTACTTCCGCCAACGGCGACATCGATACTCCGCCAATGCCAATAAGGTGGCAAGACTCCCCGCTTTTGATATGCCGTTCTAATTCATTTTGATCCATAAAACACCCTATGCGATTAATTTACTGCCTTGCGTAATTGTTGTTCACCGATTATACTACTGTTAACAATAATTTACAATAGTGATTTTATTCAAAAGGTGCGTTATGAATAGTGTAAAATTGCCCGAGTATGTGGCATATATTTTGCATAGACTCATCGATTGCGGTTATGAGGCATATATTGTCGGCGGATGCGTGCGCGATGCAGTGATGGGGCGCGCCGCTCATGATTGGGATGTGGCGACCTCCGCATGCCCTGAAGAGGTTGCGCAGCTTTTTGAAAAGACGTTTATGACCGGCGAAAAATATGGCACCGTGACTGTTCTTCATGAGTTCGCGGCCGAAGTGACGACTTTTCGCGAGGACGGCGAATATCTCGATGGGCGCCGCCCCGAAAACGTCGAGCTTATCAGCAATCTGGAAGGCGACCTACGCCGCCGTGACTTCACCATGAATGCAATGGCTGCTTCAATTTACGGAGATATAATCGATCCATATGGCGGGCTTGATGATATAAAAAACCGCCTGATCCGCTGCGTCGGCAATGCGGACATGCGGTTTAAGGAAGATGCGCTGCGTATGTTCCGCGCGTATAGATTCTCCGCAGAGCTTGGGTTTTCCATCGAAGGGGATACGCTGAATGCTATCCACGAGAACGCAAGCATCGCGGAAATGATCAGCGCGGAGCGCGTTCGAGTCGAGCTCGAAAAGACTCTGCTGTCGCCAAGGCCGGAAATCGTATGCGACATGCTTGCATCAAAGCTGGTTGGGGAGAAATATGGGCTGTATATCAATAATACGAGCGTTGACCGAAAACGTGAGACTGCACGACCGGGGCTGCTGTCGGAAACCGTTCCACCATTGGCGCAACAGGGGGCAGAAGACGGGCGTTCATTGGCCGCTTTGCTGTCGCGACTGGCCGGGCTCCCGCTTTTGCCGATGCTGCGTTGGTGCGCTTTTTGCGCTGTCTTACTTGATCAAGGCGCAGTTGTTTCATGCGCCGATTTTCTACATGTGCTGCGTATGGATTCAAAAACCATCAAGAGCTGCCGGACCGGTATTGAGCTTGCCTTAAGAGCGCAAGCTGAGCGCGCAGAAGCATCATCTGATGAATCGCGGATAAAAATAAAGCGCCTGCTGGCAAAGCACGGCGTCGATGCCGTAATTTGCGCTGCAGCGGCGCTTGATGTACTGCAGGCCGGCGTGACTCCGCATAGCAGGGGCACTGCTCCGAATATCGGTGCGACTCCGCAAAGCAGGGGCGCAGCTCCGCATATCGGCGCGACTTCGCACACCGACACAGCTCCGCATAATAACGCGATTCCGCACGTCAGGAGCGCGGCGCAAAGCAATGACGCCGCCGAGTTCAAACGGCCACAACACGGCATTTCGATGTTGCAAAGAGTGGACGACGTAATATCAAGCGGCGAATGCTATTCGTTGAAGCAATTGGCGATATCGGGGAGCGACCTGATATCGATTGGCCATGAGCCGGGCCTTAAGCTCGGTGAGAGGCTCGAAACGATTCTCGACCATGTGATCTGCCACCCGGACGACAACGAACGCGATATCCTGCTCAAAATAGCAGCATTGTAGAAGCGGGGCGGATGACAATCATCCACCCCGCGACAGGAAAAACGTTACTAACTGACGGACATACAACGCTAACAAAGAACAAGCTGTTCTAAACCGTCAGTTACTATCGCCGCGCGCAGCACGGCGCGCTAGGTTGTGGGGATGGAACCCCACACTAAATAGTCTTAAAGTTGCAACATGCGACAAAATGGCCCGGCGTCGGCTCTTCAAGCTCTTGCGGATTTATGCACTTGTCTGTTGCATATTGGCATCTGGCCTTAAACCTGCACCCCGGCCTTGGATTGATAGGCGACGTTATCTCGCCCTGCATGATGATGCGGTCGACCTGTTTGTGTATATCAGGAACGGGGATCGCTGAAAGCAAAGCCTTTGTATATGGGTGTAACGGATTTTTAAACAATTCGTCCGCAGGAGACTTCTCGACCATGTTGCCTAAGTACATGACCATGATGTCGTTTGAAATATACTTAACAACGGACAAATCGTGCGTGACAAACATATACGAAAGGCCCAGCTCCTCCTGCAGGTCGAGCATGAGGTTGATGATCTGCGCCTGAATCGACACATCAAGCGCCGAAACGGGCTCATCGCAGACGATGAACTTTGGCTTGAGCGCGAGCGCGCGAGCAACGCCGATGCGCTGCCGCCTCCCGCCATCAAGTTCGTGCGGATAAGAGTTCTCCAAGCGCGCGGCCAATCCGACCGTATCCATCAGCCGACGCACTTCGGCCATCCTATCGGATTTCGACAGCAACCCTTGTATTATCAGCGGCTCCATGATAGTGTCGCTGACGGACATTCGCGGATCTATCGACGAATATGGATCTTGGAAAATTATTTGCATTTTCTCGCGCAGCACTTTAAGCTCCGCCTTGGTGGGATTGGAAGCATCTACGCCTTCGAACAGTATATCGCCGCTTGTTTTCTTGATCAGGTGAATAAGAGTCCTTCCGAGCGTAGTTTTGCCGCAGCCCGACTCGCCGACGACGCCGAGCGTCTCTCCCTCATTGAGCACGAAGTCTATGCCATCGACGGCGTGCAGCGTTCCCATTGGGTTTTTGAAATATTTCTTTAAATCTCTTGCCTCCAGCAATGCAGCCATTATTCCATCACCTCCGCAAGAAAGCATTTAACCAAATGTCCTTCGCTGACCTCTACGACGCTAGGCGGTTGCGCGGAGCACTTGTCAGTAGCGACCGGGCAGCGTTCATGGAATCTGCACCCTTCAGGCAAGTTAGTGGGATCCGGCATCAGACCTTTTATGGGGCTCAGCCGCCTATCGGTCGAATCAAGTTTCGGCAACGATCCGAAAAGGCCGATCGTATATGGATGCTTGGCATAATCGAATATATGCTCCGCAGTCCCATATTCAACTATTTCGCCCGCATAAATTACCGCAACTGAATTGCAGCAATTAGCTACAACACCCAAATCATGCGTGATCATCACCATCGACGTGCCCAGAGTATCTTTCAAAGCGCGCATCATTTCCAGAACCTGCGCCTGAATCGTGACATCAAGAGCCGTGGTCGGCTCATCTGCGAGCAAAAGGTCGGGGTTGCACGCCAGCGCCATCGCTATGACGACCCGCTGCTTCATGCCTCCAGAGAACTGGTTTGGATATTCGTTATACCGCTCCATCGGGATGCCGACCATCTCCAGCATCTCGCAGGCGCGCCTCTCCGCTTCCGTTTTTTTGATATTATTGTGGAGCCCTATTGCTTCGGCGATTTGAAAACCGACCTTTTCAATCGGGTTTAAGGCGGTCATGGGATCCTGGAAGATCATCGCAATCTGGTCCCCGCGGATCTTTCGCATTTCCGGCTCGGTTTTTTTCATTATGTCTTCGCCTTTGAAGACTATCTCGCCTCCGCAGAACTTTGCGGGAGGCGTTTGCAATATGCGCAATATGGCACGGGCAATTGTTGTTTTCCCGGCACCCGTCTCCCCGACGAGCCCGATCGTCTCTCCTTTTTTAACGGTCAAATTGACGCCGTTGACAGCATGTATCACGGCCTCGTCAGTGTGGTATTGCACGACCAGGTCTCTGATTTCCAGGATGTTATCATTATCTTCCAATTCAAACACCTCGCTTCCTAAGTCTTAAGACGCGGATCGAGAGCGTCCCTGAGTCCGTCGCCGAATAGGTTGAAAGCGAGAACCGTTATCATTATGCACATGCCGGGGTAGATAGACAATTGCGGGTTTGCCCTCATGTAGCTTCTCCCATCAGACACCATCGCGCCCCATTCAGCGATGGGAGGTTGCGCGCCCAGCCCGATGAAGCTAAGCCCGGCACCGGCAAGAACCGCCATCCCGAGCCCCATAGTGATCGAAACGATCATCGGCGCTATCGAATTGGGAATGATGTGCCTGATAATGACCCTTGTGCTGCTCGCGTTGACAGCTTGCGCAGCTTCAATATACTCCATGTCGCGCACGGGAAGAATGCATGCCCTCATAAACCGGGCGTTGCCGGGCACCATGCTGACGCCTATCGCAATGATGGCGTTTCTTAAACTCGGCCCGAGAACGGCGGCGAGGGTGACGGTGAGCAGAAACATCGGAATGCCTTGGTATATATCAAGCAACCGCATGAGCAGGTTGTCCACCCAGCCGCCAAAGTACCCTGCAATGGCACCGATGAATATACCCACGGCCGCAGCAACGATAACAGCGGTGAAACCCATCTGAAGCGATTGCCGCGATCCATAGATCAACCTGCTGAGGATATCGCGCCCGAGCCTGTCGGTGCCGAGAAGGAAATCCGAGGACGGGCCTTCCAAAGACCTGCTGGGATTATTCTGGTCATATGGGTGCGGTGCCAAGACCGGAGCCAGCAACGCGATAATAATGATTAGGACGATAACGAACAACGACACGACTGCAACTTTATTCTTTTTCAGCCTGCGCCATACTTCGCCGAAATACGAGTATTTTTTGACTTTTGATTCTTTCATCGCTATGCATCCCCCTTCAACCGTTTACGGCCTCGGACATACTGTGAGCGTATTCTGGGGTCGATAAACGCGAACGCGATGTCAATGAGCAATATAACGAGGCAGAAGATAACAGACATGAACAGGACGCTTGCTTGAATGACAGGGTAGTCTCTGCCCGTCAGCCCCGCAAGCATATATTGCCCCAAGCCCGGCACCGAGAATATTACCTCAGCGATAAGCGCTCCGCCAAGCGCGCTCCCATACATCCCGCCAACGACCAAGATCAGCGGTATGCACGCATTTTTGAGCGCATGCCTGTATTTGATAACGACCTCAGACTGGCCTTTTGCACGGGCAGTCGTGATGAAGTCCTGCCTGATGACTTCCAGCATATTTGATCTTGCTTGCCTTGCAAGCCCGGCGGCATATCCCAGCGCGAGGGAAAGCGTGGGCAAGACCCATCCGGTCCAGGATTGAATGCCTGAAACCGGCAGCCACCCGAGTTTGACAGAGAAAACCTGCACCAGGAGCAATGCAAACCAGAAAGCCGGCACCGATACAAAAATCAGCGAAAGCAAAATCGCTGTATTATCTTTCCATGTATATTGGTGGGTGGCGGCGTAGATCCCCAAAGGGATTCCGATCAAGACCGCAAGCAAGATGCTCGCCGTGGCAATCAAGAGGGTATATGGGAACCGCTGCATCATGTCAGGCCCGACAGGCCTTTTTGTGTAGTATGTGGTGCCAAAATCTCCGCGTACGGCTCCGTAGATGAACTTTACATACCGTATCAGAAGCGGGTCGTTGAGGCCAAGGTCTTCCCGGATCTTTTCAACCTCCCACTCCTGCTTTTCTATGCCCGCGATTATTCGTGCAGGATCCCCCGGAGACATGTCGATGAAAATGAGCGCAACAAATGAAATTCCCAATAATATGGGGATGAATAACAGCAAGCGTTTGATGACATACTTTATCATTGTAACTATACACCTACTTTTTATGTGCTATCAGCAACGTTATGGCCCCGCCCCGCAGCCAAACTTCGTTGCGACAGATATCGGAGAGACCCGGCTGTTGTGCCGGGCCTCATCCGCCCGCGGCTAGTATTCGGCTATGAAGCCCAATATGCCGCCTTGTAATCGATTGCTCCGTACATCAGCCTCGGCAGCACAAGGTTTGGATTATATGCCTGCGCGCCCACGCTTTCAACGAGCGTCATATATATGACGGACTCGATGAGTATGTCGGTCATTTCCTGATAACGGCTGTCGAGCTCTGCCCTGTCCGTGACGGACATGATGTCGCTCGCCAACTCGATATACCTATCTTTGCCGGGATATGTGGAAATGCTGTCGGGATTTGCATAATCTCCGCCGGCTTGCATCGCCCACCAGAACTGGAGAGCCTGCGCAACAGTGTTGCCTGCTGTGAAGTCGATGGACATATCCCATGCGCTTCCATCGAACACAACAGCCAGCCAAGAACCCATGTCATAGCTCCTGATCTCAACCGTGACTCCGATGTCCTTCATAAACCCATGGATCAGCTCGCATGTCGTCACATTGCTGGGAGAGCCATTGTTGATGAGCACGAGCGTTTTGTCCATAAGGCCGGCTTTCTCGGCGTATGACCTGGCGAGTTCGGGGTCATATCCATGGTCATATATTCCCAAATCGAGGAGCGCCGGGAAGACATCCGTAATAGCCGAGGAATATGGCGCCCTCCCGAGATTTCCGTAGCCGCTGAAAGCAACATTGAGAACCGCTTGCGGGTCGATGGCGTGCGCGACCGCGAGCCTGGCATCGAGATTGTTCGTAAACAAACCTCTGTCGGGGTGCGTGTTGAACCAGAGAGATGTAGTCATTGTCGTCGAGGTCATCAAGACCTCGCAATTAGGCAAAGTCTTGACAAACTCGATGTCCTGGAACGGAACGCTTGAGATATCGACTTCGCCGGTCTGCAGGGCGTTGACTCTTTGCGCTTCCTCGACCATGACGCGGAACGTGATTGTGTCTATCAATGCAGGTGTACCCCAATATCCGTCGCGCTTCTTCAAGATCATGTGGCTGTTCACGACGTAATCTTGCAAGGTGTATGGCCCGGAGCCCATTGTCTCGTATGCAACTTTCTCATAATCGAACGATTCTTCGTCGAATAAGAATGTCGTCGCAAAATAATACACAATGTTGATGTTGTAAATTGAGAAACACACCTCGATTGTTGTATCGTCGATGACCCTGCTGTTGTCGAAATCAACATTGCCGAACAGGGCGGGCTCGCCGCGCCTATTCTCGACCAAAGTCAGGGAAAACAACACGTCGGAAGCAGTGAGCTTGTTGCCGTTCTCAAAATAGACATCGTCCCTGATTGTGATGATCCACTTCAAAGGATCGGACCGGTCGAGAGCGGTCGCGACTCTCCAGTCAATGTTGTCGTTTTCGTCGATGACCCAAAGGGTGTCATAAATCAACCCAAGGGCGTTTTGAATGTCGTTCGTATAAAGATACACGGGGTCTAATGTACCTCCGTCCATGGTTACGACCACTGTCAAGTTGTCTCTCGCCGAGACGATGCCGGATGCCTGACCGCCATCGGTCGATGTCTGGTTGTTTGCGTTGCTGTTGGAGTTGCTATCGGTGTTGGAATTGCTGTTGGAATTGCTGTCGGTGTTAGAATTGCTGTTGGTGTTGCTGTCGGTGTTGGTGTTGGTGTTGTTATTGTTGTTGTCGTTCCCGCCTTTGCACGATGCGAACAGCGCAACGCACATCAACATAACTACCAGCAGGGCTATGAGTTTTTTGCCTTTCTTCATTTTATCCAATCCTTTCTTTTGTATATGCGAGTCTGTGGGGGCCTCGGCCCAACCATATAATATTTACTCCATNCTTACAATGCAGTCAAATCATATCACCAACGGTGATTTTATGTCAAATAACCTTTTGTTATTTCAATATGTAAAATGGATATATCTGTGGTTCCGAGAATATTTGACTAAACTCGTTATTGATGTTACTATCAACATATTCAACAACCGACAAACGGCTGTTTGTTACATAGAAGTGGAACACGCATCCCATGTCGGCAACGAACGGAGTGAATCGAGAATGCAATTAAACCAGTTATCGAACTTCCTCATTACAGCGAAGCTCGGTAGCATAACCAAGGCAGCAGCATCAGTATACATTACGCAGCCCGCAATGACAAAAAACATTGCAGCGCTGGAAAAAGAGCTGGGCGTAAGCCTGTTCAACCGCGAAAGCAAGAATGTCACTGTCAGCGCTGTCGGCCAGCAGTTGTTGCCACATGTGCAAACGATCATTAACGAAATCGACAGGATCAAAATCATATGCGAGCGCCTCAGGGACGACAAGCAACGCATAACCTTTACTGCATCGGTAATAGCTTTATATATCACGGAGCTGGCGTCATCATTTAAAAAAATCCGCCCCGAAATCGACATCGTCCACCAACGGCCTGCACCCACGGGAAATGACATNATTATTGATATGACGACGGAGGACGTGTTCTCGGGAGGGAAGACGTGCCTCTTTCACGAGGATTTGGTCCTTGTGGTCCCATCGAACCACTATCTCGCCGGCAGGCAGAAAATTGACCTTATNGAGATCAAGGACATCCCAATCATCAGCTTTGCCGAGAATACGCCTTCGAGGCGNGCNGAGGATTACTTTTGCTCGCTGGCCGGTTTTGTCCCGCACAGGCAAAGCGAGATGTTCACCCACATAGACTTGTTCAGAGTCATTGAAGACGAACTGGGCGTTGTTTTTTGCCCCGCAAAAACGGGCGGGCTGGATGGGAAGGACAGCAACAGGATNATTCGCATAGAGAATCCAAATTGCTATCGCTATGTTTATGCNCAAATTTCGCCGGAATCGGCAAATCATCCTGCTGTGAAGGCGTTTTTCGACCACATTGTTTCGTTTTTCGCCATGCTGTAGCAAGCTCATGCATATAAAGCGGCGTCCATATTCATGAACGTGAATATGGATGCCGCAAAATTACGTATATCAACGCTGTTTAGACCAGCTCGATGACAGCCATTTCCGCAGCGTCGCCCCTGCGGGGACCGATCCGCGTGATGCGCGTGTATCCGCCGTTGCGCTCCGCATATCCGGGCGCAATCGTCGAAAACACTTTCGTCACGACATCCTCCCGGGTGATATATGCCAATGCTTGGCGCCGCGACGCCAGCGTGTCCTTTTTGCCGAGGGTTATCATCTTCTCGGCCATCGGCGCAAGTTCCTTGCAGCGCGTCACTGTAGTTTCTATCTTTCCCATATCAAGAAAGTCGGTAACCAACTGCCGCAGCATCGCTTTACGCTGCGCGGTCGTCCTCCCGAGTTTACGCGTTCCCGGCATATTCTGCTCCTCCTTCTAATTAATTTCCTCGCTCATCAGGCCAAGACCCATCATTGCAAGCTTGTGTATGACCTCCTCGAGCGACTTTCGTCCGAGGTTCCTCACTTTAATCATTTCCGCTTCGGTTTTCGAAATAAGGTCCTCGACGGTGTTTATATTCGCGCGTTTCAGGCAATTGAAGCTGCGGACGGACAAATCGAGCTCCTCAATGGTCATTTCAAGCACTTTGTCTCTTTGCGTTTCCGCTTTCTCGACGACCGTCGACTTGCTGCTGATTGTTTCGGACAAATCGGTGAACAATGTGAAATGGTCGCACAGAATCTTCGCACCGAGCGAAACGGCGTTTCTCGCGCTAATCGTTTTATCTGTCCAAACCTCGATCGTCAGCTTGTCAAAATCCGTGACATTGCCGACGCGCGTGTTTTCGACCGTGTAATTGACCCTCCGTATGGGAGTGTAGATGGAGTCTATCGGAATCACGCCGATGACCGGCTGTTGGAGCTTGTTCCTCTCGGCGGACATATAGCCCCTGCCGTGGTCTATCGTCAGCTCCATGCTGAGCGAAGCATCCGCGCTGAGCGTTGCGATATGCAGTTCCGGGTTGAGGATTTCCACCTCGCTGTCGGGCTTAATGTCGCCCGCGGTAACCACTCCTTCTCCTGTTGCCTCGATATATACGGTTTTCATCCTTTGCGTATGCAATTTTGCGATAATGCTTTTGATATTCAGTATTATTTCGGTGACATCTTCTTTAATGCCCGGTATTGTTGAAAATTCATGTTGAATGCCTGCAATTTTAACTGTTGTGACAGCCGTGCCCGGCAGCGACGACAATAATATCCTGCGCAATGAGTTTCCAAGAGTTGTTCCGTATCCGCGCTCGAGCGGTTCGACTACATATTTGCCATAGGACTCGTCTTCGGGTGTTTCGATGCATTCAATGCGAGGACGTTCGATTTCTATCATGAAATACCCTCCTTCATTCAGGTGCGCATAAGCGCCCAATTTGTCGATATGTAATAATTAGACATGAGGGTCGTATTATCTATTTTGAATATAACTCGACGATCAATTGTTCCTCGACAGGCATGTCTATATCATCCCTGGATGGAACAGTGACGACTTTCGCCACAAGCGCGTTGGCATCGTAATCCAGCCATTTCGGCGGCTGCCTGAACGCATTCGCTTCGATCGTCGATTTAAATTTGTCTAAGCTCCGGCTTTTTTCTTTGAGCGAGATGATCATGCCCGGCTTTACAAGGAACGACGGGATGTTGACCTTGCGTCCATTAACCAGGAAGTGGCCATGGAGGACGAGCTGCCTCGCTTCGGCGCGGCTCATTGCAAACCCGAGCCTGTAGATGGTGTTGTCGAGGCGCGATTCAAGGATCGCCAAAAGGTTCTCGCCCGTCTTGCCTTTCCTCTTGCTTGCCATCTCAAAGTATCCCCGGAATTGGTTTTCGAGGATGCCGTAATATCTCTTTGTCTTTTGCTTCTCGCGTAATTGAAGCCCATACTCCGACGTTTTGGTGCGCCCCTGGCCATGCTGCCCCGGCGGGTATGCCCTGCGGTCCGCCGCGCACTTTTCCGTGTAGCATCTGTCGCCTTTCAAGAAGAGCTTTTGGCCTTCCCTGCGGCATAGGCGGCATACCGCGTCAGTATATCTTGCCATATTATTGTTGACCTCCCTTTAACTACACTCTGCGCCTTTTTGGCGGCCTGCAACCATTGTGCGGAATCGGCGTCACGTCTTTGATCATCGTGACTTCGAGCCCTGCCGACTGGAGCGCCCTGATAGCTGCCTCGCGGCCCGAGCCCGGGCCTTTTACGAAAACTTCAACAGTTTTCAAACCATGCTCCATAGCAGCCTTCGCAGCAGTCTCCGCTGCTGTCTGCGCTGCAAAGGGGGTGGATTTTCTGCTGCCGCGAAATCCCATGCCGCCTGCTGAAGCCCACGAGATAGCGTTTCCATGCACATCGGTCACTGTAACCATTGTGTTATTGAAGGATGATCTGATATGTACCGCGCCTTTTTCTATATTCTTTCGTTCGCGGCGCCTGGTCCTTGCTTTCTTGCCCTTGGGTGTTGCCATTTATTGATCCCCTCCATTATTTCTTCTTGTTGGCGATTGTGCGCTTCGGGCCTTTGCGTGTGCGCGCGTTCGTCTTGCTGCGCTGCCCTCGAACCGGCAACCCTCTTCTGTGGCGCATACCCCGGTAGCTTCCGATTTCAGTCAAACGCTTGATGTCGAGCGCTACGGTACGCCGCAGATCGCCCTCGACTATATAGTTCTTGTCGATACACTCGCGGAGCGCGGCTTCCTCCGTCTCCGTGAGATTCTTCACCCTGGTGTCCGGATTTATGCCTGTCTCTTCAAGGATTTTTTTCGCGCTTGTCCTGCCGATCCCATATACATAGGTCAGCCCGATTTCGATACGTTTGTCCTTTGGCAAATCTACGCCGGAAATACGTGCCATATGAATCAATCATCCCTTTCGTACAAATATTATCCTTGTCTCTGTTTATGTTTCGGGTTAACGCATATCACCATAACCCTGCCCTTGCGCTTAATGACCTTGCATTTTTCGCACATTGGTTTTACGGATGGCCGCACTTTCATAATAATGGTCATTCCTTTCAATAATCACGTTTCGGTTATTTGCTGCGCCACGTTATCCTCCCGCGCGTGAGGTCATACGGCGACATTTGCACCGTGACCTTGTCTCCCGGGAGTATGCGGATAAAGTTCATTCGCAGCTTCCCGGAGATATGCGCCAAAATCGTATGCCCATTACCGATATCAACATGAAACATGGTGTTAGGCAATGATTCGACTACAGTTCCCTCCAGTTCGATCATGTCGTCCTTTGCCAACCTTACATACCTCCTTCGTCCGCGCGGTCTGCGGCATATTGTGCCAACGCTCGCCTGATTTCGTTATTCGTCACCTTTTCGCCGCTCGTGAGCTTGTCTGTTATGTGGCTATCTGCTCTATCCTCCAACTTCAGATGCTTGTTCTTCTTTCGCTTTGGCTTGTCAACGCGGCGGCCCTTGCCGTCCGCAATTAATGAATATTCCCCATCGGTATCGATGACTATAAATCTCTTGCCCTCGTCTCGCCCGTTTCGAGACACCACAACATCTGCTTTTCCTATTGTCATGGCATGCCCTCGCAGACCGTCAGTATCTCGGGATCGCCGTCCGTTATCAATATCGTGTTTTCATAATGCGCGGAGTTTCTGCCGTCGGATGTTACGACAGTCCACCCGTCTCCCAGCACCTTGATCGCCGCCGCGCCGCTGTTGACCATCGGCTCGATAGCAATCGTCATGCCGGATAGCAACCTCGGATCGGCCCTTTTGCGGGGAATCTCGACATAGTTCGGGACCTCCGGCGGTTCGTGCATCTCTTCGCCCACTCCGTGCCCGACATATTCCCTGACGACCGTGTAGCCGTTGCTTTCAGCGCACTTTTGGACGGCCCTCGAAATGTCAGAGACCCTGTATCCGACCCGCGCGAACTTCAATCCCTCGTAAAAACACTCCCTGGTGACCTGTATCAACCTTTCTGAATCCTTGCTGCCATCTCCGGCGATGTATGTTGCGGCGCAATCGCCGATAAATCCATTGACTTTTGCCCCGACATCGATGCTGACGACATCGCCTTGCAAGAGCTTCCTCGATGATGGAATCCCATGGATGACCTGTTCGTTAATCGATATGCAAAGGCTCGCGGGATATCCGCAATAATTCAGGAATGCGGGCTCGGCACCATGCGAGACGATGAAATCATGAACCTTATCGTTGATGCTTTTGGTCGTTGCGCCAACAACCACAAGCTTTCCGGCTACCTGCCGCGCATCGGCGGCAATCTTTCCCGCGTTGCGCATCAGCTCGATTTCGCGCGCAGACCTTCGTTTGATCATCGTCAAATCCCCAGCGCAGCGAATATCGCGGCGGTAGTTTCGGCGATTCCGGGAATATTGTCCACGGTTTTCAGCTTGCCCTGCGCCCCATAATAGGCCTTCAGCGGCTCCGTTTCGTTGTGGTATTCGACAAGCCTGTTGAGAACAGTTTCTTTCTCGTCGTCCTTCCTGATGCCCAGCGCGCCGCCGCACTTGTCACATTCGTCTTCGCGAATAGGCGGGTTTGACTCGATGTGGTATATTGCGTTGCAATCCGGGCATGCGCGCCTGCCGCCGAGCCTGGCTACGATATCTTCATCGGAAATCTCGATCGACAAGACAATGTCGATGTCGATACCCTGCTCGTCGAGGACTTTGGCCTGCACCGTCGTTCTCGGCACGCCATCGAGGATGAAACCGTCTTTGCAGTCTGCCTTGGAGATACGCTCGACGACGATTCCAATGACAACCTCGTCAGGCACGAGCTTCCCTGCATCCATGAATGCCTTGGCTTCCAGCCCGACGGGCGTCTCGCGCTTGACAGCGTCCCTCAGGATATCGCCGGTGGAGATCGCGGGCACCCCGAGCCGTTTCATCAATGCTTCTGCTTGCGTTCCTTTGCCCGCTCCCGGCGGACCGAGCAATACCATTTTCACATCAATCACCTCAAACTCCCGCGCATCGCATCCGGATTGTGTGGCGGAACATGCGTTTATAAATGCAGACTATTCAAGGAATCCTTTGTAGTGTCTCATCAGCAGCTGGGATTCCAACTGCTTGATCGTTTCGAGCGCAACGCTGATTACGATGATGATCGACGTGCCGCCGAGAGAAATGCCGGAATTTTTGGCGGTCGGCGAGAAATGCGCGATCAAAATCGGAGTGACGGCGATGATGCCGAGATACAGCGCGCCGAACAATGTGATTTTTGTCAAAACCTTTTGTATAAATTCACTTGTGGGCTTGCCCGCGCGGAATCCGGGTATGAACCCGCCGTTCTTCCTCAGATTATTCGCAATTTCTATCGGATTAAACTGGACCGTCGAATAGAAATATGAGAAGAAAACAATCAATAGGAAATACAATATCGCATATGGAATGCTTGTGGTGTCGAACACCCGCATGATCCAGCTATTCTGCCACTTGGGCACGAACACGACAATCGTGGCAGGCACCGAAGCGATCGATTGCGCGAAGATGATCGGAAGGACGCCAGACATGTTGACCTTCATGGGAAGGTGCGTGGACTGGCCGCCGTACATCTTCCTGCCGACGACGCGTTTGGAATATTGGACGGGTATCCTTCTTTCCGAGTTTGTGACGATGACTATCAGGACAATGATCGCAAGCGCGCCCAGAAGCATCAACACGTAGATCCACCAGTTGCCCGGAGTGGCGACCACGGAACGGATCATCGTGCCAACGGAGGATGGGAAGCGCGCCACGATGCTGACGAACAGAATGACCGAAATGCCGTTGCCGATGCCAAACTCGGTGATTTGCTCGCCCATCCACATGAGCAATGCGCTGCCCGTCATAAACGTCGCAACGATGGCGATGGGAGGCCAAATGCCTGTGGCAGTCGGGCTGAGCATCCCATTGTTGCTTATGAGGATATAATAGCCATATCCTTGCAACAATGCGATGGCTACCGTGGAATACCTTGTGACCTTCTCCAGCTTTTTCTTGCCGTCTTCTCCGCCATCTTTTTGCAGACGCTCGAGAGCGGGAATTGCAATCGTCAGAAGCTGGATAATGATGGATGCGTTGATGTATGGCTGTATGGACAAGGCAAAAATCGAAGCGCGCTCCAATGCGCTGCCCGACATCGTGTTCATCAGCCCGAGTATCGTGTTGTTGAGCCGCGTGAAATAGTCGCTCAACATTGCCGTGTCGACATATGGGACGGTGATCGCGTTTCCGAGCCTGTATAAAAGGACCATGAACATCATGAAGAGCAGCTTTTTGCGTATCTCGTCGACTCTCCATGCATTGCGCAATGTAGCAATCACGTTACACCACCTCGGCCTTTCCGCCGGCATCGATGATTTTTTGCTTTGCCGACTCAGAGAATGCCGCTGCCTTTACATGCAGCTTCTTTGTGAGCGTCCCGTTGCCAAGCAGCTTGACGCCGTATTCGCATTTGCTCAAAACTCCCGATTCCAGCAGCTCATCGACCCCAACGGTCGCGCCGTCGGGAAACCTATTGAGCGCTGCGACATTGATCGCTGTCAACGGCTTTGCAAATATGTTGTTGAACCCTCTCTTGGGGACGCGTCTGGCAAGCGGCATTTGCCCGCCTTCAAAACCTCTGCGGATACCGCTGCCGCTGCGGGATTTTTGGCCCTTGTGCCCGCGGCCGGAGGTTTTTCCATTGCCGGTGCCGTGGCCGCGGCCCTTGCGTTTGCCCTCGCGGACAGAGCCATCCACCGGCGAAAGATCGTGCAGGTACATATACTCACGTCCTCCTTTTTATTCTTCAACGACCGTGATGAGGTATTTGATTTGCTCGATTTTCCCTCTGGTCTGCGGATTATCGGGTTGGACAGTTTCGCTGCCAATCTTTGTAAGTCCAAGGGATTTGGCGGTGGCGATGTGTTTGTCGTGCCTGCCGCTCAGGCTCTTAATGAGCTTAATTCTAAGTTCAGCCATGTGCATTAGCCTCCTGCTATGAATTACTATATGTCGTCGATGCTTTTCCCGCGCGTTTTGGCGACCTGGGCCGCATCGCGCAGGGATTTGAGCCCCACCATCGTGGCGGCGACGACATTTTGCGGATTGTTCGAGCGCAAGCACTTAGTCCTGATGTCGGAAATGCCGGCGGCTTCGACCACCGCGCGGACTGCCGTGCCCGCGATGACGCCCGTTCCGGGAGGCGCGGGCTTTAACAAAACCCTGCCGGCGCCGAAAACGCCGATGACCTCGTGCGGGATCGTGCTGCCCGAAATCGTAATGGTCGTAACGTTCTTTTTTGCATCTTCGATGCCCTTGCGAATGGCTTCGGACACTTCGCCCGCTTTTCCTAAACCAAATCCGACCCGGCCTTTGCCGTCGCCAACGACGCAAAGCGCGGCGAACTTGAATATACGGCCGCCCTTGACCGTCTTTGCGACGCGGTTCAGGGAAACGACTTTCTCAGTAAACTCCGATGGGACTTCCTCTTTGCGGTTATCCCTCCTGTTGTCTCGCCTGTTGTCTGTATATGCCATGTACGTTTCCTCCTCCCCGTTAGAATTTCAATCCGCCCTCGCGGGCAGCTTCAGCCAATTCCTTCACGCGACCGTGGTAAATATACCCGCCCCTGTCGAACACGACGCTCTCGATGCCCTTTGCGGCCGCGCGTTCTGCGACCATGGCGCCGACCTTGCGGGCGGCTTCTTTGTTGGAGCCCGATCCTTCAAAGGCTTTTTCGACCGACGAAGCGGAACACATCGTGTGCCCTTTCGTATCGTCGATTATTTGCGCGTAGATGTGTTTCTCGCTGCGGAAGACATTGAGCCTGGGCCTCTCCGGCGTGCCGGCTACCTTGCTCCGCACTCTTTTGTGGCGCTTCAAGCGCTGCGCGTTAGTATCAGGTCTTTTAATCATTTAGGCACACCTCCCTTTATTTTGCTCCCGTCTTGCCTTCTTTTGTTCTGACATATTCGTTAAGATATCTGATGCCCTTGCCCTTATACGGCTCAGGCGGTCTTTTTTTTCTTATATCGGCGGCAAATTGGCCGACTTCCTGCTTGTCTATGCCGCTGACGATGACCCTGGTGGGCGAGGGGACNTCGATGGAAATGCTGTCCGTCTCCTCGATGATGACCTGGTGCGAGAGCCCCAGGTTCATGACGAGCTTTTTNCCCTCTTTGGTAGCCCTGAATCCCACNCCTCTGATTTCAAGCTCCTTGCTGAAACCGTCCGTCACGCCNACGACCATGTTGTTGAGCAGCGAGCGTGAAAGGCCGTGCATGCTGCGATATTGCGGCATGTCCGACGAGCGTGTCACGTTTATATTCGTGCCGTCAACGCTAATGCCGATGTCGGAGCTGATCTCTCTTTCGAGNGTNCCNTTCGGGCCTTTGACTGTGACGACATTCGTGTCCGAAACCTTGACCTCGACTCCTGCGGGCAAGGGTATCGGAGTCCTTCCGATTCTAGACATTGCTGTACCCCCCCTTTACCACACAAACGCAAGGACTTCGCCGCCGACGTTGGCCTGCCTGGCTCTTTTGTCGGTCATGACGCCCTTTGATGTCGATATAATAGCTACTCCCAGCCCTCGAAGCACATAGGGCAGCTCGTCCGCGCCCGCGTATACGCGCAGGCCGGGCTTGGAAACGCGGCGGAGCCCCATGATGGCTTTATCCGTGCCGTTGTATTTGAGCGTGATTTTGATGATGCCTTGGATTCCGTCGTTGATGAGCTGGTAGTTTTTGATGTAGCCTTCTTGTTGCAGTATGTCCGCTATCGCTTTTTTCATATTCGATGCCGGGATGTCAACTGTCACGTGCTTTGCCGAATTTGCGTTTCTGATGCGTGTGAGCATATCGGCGATTGGGTCTGTGATTTGCATTTTGCTTTCCTCCTTGATTAGGGGTTACAAGCCGCAGCTTGTTTTCGCATCGAAGGTATCGGGGGCATTCATATTTCGCATGCCATGATATAAATGTTCCGACCGTTCAATGTCGATATTCGAATCATTATAATTACCAATAAGATACAGTAAGAGAGTGAGGTATGCACGACAAAGCAGGCATTGGGGGATTATTTTGGTTTGCTAAGCCGAACAAACGCCGCTGTATTAAGATACAGCAAGTGAGTGAGGCACCGCATGAGGCATGCACGACAAAGCAGGCATTGGGGGATTATTTTGCTTTGCGAAGCCGAACGAACGCCGCTGTATTAAGATACAGCAAGTGAGTGGGGCAAAGCAAAACGAAATAATTACCAACTTGCCTTGCGAACGCCCGGAATCTGCCCCTTATACGCCAAATTCCGGAAACAAATACGACACACGCCATAATCGCGCAAATACGCATGCGGACGACCGCAAATCTTACAACGATTATAACGGCGGGTAGAAAACTTCTGCTCCCTCTGCTGCTTTAAAATCATAGCTTTTTTAGCCATAAACCTATCCTCCCCTACGATTGGACGAACGGAGCGCCCAGATATGAGAGCAACTCACGGGCTTCTTCGTCTGTATGCGCTGTCGTGCATATGACAATATCCATGCCGCGAATCTTCTCGATCTTGTCATAATCGATTTCAGGAAAAACGAGCTGCTCTTTGAGACCGAGCGCATAATTGCCGCGACCGTCGAAAGAGTCGGCGCTGATGCCGCGGAAGTCGCGCACGCGCGGCAATGCGACATTGAGAAGCCTGTCGAGGAACTCCCACATTCTGTCCTGCCTGAGAGTGACCTTCACTCCAACGGGCATCCCCGTGCGTAGCTTGAAGTTAGCGACGGATTTGCGGGCCTTCGTGATGACGGCCTTCTGGCCCGTGATCGTCGAAATATCCCTAACGACGGCCTCGATGGCCTTTGCGTTGTCGCGCGCGTCTCCGCAGCCAACATTGACAACGACCTTATCGACCCTCGGAACCTGCATGACGCTTTTGTACCCAAACTTTTTCATAAGAGCGGGAGCGGCCTCTTCGTTATACTTTTTTTTCATTCTTGTCATAATGGCGCCTCCCTCAGATCTCCGCGCCGCATTGTTTGCAAACGCGGACCTTTTCGCCGTCGTCCTTAAAAATCGACGCGGGCTTTGTGGGCTTGTCGCATTTCGGACACACGCGCATCAGCTTGCTGGCGTAAATAGGCGTCTCCATCGTGATGATCCCGCCCGGCTCGCCCTCTTTGCGCGGCTTTTTATGCCTTTTCGCGACGCTGACCCCTTCGACAATGGCCTTCCCGCCTTTTGGGTCAACGCTCATGACTTTGCCCTGCTTGCCCCTGTCCCTGCCGGACAAGACCACGACCATATCATTAGTCTTAATATGCATATCGGGACCTCCTTTATATGACTTCGGGAGCAAGCGACAGGATTTTCATATAGTCCTTGTCGCGGAGCTCGCGGGCCACCGGGCCGAATATGCGGGTGCCTCTGGGGTTTTTGTCCTCTCTGATAAGGACAGCGGCGTTCTCGTCAAAACGAACGTACGTCCCATCGGCGCGATGCAGGCCCTTTGCGGTGCGGACGATGACCGCCCTGACGACTTCGCCCTTTTTCACGGCGCTGCCCGGAGCGGCTTTGCGCACGGAGGCGACTATGACATCGCCGACGCTGCCGTACTTCCGGCCGGAACCGCCCAGGACACGGATGCATTTTATTTCTTTGGCGCCGGTATTGTCGGCAACCTTCAGATATGTTTCCTGCTGAATCAATTCAATTTCCTCCCTCAACAAGAGTAGCTGGTGAAACGCTTTACTTCGCCTTTTCTACGATTTCGACAAGCCTCCAACGCTTATCCTTTGATATCGGGCGGGTCTCCATGACGCGCACCCTGTCGCCCACGCCGCAGTCGTTGTTCTCGTCATGCGCTTTTAGCTTGTATGTTCTCTTGATAATCTTTTTATACAATGGATGCTGCACGCGGTTTTCGACAGCGACGACAATGGTTTTATCCATTTTGTCCGAAACGACCCTGCCGACCCTCGTCTTTCTGGATGATGTCCTGTTTTCGCTCATAATATTAGCCTCCTGCCTGCTCGAGCTGCTTCTGCCGAATGACAGTTTTGACCCTTGCAATATCTTTGCGGACCTGAGCGATCCTGATAGGATTGTCAAGCTGATTCGTCGCATGTTGCATTCTTAAAAAGAAGAGGTCCTTTTTGAGTCCTATGAGCCGCTCTTCGAGCTCATCGTCGTTGAGCTTTATTACCTCGCTTGCCTTCATGACTGCTCACCACCTGTCTCAGTCGCCGCCTCGCGTTTGATGAACTTGACCTTGCATGGCAGCTTGTGCGCCGCGAGACGGATGGCCTCGCGAGCGACTTCTTCAGTGACTCCTCCCATCTCAAAGAGCACCCGGCCGGGTTTTACGACAGCCACCCAATATTCGGGCGAGCCTTTTCCGGAGCCCATGCGAGTCTCGGCCGGTTTTGATGTGACCGGTTTATCGGGAAAAATCTTAATCAGTACCTGGCCGCCGCGCTTTGAATAACGGTTCATCGCGATACGCGCGGCTTCGATCTGGTTTGACGTAATCCATGCAGGTTCGAGAGCTTGCATGCCATATTCGCCATATGTGATCGTGTTGCCGCGTGTGGCTACGCCCTTCATGCGGCCTCTTTGAACCTTGCGGTGCTTGACCCTCTTAGGCATTAGCATCAGTTACCGCCTCCATCCCTTGAAGTATATGGCGGCCTGCCGCCACCGCCCGCTTGCGGAGCGCGGTTGTAACCGCCCTGGCCGCCTTGCGGACCCCGATTATATCCGCCTTGAGAGCCTTGAGGCCCGCGCCCGCCGCGATCATTCCTGCCGCCGCGATCGCCGCCACGATCCCCGCGGTCTCCGCGGTCGCGCCTCTCCCTCGGAGGCTTTGATGTATCCATCGTGCGCGGCGTCGTCCGTAGCGTTTGGCTGAGAATTTCGCCGTTATACACCCAAACTTTGACGCCGATGCGGCCATATGTCGTCGCGGCTTCGGCAAAACCATATTCGATATCCGCCCTGAGCGTCTGGAGAGGTATTGTCCCCTCGTGGTATGTCTCGCTCCTGGCAATCTCCGCGCCGCCGAGACGGCCCGATACCATGACCTTGATGCCGCGAACTCCAAGCCGCATGGCTCTGCTCATGGCATTTTTCATCGCGCGGCGGAATCCGATGCGCTTTTCGAGCTTCGCTGCAATCCCTTCAGCGATCAATTGGGCGTTCGTATCGGGATTTTTAACCTCGATGATCGACAGCGCGACCGGCTTGCCGATCCTTTTTTCGACATCCATGCGAAGCCGTTCAATCTCCGCCCCGCCTTTGCCTATGACGACGCCCGGCCTTGAGCAATGGATGAATATCTTGACCTTTGCATTGTCACGCTCAATCTCGATCCTCGGAACACCGGCGGAAAAAAGCAGCGCTTTGAGGTATTTGCGGATTTCATAATCTTCAATGATGAGATTGCCCACCTTGTCTGCGCGCGCATACCAGCGGGAGTCCCAGTCCTTGATAACACCGACTCTGAATCCATGTGGATTAACCTTCTGTCCCATGTCGATACCTCCTTAATCCCTTTCCGTTACCACGATCGTGATGTGCGACGATCTTTTGTTTATCCTGAACGCCCTGCCCCGTGCCTGCGGCATTATACGTTTGAGCGTGGGAGCTTCGTTGGCATATGTCTCGGAAACGTAGAGGTTGTCGGGATCCATGCCGAAATTGTTCTCGGCATTTGCAACCGCGCTGCTGAGGAGCTTGAGCAAGAGCTCCGATGCTGCTTTGGGCGTTTGCATCAGAATGGCTTTTGCGGTTTTTGTGTCCTTGTTTCTGATGAGGTCACAAACGATTTTTACCTTTCGCGGGGATATCCGCGCGTATTTGATATGCGCTCTCGCATCCATATATACCCGCCTCCTTACCTTGACGATTTGCTGCCGGCGTGGCCGCGATATGTGCGTGTAGGCGCAAATTCGCCCAGTTTGTGCCCCACCATGTCTTCTGTGATATACACGGGCACGTGCCGCCTGCCATCGTGCACCGCGATAGTATGGCCGACGAATGACGGGAAAATAGTGCTCGCGCGCGACCATGTCTTTAACACTTTTTTATCACCGCTCGAGTTCATCTCGTCGACCCGCTTGATAAGTTCCGGCGCGGCAAAGGGACCTTTTTTAACGCTTCTGCTCATACCATAACCTCCTACTTCTTACCACGGCGCTTGACGATATACTTGTCCGTCGGATTTTTCGCCTTGCGCGTTTTATATCCAAGCGTCGGTTTCCCCCAAGGGGTGACGGGGCCGGGCCTGCCGATCGGGCTCTTGCCCTCTCCGCCGCCGTGCGGGTGATCGACCGGGTTCATGACAGAGCCGCGGACCGTCGGGCGGATGCCCATGTGCCGCTTTCGTCCCGCCTTGCCGATGTGAATGTTGGCGTGGTCGCCGTTGCCGACTTGCCCGATGGTCGCCATGCAGTTGCTGCGCACGAGCCTGTACTCGCCGGAAGGCATCCTGATCTGAGCCATCGAGCCTTCCCTGGCCATAAGCTGCGCGGAGGTGCCCGCGCTGCGGACTAACTGCCCGCCCTTCCCGGGATACAGCTCGATATTGTGAATGACCGTGCCCACCGGAATGGAAGTGATAGGAAGAGCATTGCCCGGCTTGATGTCGGCGTCTTTGCTCGAAATGACGGTGTCGCCCTGCGCCAGCCCGGCCGGCGCGATGATGTATCTAAGCTCCCCGTCGGGGTATTTTATCAGAGCGATGTTTGCAGAGCGGTTTGGGTCGTATTCAAGGCGCACGACCGTCCCCGGGACGTCAAACTTGTTGCGCTTAAAATCAATGACCCTGTACTTTCTGCGATTGCCGCCGCCTTTATGGCGGACGGTAATGCGGCCGTAGCTATTTCGCCCGGAATGCTTCTTGAGCACTTCCGTGAGGCTGCGTTCCGGTTGGGCTCTTTTATCGATGCCGTCGAAACCGGAAACGGACATATGCCTTCTCGACGGAGTAGTAGGCTTATATAGTTTAACAGACATAATATATGACCATTCCTTTCGTTTTACACCATACCTTCAAAGAACTCGATCGTCTTTGATCCGTCGGTCAGCTTGACCACAGCCTTTTTCCAGGCGTGCCTGTACCCGGCAGGGTATCGCCCCGTCCGCTTCTCTTTGCCCCGCATGTTGAGCGTCGTGACTTTATCGACCTTGACTCCGAAAATCTCTTCGACGGCCTTGCCGATTTCGATTTTGTTTGCATCGCGAGCGACTTCAAAAACATATTTTTTGAGGTCAATTTGCTCCATCGACTGCTCGGTAATGATCGGGCGCAAGATGATATCATATGCTGTCCTCATTACGCATATACCTCCTCGATTGCTTCGAGCGCTGCTTTATCCACAACGAATGCCCGCGCATCCATGACATCATACGTGTTCAGGAGCCGGGCGAATGTCGTCCTGACGCCGGGAAGATTCCGCGCGCTGAGTACGACGTTTTGATCTATTTCTGCCGTGACGACGAGAGCTTTGCCGGAAACTCCGATGGCATCGAGGAACTTTTTAAACTCCTTCGTCTTGATCTCGCTCATGTCGATGCCGTCAACAACGATGACAGAATCTTCTGCCGCCTTCAATGACAATGCCGATTTCAGCGCGAGCCTTCTGAGCTTTTTATTGAGCGAATAGCTGTAGCTGCGCGGTTTGGGCGCAAAAGCGACGCCGCCGTGGGTATAGTGCGGGACTCTTGTCGAGCCTTGGCGAGCGCGCCCCGTGCCTTTCTGGCGATATGGCTTTGCGCCGCCTCCGCTGACCTCGGCGCGGGTGAGCGCCGACTGCGTGCCTTGGCGTTTGTTCGCAAGATGGTTTTTGATGACCGCATGGATCGCCGCTTGATTCGGCTCGATGCCGAACACCGCGTCGGAGAGCGTCACTTCGCCGACAACAGCGCCTTTCATATCATATAGTTTGCTTGCTGGCATTATGCTCTCCCCTTTCTATGCGTTCTTGACTGTGTTCTTGAGGTAAACTATGCTGCCTCTGGGACCCGGCACCGCGCCTCTGACGGCGATGATGTTGAGATCCGGATCGACTTTCACGACGTCGAGGTTTTGTATTGTTACCTGCTCGGAACCTAAGTGCCCCGCGCCCATCTTGCCTTTGAAGATGCGCGACGGGTCGGTGCCCGAGCCCATGGAGCCCGCATGCCTGTGGACCGGGCCTCCGCCGTGTGATGTCGGTGTCCTTCCGGCGTTATGGCGCTTTACGACGCCTGCAAATCCTTTGCCTCGGGATGTCCCCGTGACATCGACCTTGTCCCCCTGCGCAAACACGTCAGCTTTGAGCTCGTCGCCGATGTTAAGCGCGGATGTATCATCGAGCCTGAATTCCTTGAGGTGTTTTTTGGGCGCGACGCCGGCCTTTTTCAGGTGTCCGAGCTCCGGCTTCGTCAATTTTCGTTCCTTGACATCGTCAAATCCGAGCTGTACGGAGTCGTACCCGTCTTTGTCGGACGTTTTTTTCTGGACGACGACACATGGGCCGGCTTCGATAACCGTAACCGGGATGACTTTTCCGACATCATCGAATATTTGAGTCATGCCGACTTTTTTACCGATGATTGCTTTGACCATTGTGTTCACTCCTTATATGGTTATTGCGCAGCAATTATCACAGCTTGATTTCAATCTCAACACCTGCGGGCAGTTCGAGCGACATGAGGGCTTCGACGGTCTTTTGCGTGGGGCCGATGATGTCGATGAGCCGCTTGTGCGTAAGGCGTTCGAATTGCTCCCTGCTGTCTTTGTATTTGTGGACTGCGCGCAGAATCGTGATTACTTCCTTTTTTGTGGGCAGGGGTATCGGCCCTGAGACTTTTGCGTCCGTCCGTTTTGCTGTCTCGACTATTTGAGACGCTGCCTGGTCGATGAGCTGGTGGTCGTACGCTTTAAGCCTGATTCTGATCATTTTTTTGCCGGCTGCCATTTTTATTCCTCCTGATGTGTTTTTACATTGCAGTACGGAAGAGAAATTTCTGCACACACTGCCGTGCGTATCATTCGCGCCCGGAAATCAAACCGGAAATCTTCGTTTCCGGTTCGTGTCTTCGCGCTTCCGGCAGGTGTTTTCCTGCCCGCCGTCTTGTTTTTACGGCTCGCGCGCGGTGTGTCGGAGCTTTTGTTTCCCAGCCGCCCGATTGTGCGTTGCTTGTGCAAATTGCGTCATTTTTGCCGTTTGTTTTCGTCATGTTGCTCAATTTGCTGCAGCGCCGGACATGCTCCCCGAAAGTTACCAGGCAAGTCAGCCTCGCGACTCGCAATCTATTGCGGCGCTATGCCTGCAATCTCCCGGTTCATCGCGTTTTTGCGTCTCATCGTTTTGAGTCGCTTTGGTAGGATATCAAATCCTGCCGCCGTTGTCAATAGCTATTTCAAAAATTTTGTTACAATTTACGCCTGGTGCTACTTTTCACGCCCTTGCGCTCGGCAGACGTTTTTTTGCTTCCTTATCGCTCAGATGCGCATCCATGCGCATATTCGCGCCGCTTCGCTTCCTTGCTA
>JGI24702J35022_10000322_pt1 | contig 28279 bp, 23 predicted proteins | sample TergutTh196P4_FD_35022 | JGI IMG/M metagenome (IMG submission 35022)
CGATATATTGTTGCGGTCATAGTAAAACTCTACTTCGTACATCGTATTCCTCCTTGCACTGATATGATAACATTTACGTTATCATGTGTCAACAGAATTTATCGCTCTACTTGACTGATTCTGCCTGATTCTGCCTGATTCTGCCCCTGGCAAAAAGGGCAAAAAGGGCAAAAAGGGCAAAACGGGCAAAAAGAGCAAAAAGGGCAAAAAGCCCTTAATTGGGCGTAAATAGCGAGGGGTAGTTTTTCCGTTACGGTAGTTGTTTTGGACTGTCATACGGTCTCCGCACTTCCCACACCAAACCAGTCTCTGGATCAGCGCAGGCTCCTTGCGCACAGGAGTATTTTTATCCCGGCCAAATCTTGGGGATTGGTTTTCACAGAGGACTCTCTCATTTGCGTTAAGCTCTTCATGTGAAATATGTGAGGCGTGATGGTATTTAATAAAATATCCGAGTCTGCTCCGGATCTGATCCGAGTCTGATCCTGGTTTGCTCCGAGTCTGGGCCGGGTTTGCTCTAAGCCTGATCCGCTTAACGTAAACCGTTATATCATGCGGATTTGGCGTGTATTATAGACATAAAAACTGTTGTCGGTTGATGTAACAACTGCTATAATGGGTTCAATTAATGTGTACTGTGAGCAGTTCGGGGTTTTCGAAAACATCGGTGATTAGACAGTTGAATATAATATTTCAATGCAAGCGCTAATGTGGCATATGGTTATAATGAAAATAAAGTAAGGAATTTGAGATGGAAAGTGAGAAAGTATACGAAATATGGAAAGCCCGCTTAGCCGGCGCTTCTGACGGTAAAATTCTTGAACAGATGACGCCGGAAGACGTCACAGATGCTTTTTCTGGCAATATTTCATTTGGTACCGGTGGGTTCCGCGGTATTATGGGGCTGGGGACAAATCGTATGAACCGTTACACGGTAGAAAGAGTGACGCACGGACTGGCAAAGACTATAATGCGTCACGCACATCCAAAGAGCGTCGGAATAGCTTACGACACCCGCTACAACTCAGCCGAATATGCCAGGATAGTAAGCGAGACGCTGTCAGGGCATGGGATTGACGTCTATATCTTTGGCAAGCCTATGCCCACCCCGGCGTTGAGTTTTGCCATACGCCATATGAAGCTGGGTTGGGGGGTTATAATTACCGCCAGCCACAATCCAAAGGAATATAACGGCTACAAAGTCTATAACAGCAGAGGCGTTCAGGTAACAGACCAAATGGCAAAGGAAATAACCGGCGACATCGATTCTATTGGTTTTTTTGAACCGCTGCCCGACGCGGCGCGATGGGGAGCGCCGGAGTCTGAGCGACAGAATTTGCTCAATGAAGGGCTATCACATGATGAGCAGGCGCTGCAAGACGAGCAAGCGCCGCCGAACGAGCAAGCGCCGCCGGACGAGCAAGCGTCACTGGATTTGCAGGCGCTGCAAGACGAGCAAGCGCCGCCGGATGAGAGGTTGTCGCAAATCACTGTCATTGGCAAAGATGTGGAAAGAGCCTTTGTGGATTATATTGTATCCTTTGTGGCGGAAGTGGCACAAAAGGGGGATTACAAAGGCGTTGAACAAACAGATGTTCTAGAGGGACGTAGCCCTTCAGGGTTTCCGTTTGTTTATTCCGCACTCCATGGAACCGGCGCCAATGCTATCCCTGACGTTCTAAAGAGAATTGGGTTTGATCCGATTTGCATTCAACAAGAACCCGACGGGGATTTTGGAGGATTGAAGACTCCCAATCCGGAAGAGCCTGCCGCATACGAAAAAGCAATTGAGGAAGCTGAAAAGTGCGGGGCAAAAATTTTATGCGCCACTGACCCTGACAGCGATCGGGTCGGAGTTATGCTTAAGGCGCGGTATGGCTACGAACCCTTAAATGGCAATCAGATAGGGGCGCTGCTTATAGACTATCTGGCGCAGACACGCGGAGTGTCTCCGGGCGATACGGTTATTTCGACAATTGTGTCCGGACTGCTGGGAGAGGCAGTATCAAAGGCGTATGGCCTTGAGTTTGTGCATTTGTTAACAGGGTTTAAATACATTGGGGAATACGCCGAGCAACTACCGTCAGAAGACAAACGGTTTTTCTTTGGATATGAGGAGAGCTACGGATTTTTGGCTGGGGATGGCGCCCGCGACAAGGATGCGGTTATGGCGACAGCCTTGATTGTGCAGATGGCTGAATACTATGACCGTAAAGGTATAACATTAAAAGATCGCTTGGAGGAACTCAGCAAAAAGCATGGTTATTGCATGGAGAAACTGCATAGTGTCAATATTGATCAAGAAAGAATTCAAGAGATAATGAATAGGCTTCGCCGTAGCTTGGATACGAGCAGAGCTATTAGCGAAGTCATAAGCGAAGTCATAAGCGAGGACGGTAACACAAATTCCGGAGTGGAGGCCAGCATTGCTACTTATGCGGATATCAAAAAAATATATGACGAGTATGCCAACAAGCCTGTCTTTGAAGAGTTGACTGCGATTGAAGACTTTTTATTTTCTCGTGGCAAAGGACCGGGTGTGGGCGGATTGCCGCCGTCCGACGTTGTAAAGCTGTATTTTGAGTTTGGGGACGGAGTGACAGGCTGGGCAGCGATCCGCCCCAGCGGTACGGAGCCGAAAATCAAGCTCTACACAGGGGTTCGAGCAAAAACGCTCAAGACGGCTCAAAAAGCCCTGGATTCATTGACAAGCAAGATGATAGCAGAATTGGCATTATAAAATCCGGGACATGTTTTTCCATGAATAGCGCTTGTCTACAAACTCGGATTCCAATAACTGTGCGATCGTCATTGGTTTGGGCGAATTTAAATCGAGGCTGAGAAAATTTTTGTCACCGGTCAATATCACATCCACCTCTCCAACAATAGCCGCGTTTAGTATGGGCTGGTCTTTTGGGTCGCGTATCAGCTTCTCTGCTACTTCAATAGATTAAATCAACTCATATAGCAATTCCGCCAGAAACACTTCCGCGTCGATAAGCACGTCCATGGTACGACGAAAAAAGTATCTATATTTTTTATGTTACGACAGCCACGGTACAAGCTGCAACCGCCGCAGTCAAATAGACCCGCAGTCAAATAAAACGCATATTGCGCTCTATTAGCTTGACATAAGCCGTTTGTTGCATTACACTAATGGGAAAACAACACAAGGAGTGATTTCAATGCCTGCTAAAACATCCAATGTCAGCTTCCGAATCGACACGGACATCAAAAACCAGGCTGACAGTCTTTTCGCCCAACTTGGTTTGAACATGACAACCGCATTTAACATCTTTCTACGACAGGCAATACGTGAGGGTTCCATTCCTTTTGCCGTCACTATAAATACTCCAAACGCTAAAGACGCCGCCTTGCTAGAGGCTGACCGATTACTGGCAGCGGAACGGTCACGGCTGACAGGGGTTCGAGGTTACTCGGTAGACAAGTTTCAGGACAACATGCGGGAAGCCATACGAAAAGGAGCGACTTCGCATGGATGATGAAGATATCTTATATGAAGTGGAAGTGGACCCGGCAGCCAATGATCAAATGTATGAGCATTTTGAGTTTCTTGCGCGTGCAAGCGAAACTGCTGCTGAGAAGCTGCTGGAAGACCTTGTTGTTGATATCCATTCACTCGAGAAATTGCCATACCGCAATCCTGTTTATGACCGCCCTTATTTGCCAAAAGGAAGTATAGGTACATGATATCCTGCGATAGATATCGAATAGTCTATCAAATAGAAGGATTCCATGTTTATGTCGATGATATTCAAGATTGCCGCCAAGATGACAACAAGAGTTTGCTTTTTGAATAATCCCAGGCCCTCGCATCAACAGTGACGACACAACCCTGTCCACCAGAAACGACGCTCCCGTTCGGGTCGGCGACGTATGCGGATTTGGCGGATTTGGCGTCTTTGGCGCGTATTATCGACCTAAAAGTGTTGTCGGTTGATGTGACAACTGCTATAATGGGTTTAATTTATGTGTTTGGTGAGCAGTCCGGAGTTTTCGAAAACATCAATAGCGCTTGTCTGCAAAAATAAGCATAGTATAATAGTATAAAGGATGGATTAATTGGCAAAAAACTCTGTTCTCAATACTTATGCGACACTGATATACTTCTTTTTCCAATGGCTTACGACAATATTTGTCGTGCGCCTTGGCAGTTTTGAGGATGCCGGGATATACTCTCTAACTATTTCATACTGTAATATTTTCCTGATTATTTCGTGCTTTGGAGTGCGGACCTATCAGGTTAGTAACGTCAATGACGAGCACACTCATGGAGATTATATTGCCGCGAGAGGCGTTACTTCAGCAGTTGCGCTGACTTTGTTTTTCATCTTTCTGCTATTCATGCAGCTATCAGATTACACACTGATGTGTTGCCTTTTTCTTATGTTTTTCAAACTGACCGAAAGTTGTACCGACGTCTTCTTCGGCAGTTTCCAGTTGATGGACAGATATCGTTCGATTGCCGTATCATATACCGTTAAGGGGTTGTTATCTTTCTCATTTTTCTGTATGGGACTTAGATTTTTTCATAGTCTGATGTTTGCGGTGCTCTTGATGGGTTTAGCGAATTTGGCGGCTATTCTGGTATATGATTTACCGATTATGATCCGATCCCGGGTTAATGTCAGAAGAACGCGTTTTCAGGATGTCAGGCGCATACTTGCCAACTGTTTCCCACTCATGCTGTATGCGTTGATAAGCGCTTTTATGTATTTTCTCACCCGGTATGCGATAGAACACCGCTATTCAAGCGAGCAACTTGGTTACTACGCCTCTGTCTCTGTCGTCCTCACAGTTTTTGTGACATTGACTAACGCCATCTGGAGCGTTATCGCCGGATGGGCTAGTAACGCATACGCCAATGGCGAGGCGGCGCTAATCGGAAAATACGTTGCCAAAATCTTAGCCGGAGTATTCGTTTCAGGTGCGCTAATTGTTTTACTTGGGTGTTTTGCAGGTGAATGGGGGCTATCTTTGCTCTTTGGCGAAGCTATCGTACCATATGCATTTTTGTTGGTTCCTGTGCTTATGATATCTGTTGTTTTGTCCGCCGCCTCCTTCTTTAGCGTCCTGTTGATCAGCTTCAAGAAGAGGACGCCTATGATGCTTGCAAACACCGTCGGAGCAGTTTTATGCGCTGCGACAGCGTTCCCGTTTGTCAATGCTTTTGGCATGCTTGGCGCGGTTATTTCGCTTGGCGCCGGGGCAAGCTCACAGATGCTATTTTCCATGATGATTGTTTTTTTCAGCATAAGCAAACTCAAAAGCAAACTCAAAAAACAAGCCGCCCCGAGCTAGCCCAAAGCCCGCACTGGGCCCGCGCCGAGCCAGCCCAAAGCCCGCGCCGAGCCAGCCCTAAGCCCCAAGCTAGCCCCAAGCCCCGAGCCAAGCCCTAAGCCCTGAGCTAAGCCCCAAGCCCCGAGCTTAGCCCTAAGCCCCGAGCTAAGCCCTAAGCCCCGAGCTAAGCCCCAAGCCCGCCCCAGGCCAGCCCAAGCCCGCATCGGGCCAGCCCCAAGCCCGCGCCGAGCCCCGAGCTAAAGCAGATAAAGCAGATAAAGGCGATAAAGCAGATGCATAGCTGGTTAATCTGGTTAATCTTGATTAGCTCTGATAAATAGTTATATAATAGCGTTGATAAATAGTTGATAAGTAGTTGTATAATAGCATTGATGAATAGTTGCACAATAGCGTTGATAAGTAGTTGTATAATATGCACAGATAGAATTAGCAAAGTTAGAATTAAAAAACCGTTAAGATGAGGTGCGGTCAGTATGCATGAAGTGACGATGTTTTTTTTGGCGGGATGCCCATATTGCCGGGAGGCAGGTCGACTGATTGAGAAGGTGCGAAAAGAATCACCGGAGTACAGGAAGGTAAAAATAAACTATATTGACGAAGCTGTGGAGAAAGAGATCTCTGACAGGCATGACTATCGCTATGTCCCAGCATTCTATATTAACGGGGAGAAGCTGCACGAGGGCGCCATTGACTTTGACAAAGTCAGAGAAATCTTCAAGTCGGCGTATCATGAATCAAATGATATATGAGCAGATGCGGGAAAGGTTTTCCAGAACCGCAATGCTTGTTGGCGCCGAATCCCTCAAACGCCTTGAAGGTTCAAAGGTTGCGGTGTTTGGGATCGGCGGAGTCGGATCCTTTGCCGTAGAGGCGCTTGCGAGGTCGGCGGTCGGCAGGTTTTTACTTGTAGACGGCGACGTTGTGACGGAGTCAAATATTAACAGGCAGATACACTCAATGAGCAGCACATTAGGGCGTCCTAAGGCGGAAGTTATGAAGGAAAGAATCGCGGATATAAACCCCAATGCCGTTGTGTTGACAGTAAACGAGTATTATCCGTGTGATATTGAGTGGGATTTTGATTATGTGATTGACGCTGTTGACACTGTTTCAGCTAAGATAGATATTGTAATAAACGCTAAGCACAAAGGAATACCTGTTATTAGCTCGATGGGGGCGGGGAATAAACTCCATCCGGAAATGTTTCGAATTGCAGACATATTTGAGACAAGAGTGTGCCCTCTTGCCAGGGTAATGCGACGGGAACTCAGGGCCAGGGGAGTGAAAGATCTTAAAGTTGTTTATTCTGAGGAATCTCCAGTTGCTCCGGTTGATTCGTGTGATTCGGTTGATCCGTTTAACCCGGCTGACTCGTGTGATTCGGTTGCTCCGGTTGACTCGTGTGATTCGGTTGCTCCTGTTGCTCCGGTTGACTCGTGTGATTTTGTTGCTCCGGTTGACTCGTGTGATTTTGTTGCTCCGGTTGCTCCGGTTGACTCGTGTGACTCGGTTGGTCCGTTTAACCCGGCTGACTCGTGTGATTCGGTTGCTCCTGTTGCTCCTGTTGACTCGTGTGATTTTGTTGCTCCTGTTGACTCGTGTGATTTTGTTGCTCCTGTTGACTCGTGTGACTCGGTTGGTCCGTTTAACCCGGTTGATTCGTGTGACTCGGTTGGTCCTGTTAATTCGGATTATGCTCATGATGTCGCTAAAGCAGATATAGGACGCATTAAGAGAGTTCCGGGCAGTATCGCCTTTGTCCCTTCGGTTGCCGGTTTAATAATCGCCGGAGAGGTAGTGCGGGATTTAATGGGGTAGTGTGGGATCCTAAATGGGGTAGCGCGGGATCCTAAATGGGGTAGCGCGGGATTTAATGGGGTAGTGCGGGATCAAATTAGGTAGCGCGGGCTCAAATTAGGTAGTGCTGGATTTAATAAATGATATAATCAAGCAGGGTTTTGTATAAAACTGATACATTCGCTTAAATGCGTGGGAATGGAGGTTAATTGTAATAGGATTTTGATTTAAACTAACATATACGCTGCATTGCGTGGGAATGGAGGTTAATGTGGACGCTAGTAAATCGAGGGAATTAAAGAAATTTGCGACAGCCATTAGGATTGAGACTATGAAACAGCTTAAGGAAAGAGGGTTCGGGCACGCCGGGGGCGCGCTGTCCGTGGTTGATCTTTTAGCGGTGCTGTACAGCGGCGTTTTGCGGATCGACCCAAAAAACCCTGGCTGGGACGGCAGAGACAGGCTTGTTATGTCAAAGGGACACGCCGGGCCGAGCGTTTACGCGACACTCGCTTTAAAGGGATATTTCCCTATTGAGTGGCTTTTAACGTTAAATAAACCGGGTACCAGACTGCCAAGCCATTGCGACCGGAATAAGACGCCCGGAATCGACATGACGACAGGTTCTTTGGGCCAGGGGATGTCAACTGCTTCGGGCTTGGCCCTTGCGTTCAAGCTAGACGGCAAAGACAATCGCGTTTACGTCGTTATTGGCGACGGCGAATGCAATGAAGGGCAGATATGGGAAGGGGCGTTATTTTGCGCTCACCACAAGATCGACAATCTAATTCTGTTTGTTGACGTCAATGGCAAACAACTCGACGGTTACACTGATGACATCATGAAGATGGGGGATATTGCGGCAAAGTTCTCCGAGTTCGGGTGGAACACCCAAAGCATCGACGGCAGTGATGTGGAACAAATAAGCGAAGCGATTGAATCCGCAAAAAAGGTGAATGGGAAGCCGTCCTGCATTGTCATGAAAACGATAAAAGGCGCCGGTGTGAAAGAGATTGAGGATACAATGCATAACCACCATATAAACATCAGCGCTGAAATGGCTGACAGGGCAATCAAGGATTTGAACGAGCTTATGGCCAGTTACTGAAAAAGCGTTGGCATGTGAATGTGAATGTGAATGTGTATGTGTATGTGAATGTCTATGTGAATGTGAATATGAATGTGTATGTGTATGTGTATGTGTATGTGAATGTCTATGTGAATGTGAATATGAATGTGTATGTGTATGTGTATATGCATGTGAACGCCGCGAAAAATCATTGATTTGCGCGAGAGTAAAACGACTAAGTGAAAACCAGTGGTTAACACTAAAAATAATCGGTTTATACGAGAGCGAATCGGTTAAACAGTAGGATAAGGAGGATAATATTTAATGGCATATAGTATAATTTACGATGGAAAAGATGAGGCGACTCCGCATAAGGACGTTTATGCTAAAACCGCTATGGAACTTGCTGCGGAGGACCCGGACGTCATATTTCTTGACGCCGATCTGACGAATTCGTCAGGCGCGTCCAAACTTGCCGCCGCCGACCCAACAAGAGTAATAAACTGCGGGGTACAGGAGGCAAATATGATAGGAGTTGCGGCTGGGCTTTCCGCCGCAGGCAAAAAGCCATACGCGCACTCGTTTGGGCCGTTTGCGTCCAGGCGTTGTTTTGATCAGGTGTTTCTGTCAGTGGCGTATGCAAAAAACAATGTCAGGATATTTGGCAGCGACGCTGGCGTAACGGCTGCCTACAACGGCGGCACGCACATGCCGTTTGAGGATATGGCGCTTATGAGGGCGGTCCCCGGTTCGACTGTGATCGACATAACGGACGGCGTCATGCTGAAGGAAGTCCTTAAGATGATCAAGGACAGGCCGGGATTGACGTACATCCGTTCGACCAGGAAAAAGTTTAAAGCCGTGTTTGGGGAAGGATCAAAATTCGAAATAGGCAAGGGCATAACGCTACGGGAAGGAACAGACGTCACAATTGTAGCGTGCGGTTTGATGGTGGGCGAAGCCATGCGGGCGGCAGAAATACTGGAGGAGAACAGGATCTCGGCAAAGGTGGTCAACATCTTCACAGTAAAGCCCATTGACGCTGACCTTATAATACAATGTGCAAATGAGACCGGCGCCATAGTCGTCGCCGAAAACCATAACATTATTGGAGGGCTGTGCAGCGCCGTATCGGATGTGATTGTCAGGAATTGCCCGGTTCCGGTGGAGTTTGTCGGCGTAAACGATGAATTTGGCGAAGTCGGTCCACAGGATTACCTTATGGAAAGGTTTGGACTCACAGCCGATAATGTAGTCGAAAAGGTTAAGGCGGTACTCATAAGAACCGGTAAGTTATAATCATAATCAAGTATGAACGTTTTGGTTCCTGGGCGTTCATACTTTCGGGTGGGACCCTATGGTCCCCCCCGACCTCCCCGTCCTTCAAAGAGGATGAGGGGGAATCCCCCTCATCACTCCCCCATGGTCATGCCTATATGGTTCATAGGGTTTTGTGACTTCCGAAGGAAGGCATGTCCATAAGTATGAATATAATTAAATACCCAAGACAATGGCGATAATGGTTATTACTCGTTTTATTTTAACTGTAAAGTGCAAATAATAAAATTTTGTGTTACTCTCGTTTAATGTGGTATATATTGTCTATAGGGCTTGCCCAATAGAACAACGGATATGACCTTTACATGTTAATGTTTAAAAACTTATAAAATCCGACAGAATAACACTTAATTTTTTGATTCGATTTAAAAAAATAATAATATGAGAGTGATGAAAAGATGAAAAAAGTTATGGTTGTTGATGACGCAATGTTTATGAGAGCGTCGTTAAAGATGATGATGGAAAAAAATGGTTTTGAGGTCTGTGCTGAAGCTGAAAACGGCGTTGTGGCAGTCCAAAAATACAAGGAGATTAAGCCGGACATAGTAACAATGGATATTACTATGCCGGAAATGGACGGGCTGCAGGCGCTGAAGCTAATCAGGCAGATGGATCCCGACGCAAAAGTGGTCGTTGTCTCCGCCATGGGTCAGGAGCCTGTGGTTAAAGACGCGATCCTATCAGGCGCTAAAAGTTTTATTGTCAAACCGTTTAAAGAAGATTTTGTACTCAAAACTTTGAACTCTTTGGGATAATAACATTTTTAGCCATAAGCCATAAGCCATAAGCCATAAGCCATAAGTTATAAGTCATACGTCATAAGATATAAGTCATAATTGATTTTTTTATTTTCTCATGATTTTCTCATGATTAATATGGTAGGCGGCGTTACATCTTTTGGTTAATGATTCAACAAAGGATGGCGCTTTCAGAATGGGGTGATAATAATAGCTGTTGACAATTCTTTACTCGATATGTTCGTATTTGAGACAATTCAGTTGCTGGATCAACTTGAAAATGTAATTATAAACAGTGAAAGCAACGGCATTAGCGGCAACATTGATGAAATATTCAGGATAATGCATACGATCAAAGGCTCGGCTGCTATGATGATGTTTGACGATATTTCTCAGCTGGCGCATAGCATTGAAGACCTTTTTTTCTGTTTGCGTGAAGAAAAGCCAACAAATGTGGATTATTCTCAGCTCACAGACCTCGTACTGGATGCGATGGACTTCATTAAAGGGGAAATAGACGGGATTCAAGCCACAGGAACAACCGATGCAAAATCTGATGAGACGCGTGAAAAGATAAGGGAATTCTTAAGCGTGATTGTAGCCGGTTCAAAAGGTGACGAGGATGCGTCGTCGGGCGGCGGAGGCGCCAATGAGCAAGGACAGGCGGCCGCAGCACAGGGGCGGAATCCGGAGGCGGGCGCACAGGGCAATGATGATAGAGCGGTTTTTGATAACTATGAATTCAGCAGCAACGACAACAACGCCTATATAGTATCCGTCTGGTTTGAGGAAGGCTGTGCTATGGAACATCTCAGAGCGTTTGAGCTTGTGAACAGGTTGAGGAATATTGCTGTTGAGCTTAGACACATTCCTGATAACATAGATAATGAAGAGGCAATGGTTGAAATTCAGAAAAATGGCATAACCATTGTATTCGCCTCAGAGTTGGAGTATGAGGACATCAAGGCGTACATTGAGAGTACCCCGCTTATGAAAACATACGAATTGCACCATAAGAACCTAAAGGAAGAAAGCGAGGAGAGCGCCATACAGGTACAAACCAAAAGCATTGCGAAGAACGTAAACGTAAAAGCAACCAAGTCAGAAGGTTCGGCTGCAACTGCAACTTCAACTTCAACTACTGATTTTGCGTCGGGAAATGCGTCATCTTCTTCGTCAACAAATATGTCATCAAATGCGAAGTCTAATACGTCTGTTAATGCAACATCTAATGGATTGGCTTCAGTTGCGCATGCTGGTTCTGCCGCTACGTCTTCTTCGCCGTCCACAACCGCCACAGCTTCCACAGCTTACGCTGCAGTTGGAGAGAAATCCCGATCGGCAGCTTTGCAATCTCCGGAAATCCATTTGAATACAACAGCGGATCATGCGCCTGCAACCGGCGCGCACCCTCAAGCGTCTTCTGTGTCTACAGCCACTTCAACGGCTTCAGCGCCTACAGCAACCAATATGGATATGAGCGGAAGCAAACAGAGCATTATCAGTGTTAACATTTCGAAGCTCGACAAATTGATGGATTTGGTTGGGGAGCTTGTTACTTCCGAGTCAATGGTCAGTCAGAATCCCGACCTTCAGGGACTTCAGCTTGATAATTTTAATAAGGCGGCCCGGCAACTACAAAAGATCATTAATGAACTCCAGGACGTATCAATGTCAGTGAGGATGGTCCCGTTGTCCCTGACATTCCAAAAGATGAACAGAATAGTGAGGGATATGTGCAGAAGGTTGGGCAAAGAAGTCAACCTCGAGATAATTGGTGAAGAAACTGAAGTGGATAAGAATATCATTGAGCACATTACAAATCCGCTTATGCACCTTATAAGGAATGCTGTAGACCACGGCATCGAGATGCCTGACGAGAGGGAGAGGGAAGGGAAACCGCGCGTTGGGCACGTGACGCTCGAGGCCAAAAATGAGAGCGGCGACGTCTGGATAAATGTCAAAGACGACGGCAAGGGCCTTAACAAAGAGAAGATATATGCAAAAGCAAAAATGAACGGGATTACTCATAAGAGCCTTGAGGAGCTGAGTGACAGGGAGGTTAACTCGTTTATCCTTGCGCCGGGTTTCTCAACTAACGAAAACGTCACCGAATACTCGGGGCGGGGCGTAGGGATGGACGTTGTGGTAAAGGGCATTGAGAATGTTGGCGGAAGCGTCATTTTGGACAGCGAAGACGGCAATGGCACGTTGATTTCCATCAAAATACCTCTCACGCTTGCGATCATGGACGGGCTTATTGTCAATGTTGGCAAAACCAGTTTTGTTATACCTATAACGTCAATCAGGGAGACGTTTAAGGTTGACGAGGGATATAATATAGCTGACGTCAACGGTGAGGATATCATTATGATAAGAGGGGAACCTAATCCGATTGTAAAGCTCGACGACAAGTTTAGCTTAAACAGCGTTTCGCAATCCTTCTATGACGGGGTAATGATACTGGTCGAAAATGAGATAAAATCTCTATGCCTGTATGTCGATTCAATATTTGGGCAGAGGCAGGTCGTTGTCAAGCCGTTGCCGGAGTATATAAAGGAAGTCAAGGGAATCTCGGGTTGTACCCTGCTGGGGGATGGCACTATAAGCTTGATCCTCGATGTAGCGGATTTTCTCGCCTAGAGTTGCGGATTTTCTCGCTAGGAGTTGGCGGATTTTCGGGCAAAGAGTGGCGGATTTTCTCGCTAGGAGTTGGCGGAATTTCTCATCAGGAGTTGGCGGAATTTCAGGCAAAGAGTGGCGGGATTTCTCACCAGGAGTTGGCGGAATATCAGGCAAAGAGTGGCGGGATTTCTCACCAGGAGTTGGCGGAATTTCTAGCTTGGACGCCTGGATTAGTTCAAATGTGGGAAGGGGAATAGAATGTCGGATTTATTTGATAATGACCAGTTTGAAGAGATGGAGGAAGATGATTCCCTGGAGGAGAAATATCTTACTTTTAAGCTGGGTGATGAGGAGTTTGGCGTTAGTATCGGTTTTGTAACTGAGATTATAGGGATACAGGCTGTGACGTTTGTACCCGACCTGCCAGATTTTGTAAAGGGTATTATCAACCTGAGAGGTCAGATTATCCCTGTAATTGACGTCAGATTGAGGTTTAGAAAACCAGAGTTTGAATATAACGATAGAACATGTATAATTGTACTGAGGATAAAAGATTTACCTGTGGGGTTTATTGTTGATTCCGTGGCTGAAGTCTTTCAAATACCGGACGACAGTATTATTCCGCCGCCACAGGCAAAGAACGTATACCACCAACAGTATATTAGCGGGATTGGTAAAGTGGAAGATAAAATTATACTTATTATGGATTGTGAAAAGCTCATTAGTGAGGATGTTGGTTTGGCAATGGGGGCATAGTGAAGATAGGCGATCTAGGTCGTCAAGAGCAGTAGAAGGAACCAATGTGATAGTGTCGAGAGTAGTAGAAGGAACCAATGTGATAGTGTCAAGAGTAGTAGAAGGAACCAATGTGATAGTGTCAAGAGCAGCAGAAGGAACCAATGTGATAGTGTCGAGAGCAGTAGAAGGAGACGATTTGGGAGCGCGACGGAAATGAGGAGAGCGCAAGGCGAAGGGTAGAGCGCAAGTTGAGTGAGGAAAGCGCAAGGCGAATGGGGAGAGCGCGACGGAAATGAGGAGAGCGCAAAGGGGATTACAGGGTTATTCTATAGTGATTATTCAGGGCTGCCAGGGTGTTAAGAAATACCCTCCGGAAGCCCTTTTTAATTAATTTGGTCGATTTAATTTATTTATTTAACGGAGGGGAAGAGCGATATGGGAATGGAAACAGTAAAGAAAATTGAGATGTTGCGTGATCTGATGAGAGAAAGAGATCTGGAGGTATTCCTTGTACCGGATAACGACCCGCATATGAGTGAATACGCAGCCGAACACTGGAACATCCGCAAGTGGATGAGCGGGTTCACCGGTTCAAACGGCACGCTTGTTGTGGCTCGCGACAGCGCCGGGTTGTGGACGGACGGCAGATACTTTATTCAGGCTGAGAATCAGCTGAAAGGCAGCGGGATCGAGCTAATGAAGCTAAGGCTTCAAGACTCAAACGAATATATTGAGTGGATCGCGGATAAGGTGAGCGACTTCGGAAAAGTTGGCGTCGACGGCAGGTTGCTGCCGGTAACCGACTATTTAGAGTTGAAGAGAAAAATAGGAGAAAAGGGCTGCATACTGGTTTCGGATTGCAGCTTGCCGGACATGATATGGACGCAGGATAGGCCGGATATACCGGATATTGCGGCTTTTGCCCATGACGTGAAGTTCGCGGGCGCATCCGTTGGGGAAAAGCTTGCGGCGCTTAGGGAGGAAATGAAGATGGCTCGGGCGACGCATTATTTTGCGGCGGGCTTGGAAGATATCGCCTGGCTTTTTAACATTAGAGGGCAGGATATTCCTTGTTTGCCTGTCGTTTATGCGTACGCATGTATTTCTTTTGAGGAGGCCTATCTGTGCGCCGGCGTCGGCAACGGATCAAGCGATAGCGTCGGTAAAGGAGCTGGCAACGGCGCCAGCGCCGGTGTAGGCAACGGCTCCTGTGATAGCGCCAGCGCCGGCTCGGGTGACGCCAAATCGTCAAAGATACCGCCGGAATTGGCGGCGGCGTTGAAGAGAGAAGGCGTCGTTGTCAGGGGCTATGGGGATATTGCCGGCATTATCGCGAATTTACCTAAAGGCGCCAGCCTGGTTTACGACCCCAAGAGGCTCAACAGTTGGCTTTATGGATTGTTGGACAAAGACGTCAAATCCATTCACAGGGATGATTTGATCTCACGGTTGAAGGCAATTAAGAACGACGTTGAGATCGAAAATTATAGGAAGTGTCAGATCAGGGACGGGGTCGCAATGGTGGACTTCCTCTATTGGGTTGAAAACGAGATAGGATCCAACGCCCAAGATCGTGAAAACGGATCGCTAACGGAGTGGGACTGCTATAAAAAGTTAGTGGAGTTGAGGTCAGGGCCAGAGCGTGAAAATAGTTGCGGGATAAGTTTTGAGCCCATTGTCGGGTATGGTCAAAATGGCGCCATGATGCACTATGCGCCCACTGAATCTAAGCACAGCAGAATCTACGACAAAAGCCTTATGGTGGTAGATAGCGGCGGTCAATATTTGGATGGGACGACCGATATAACGAGAACCGTTGTCTTTAGTGATGTGACTGAACAGGAGAAACGGGATTTTACTCTTACGCTGAAATCCCATATTGCCCTGGCGACGTGTAAATTTCTTTATGGCGCCGCAGGGATCCATATTGATGCGATAGCCAGAAGCGTGATGTGGAACGAAGGCCTCAACTATAACTGCGGGACGGGGCACGGATTAGGCTACTTTTTGAGTGTCCATGAGGGCCCGCAATCCATCAGCATGAGACCGATCCATGCCAGGTTGGAGGAGAACATGATCGTGTCAATCGAACCCGGTGTTTACAGGGAAGGCGTCCATGGCGTCAGAACAGAAAATATTGCCAGGGTGTGCGAGGATTTTGAGAACGAGTTTGGCCGTTTCATGAAATTCGAAATCATGAGCCTGTGCCCGATAAGCCTTAAAGGTATTATACCGGAGATGCTGACCGAGAGCGAGACCGCGTGGCTAAACGATTATCATAAGAATGTCTATGAAAAACTATCGCCGTGCATCAGCTGTGAAAAAAAGAGAGAATGGCTGAAGGAGAACACAAGGCCGATCTGATCTGGCGCCGGCTTCGCACTTGACTGGCGCCAGCCAAGCCCCGGCCTAAAGCCTGCGCCGGCCCGGCAGTCCAGGTTGACCACCGTATCAACAAACTAACATTTCCATGGTTACAACGCCGCCGGGGGGAATTGTGATGTATCTTTCCTCATTCCATGGGCCTGTCAATAGCTCAGATATGTAGGAAATCGTTCCGTTATGACGCTCGAGCTTCAACTTTAGCGTATCCGCGATAACAGCGGCTCTTTTGCAGAATTCCTCATAGTCATAACACCCGGTGTCTATGACGCCTAAACTCCTATAATTCGCGAGCAGCATATCATAGATTATGGCGGTGTTCTCTTCGCCGTACTTCTCAAGGCTGTACTCATATTCTTTCCATATATTCGATTCATGTGTGAGCCAGCCTTGGGTTAGAAAATATGTGGGTGATTTATCTAAAATGGCCCTTCTTGCCGCAAACGAACCCAGGACCAACGTTATACAGTCGTCTACCTTTGGGAAGACTAATTCTTTGTTGCCCGCAGTGATCCCTAACATAGAATTCCCGCAGAACCCAAAAGCCATCAGGACCCGGTCAGCGTCGCAAAGGCCGTCAAGCTCTTCCTGCAGCCGGGCTCGGAGCTTATCGGGTACGTTATGCAACCCCGACTCCACCCAAACAATCTCATGTAAGCATCCTGTCCGCTCGCGCGCTGCTTCAACTTCATCTTTTATTGTCTGACATGCTAAAATTATCGTTTTCATAAATATCCCCGACCAACATCTGAAGAAGTATGGATGTTCTTTTTTCACCGCCGAAAAAAGAACCAATAAAGGCGCCGGGGGTTCCGGTCCCCCCGGACCCCTAAACGACCAGGGGCAAGCCCCTGGACCCCAAAAATCGTAGGCCTACATAGGGGGCAACGACCTGCAGGAAGAACATCCATACCGTTTTGTGTCTTCCGCAGGAAGGCATGACCATAAGTATGAATAATTCATTGTGATTTTCGAGCAATTCCCATGAACATCCCGACATGGTTAAGCTGTAACATAATTCACTGATTCGCAAGCACGCTGCCCTTTTCAAGTTTTGCTATTTCAACCTCGCCTTTATCAGCGAGTTCCCTGAATTGAGAGATCGTAGCCTTCATTTTTGGCAGCGCTTCCTGTTTATAGCTGCTTATTTCATCGAGGGCGGTCAAGACGTCGGCGAAAGACTCCTTAAGCAAGTCAACGGATACGCCGGGTTCCATAGCTTGCTTTTGAATCTCGGCGCCCTGCTCTTTTAGCATCTTTGAAGTCGAACTGATAAGATTGCCGGTTGTTTCGTTGAGCATCTGGATTTTTTTCAGTACAATCTTCTGGTTGTAAAGCGCCCCGGCTACCATTACCGCTGTGCGAAGAGCGGATACCGTGACTGTTTTAGCCCTGTCAACCCCGCGCATCAATTCGCGATTGTTGCGCTGTATTACTTCCATCGCAATGATGCCCTGATGGTTGACGACTGTCAGCTGATTCATATCCATGAGTCGCTGCCGCAAGGGATAAAGTATTTCTTCCTGAACAAATCTGATTATGTCAGGGTCGGCGTTTTGTTCCTGCGCCTCCTCTATTTTTGCGGAAATACAGTCGTCCATGAGGGCGCCCATTTCGATCTCTTTCGCGATTTTTCTTGTGAGTTCACGCAGCTGCTGCTCTTCCAGCGCCAGGGTCGTGTTGTCGTTCTTCAGCGTCGCTTTACCCTTGTCCAAAGAGGAGATTATATTTGCAATCACATCTTCCGACTTTTGATACTTTTCAAAATACGACCGAATAGGGTTAAATACTTTCCCAAACACCCCGGTCTTTGTGAAATCAACCAGGCTTGGGTCGAGGTTTTTGATCTCCCGATTTAAATCCATGAGACTCTTTGAAACCTGACCGCCCTCTTCTCCGCTCTTACTCAAATTGCCAACGGATACTTTTAACAAGTTGTTCTTCGCGGACGATTTTTGCATTGAATCGGCGCCGAATTGCTCAATTGAGCCCACTAACATCTGCTTTTGCTCCATTGAGGTAAGGTCGCAGTTCATTACCGCTAATGCGTTCGTCTCCGCTTGCTTCTTAAGCTTCTCGACCTCCGCCGAATCCACTTTTGTTTCTTGGAGTACTTCTTTTGCGACAGATTCTGTGTCTGTTACATTCATTGAAAAATCCATGTCAAAAGCCCCTTCAATTATTATCGTATTATTATTATATTATTATCCTAATTATTATCCTATTATTTATTATATTATCGCGATATTATCGCGCACAAGACCTGTCAGTATACACATGTCCCCGCTTACATTTCCGCGTTGAATAAGTTTTGGATCTTGTATACCACATCATCCGTATCCGCATTGATACTCGCAGCCTCATTGATAGACGAGACTTGAGCCAACGAAGCTACGTTCGCGTTATAGCCGATAGTATAAATTGGTATCTGTAGTCCTGCTATCATGTTCCTGCAGTCGTTTAAACTGTTTCCCTGGTTGGTATCTCCGTCAGTTAAAACAAATAGCATCAATTTAGCGTTAGGATTATTCGCCTTTTGTTCCATCAGCATTTTCGACGCAACCACAATCGCGTCAAACATGGCTGTCCCGCCGCTTGCAGTCATTTGCCCCACCGCGCCGACAAACAGTGACCTCTGGTTCAAGTCAAACTTTCCGATCGGCAGCGCTATATTGACATCGTTCGAGAATGTGATCAGCCCGACTGAACAATCATTCCCAATGTATTTTGACCCGGACAGCAGGGATTCTTTTAATTTGTTAAGAGGTTCTCCCTCCATACTACCGGATACATCAGCGACAAACACCGCAATTATGTCGCGGTCGCCGCTTTTTTTCTCTTTCCAGAGCTTTTGCGCCTGGATCAAGTTGTCGCCGTTCATATTTGTGAATTCCGTCGCATAGTCGTCATATCCGTTAAATCCATACTTAGCCGCTGCTCTTTGCGCTTCTTCGGTTTTGCAAAAATCTATAAATTGTCTCAATATTTCCTTCTTCAAAGGGGAAAGATTACCCAGTTCATAGACAGGGCTGTCATGCCTTACGCCAAACGGCGTAAACACGTAATCGTTTTTAATGTCCGGCGAATTCATCAACTGTTGGTATTCAAACACAAAACCGTCCAACATTCCGGATTTGGCGGAATCTTTCATCTGCAGCGTTGTATAAGCCACATAGGGGATATTGCTCTGAAATTTGGTGAACTCCTGCGCAGTTGTTTCGTTAAGAGGGTCAAGCGGATCGAACGAGTACAGCGTCGATATTAAATAGTTTGCCCCGGTCGAACTTGCGAACGGATTGGTATACCCCATTTGCAGCTCGTTGTTTACAACCGCTTCCGTGATAGTTTTGACGCTGATAGCGCCGTACTTCTGTGTAAGTTCGCTATACTTTGACTTTGATAAAACAATACCGGCTACGTTTCCCGTCAGCCGTTTTTCTACAAGAGCAGCCGGAATGTTCATGGATTTAAGAGCGTCCCCCCAAAGCTCGTTGGATGGAGAAAACGCGTCTGGTACATATTTACCGGATGAGATATAATCCATACCAAGCCCGGAGGCGATACCTCTTATCCGCACCGATACCGGTTGACCGTCTATTGTGATTCTGGCGTTATTGAATTGTATCGCCATATCCACCAGCCATCTGTCTGTATCTGCGCCGCCTGAACTGACTGTCGCTTTTTCGGTTGAAGAGAAAATTTCCACGAAATCCGCTGTTTTGTTATCTACCTGAGGCGGATATTTGTCGATATCCGGTAGAGAATCCGCGATGTTCACTTCACCAAGGTCAACCATACCCTTTGTCGGCGCCAAAGTATTCACTCGGATTTTTTTGTACAGGCGCTCCATTACGGCGACAGCGTCCGCTTGACTGACGTCGCTCGCGGTTTTCCCAACGTTTGACGTCAGTGTTATAACCGCAAAAACCCCTCCAAATACCAGAGCAGCTATTACTATGAAAATCAGGATAATTTTTACTGAATTATTGTTGTTCCCACTCATTGCCTGTACCACCTCGCATCTTTTATCAATGTGTCGATTTCAACCATCGCGTCCAGGGCATCAACTTCGTCGACATTAAGGGTGCTGAGTTTGGTTATCTCCAGAATCAGATTGTCTAACTTCAGCAGTATCTCTTCATTGTTATCCGATGATTTTTCTACATATGACTTGTATTCATTGTATATATACAGACGGGCGCTTTTAAGTCTTTCCGCCTTCTCTCCGATAGCCGCGCGCGTGTCACTCAACATATTCTCATATTCTTCTTCATCGAACGCATTTATTCTACTAAGCAGACTCTTAATGTTCAGTATCATAATTTTTTCTATCTGTTCGACAGCCGATATAAACTTTTCATAACTCAACTCCGATTCATCGAATCTTTCCAGCAGCATATCTTTTATCGTCTGTTTTTTCTTCTGCATCCTGTTGATTTGCGATATAACGGTTCTAAGGTTATCCGAATATGTCTTTACGTTGTTTGCGATGTACTGTTGGACAGCCGCCTGGCAGCTTTCAAGAGAATTGACATCAGTATCCCTCATGCCGATTTGAAGAGGAGGCTGTCTATTCGTTAACAACTTGATATTTCCATACGCGAAAACGAGCGCGCTCATTAAAATGGCTGTAGTTCCAAACGCAGTCATTAGCACGCTTCCGCCAATCAGCTGTATTTTAAAAAATGCGTTTGAAAACACCAATACTAAAAATAACATAATAGACAGATTTAACGCCGACAATTTTAAGATATTTCGATTTTTCATTTACGATCCGCCCCTCGAATATCCTGTACAGATATGATATCACGATTGAAGCCCGACTACAACAAAATTAAGCGATAAAGCAGCGCCCAATTGGTCGCATTTCACCCTTGGTAACCCTTGGTCACCCTTAGTCGCCCTTGGTCACCCTTGGTACGCGTTGGGGCTTGAATTTTATGGTGGCTTTATTCACTTCTACGTGCTATAATCATGGAGCGTATGTTCGGCTTCGTTCAGCATAGTCAGGGGAATTGTTTTAACATATTCGTTTAATTGCTCTCCATCGTTTTTATGCACAAAAAAGAGACTCCCTGTGATAAGGTATGGCGTTTGTATTGATGAGGCAAGCATCCCAACGGGCACAGCAAATGGATGATATGATGATAAAACTGTATGAAAGCCTCCTCGCCCATTATGGCAACTTGCATTGGTGGCCGGCGAAAACGCCATATGAAGTAATTGTTGGCGCTATATTGACTCAAAATACGGCGTGGAGCAATGTTGAAAAGGCTATTGCTAATTTCGGCGACGGCCTTTTGCCTGAAACCATAGAGAAAGCAGATGTATCTGAAATAGCGGAATTGATCCGGCCCTCCGGCTTTTTTAATCAAAAAGCTGCGTACCTGAAAACCGTGACTGCATGGTTCGCCAAGTACAGATATGACGTGACCGCAGTCCGGCGGGCGCCACTCGAAAAACTGCGCGCCGAACTACTCTCTGTTAAGGGGATCGGCCAGGAAACTGCAGATTCGATATTGTTGTATGCGTTTGATTTCCCCTCGTTTGTTGTGGACGCTTACACCGTTCGACTCTGCGAGCGTTATCCGATCAATGCCGGGAAGGGTTATAGCAGGATCAAGCTGTATTTCGAGCAAAATCTTCCTCAAAATGTGGAAATCTATAACAATTTCCATGCTATGATTGTAATCAACGCAAAGGATCATTGCCGAAAGAAACCGGTATGTGGCGTCTGCCCGCTCAATAAAACTTGTGTGAGAACCGCCGTGGGCGGAGTAGAGATAACGGCGCAAATGCCAGGGGAGGAAAGGCATGGAGGGGAAGGCAAGGGGCGTGTAGGCGCGGGGAGGATAGGCCCGGGGAAGACAAGACCGGGGGGAGGACATGCCCGGGGAGGACAGGCCCGTGGAGAATAAGCCTGGAGCGTGTAGGCTCAGTGGATGAGAGCGCAGCTCACGTTGGATTTCGGGAAGGGAGCTTGTTGATCAGTGAGAGGTTTGATACATGTTTACACAGGCGATGGAAAGGGGAAGACTTCAGCTGCAATAGGGGTTGCCGTTAGAGCCTATGGGAGCGGCATGAACGTTCGCATGACACAATTCCTGAAATCCTCACATTCTGGGGAGTTGGAAACATTTAAAGAACTTGGAGACAGATTTGAGCTCATGCGAGGTAAGAGTGCGAAGAAATTTGTATCCATGATGAGCGACGAGGAAAAGGCCGGATGTAGGGAAGAAATGAAGAAGCTCTTTGCCTGCTCTGTAGATTCGTTGCAGGAAAGAGCTATTGGGCTTTTAATACTGGATGAAGCGCTTGGAGCGATAAAAACAGGGATGATTGACTTAGGCGAGGTATTGAGTTTTTTAGGATCAAAACCTGAAAAGCTTGAGGTTGTATTAACAGGGAGAGATGCGTCGACCGAATTGATAGAACTGGCGGACTATGTTACGGACTTTCGGGCGGTAAAGCATCCCATCGATAAGGGCATTTCTCCGAGAAAAGGCATAGAGTTCTAGAGGGTATCAGGGTATCAGGGAGGAATACTCTTCGATCCTTGCCAGAACCGCCTCTGCTTCAGCACCCTTTAGCGGGGTTGGCCTGTAATCGTTGTGCGTTTTCACAGACGACACGGAGACCGGAATGACATTTGGTTCAAGGACAGAGGTCAGCTCCTTAGTCTTGCGGTCAAATTCAAATGTTTGCTGAAATATAATCGTATCTTTATCCGGAGGGTTTCTGTTGCCGCCAAAGCTGAAGTTGCCTAGCGAGTACACCGCATATTTCCCGTTGTAGTTTTCGATGCCCTGCAAGACATGGGGATGATGACCGAGAACCAGATCGGCGCCCTTGTCAATACAAAAACGGGCCAGCGACGTTTGAAAGCGTGTGGGGACATTGCTGCCCTCTATGCCCCAGTGGAAAGATATAATTTTCAGGTCGGCTTCCGCATTGAGCCTGTCCAGTGCGTCCGAAATCATCTTACGCCTGCTGGTCCAATCGACTCCGCCTATATAAAAGCCCGCTATGCCGACATTTACTCCATTTATGTCCATGACGAGTATCGTTTCATAACCAAAATACTTCACGCCTGATTCCTGAAGCGTCCTGACTGTGTCGTCATAGCCCTGTTGACCGTAATCAAAGGAGTGGTTGTTGGCTAAATTGACAGCCTCGATGCTTCCTTCTTCCAATATCCTGACATATGAGGGGTCTCCCCTAAAATTGAATGTCCGGTCAGCCTTTTTTGTCGATTCCGTGAATGGCCCTTCGAGATTGACTATCGTTAAGTCATCTTCATTGAAAATATCAAATACATTGCTGAAAAAATATGCGGGGTCGTGATTATTCTGCTTGTATACAGCGTCAAACCTGTTGCCGGGACTCTGAGCGCTTTCATCAAACCCGAGCGTACAATCTCCCGCTGCGCTTATAGTTATCTGAATCGGGCCTTTGTCTTCCGAAGCGTCAATAGCTGAGTCCCACTGACTGTTGATTACTGTATCTCTCCGGCGGCGCTCCTGATCGGTGTACCCATCAACTGCATTACCTGAAGACGATTCGGAGCGGGGATATGTATATTCGCCTCTTATAGGGTCATATACAGCGCCTGCGGTTTCTCTTATAGGATCGGACGAGGCGCCGTTCTGTGTATTGACTTCGCCTTGTCCGGATTTGCCATTATTCATGCCGTTACTGTAATCACTGCTGTCGCCGCTGCTGTTGTCGCTGATGTGGTCACTGCTACGGTCGCTGCCGCCGCTGCCGCCGCTGCCACTGTGATCATTGCCGCTGCCGCTACTGCCGCTATTGTCACTACTGCCGCCAACGCTACTGCTTCCGCCGCTATTGCCATCACCGGCGCCGTTGGCGTATCCGTTGCCGCTACTATTGCCACTGCTCTTTCCACTGCCACTGCCACTGCCACTGCCATTTCCATTGTCGTTGTCATTGTCATTGGTGTTTTTGTTGCTTTGTGCATCAGCGCTACCGGCCTTGTTTGCGCCAAAGCCAAACCCGCACGCCGCAAAAGATTCCAACCAAATATCGGCTCGATTTTCTCCTGTGGCGGCAATTATGTTGTATATCGGAAAAATGATAGCGACAGCTGCTATAATGCACATAAATGAAAGAAGTACAGGGTTTCGTTTCGTACTTCTTGTTCTTCTTGACTTTTTTCTTTTTGTAGTTTTTTTATTCTTTATCATTTGTAAAACCTCTCATGCCTCTCACACTTCAATTATACACGAATTTAGCCTGTTTGTAAACGGTGTTGATAAGTGATAGTATCAATTATATAAAACCGAATGAACAATCTAAATCAGAAAGGTATTTAATAAAATATGGGTGTTACCGGATTTGTCCATCTGCATATTCATACTGAGTATAGCTTACTTGACGGCGCTTGCCGCATTCATGAACTATTTGCCCGCGCTGCGGAGTTGGACATGAAAGCCTTGGCAATTACAGACCATGGCGTGATGTTTGGCGTTGTAGATTTTTATAAAGAGGCAAAGAAACACGGAATAAAGCCAATTATCGGATGTGAGGTCTATATGTCCTCCAGGACAAGGTTTGACAAGCAACCGGGAGTTGACTCGCGATCCGGGCATCTTATTTTACTCGCAAAGAACAACACGGGCTATAAAAACCTCATGAAATTGGTATCAGCCGGTTTTACAGAGGGCTTTTACTACAAGCCGCGCATTGACTTTGATATATTGGAAAAACACAGCGAGGGTATTATTGCGTTGAGCGCCTGCCTGTCAGGCGATATCCCTGCGGCTATTCTGGACGGCGATATACAAGCCGCGTCGCGGCTGACACTAAAATATAAAGGTGTTTTTGGCAGTGACTTCTACCTGGAACTGCAAGATGTCGGCCTACCTGAGCAGAAACTAGTCAACAGCAAGCTTGTCGAGTTGTCACAGAAATACGATGTGCCTCTGGTTGTCACCAATGACGTGCATTACATAGATAAAAGCGACGCATATGCTCAGGAAATCCTGATGTGCATCCAAACAGGGAAGACATTAAGCGATGAAAACCGGATGAAATTTGAGTCGGAGGAACTCTACCTCAAGTCGGAAGCAGAGATGAGACAGGCTCTGAAAGGATTCGGATTTGAACGTGCGTTTGAGAATACGTGGAAAATTGCATCCGAGTGCAACGTGGATTTCGAGTTTAACAGGATTCACCTGCCCAAGTTTCAAACGCCGGAGGGTTATAGTTCGCCTGAATACCTGAAAATATTGTGTGAGCAGGGACTCACGAAGAGATATGGGGGCTACCTCGGTTATGGCGGCGATTATAACGGCGATTATGGCGAGGACGGCGAGGACGGCGGTGATGACAATGAAAGAGGCGGTATCAGCGGCGACGATAAATACGGTAGCGGCGGCGATGATAAATACGGTGACGGCGCCGGCGGTAGCGGTGGCGATAAATACGGTGACGGCGCCGGTAGCGGCGGCGATAAATACATTGGCGGCGATGACGGCGATGACGGCGATGACGGCGATGACGTCGGCTGCAGTGACGTTGGCAGCGGTGGCGACGTCGAAACGAATACTGGCGATAAGCTGGGCGAAATCAAAGCCAGACTTGCATATGAGCTTGAAGTCATAGAAAAAATGGGCTATGCCGATTATTTCCTTATCGTTTGGGATTTCATTAAGTATGCCCGTGACAGGGGCATACCTGTCGGTCCCGGCAGAGGTTCGGCGGCGGGGAGCCTGGCGTCATACTGCCTGGAAATCACCAGCATCGACCCAATCAAATACAACCTTCTGTTTGAAAGGTTCTTAAACCCTGACCGAATAAGCATGCCAGATATTGATATCGATTTTTGCTGGGAGCGAAGGCAGGAGGTAATAGATTACGTAATTGAAAAGTACGGGGAAGACCGCGTAGCCCAGATTATTACATTTGGTACAATGGCTGCAAGGGCTGTTATCAGGGATGTTGGGCGCGTTATGGACATCCCGTACGGCGATGTGGACAGGGTGGCTAAAATGGTGCCATTCCAGATCGGCATGAACATAGATACCGCGCTCAAGATCAATCCGGAACTCTATGAGCTTTATTCGTCAGATGAGTCGATTACAGGCTTGATCAATATGGCTAAAAAGCTCGAGGGCATGCCGAGGCACGCGTCGACCCACGCCGCCGGGGTACTGATAACCGAGCTGCCGGTCACAGAATATGTTCCGCTCCAGAAGAACGACGACTGCGTAACGACCCAATTCCCGATGGGGCCGCTGGAGGAGCTTGGGCTTTTGAAAATGGACTTCCTTGGCCTTCGCACGCTGACGATCATAGCGGATACTGTGGAGATGCTGAAGAAGACGCGAAATATGAACATTGATATCGCCAAGATTGATATCGGCGATCAGAGGGTTTACAGGATGATCAGCGACGGTGGTACGACAGGTGTGTTTCAATTTGAAAGCGCGGGGATGACCAACTTCATGAAGTCCCTCCAGCCCGGCAATATTGAGGATCTGATTGCCGGGGTTGCGCTATACCGCCCGGGACCTATGGATTCCATTCCACGGTATGTAGCGTGTAAAAACAGCAAGGCGGAGGTAAAATACGACCACCCTATGCTCGAGAGCATTCTGGACGTGACTTATGGGTGCATTGTCTACCAGGAGCAGGTTATCCAGATTGTCAGGGAGTTGGCCGGCTTCTCGCTGGGAAGAGCCGACCTCGTGCGTCGGGCGATGGCAAAGAAAAAGTACGAGGTGATGGTTCAGGAGAGGCGCAATTTTGTATACGGGGCTTTGGACGCCGACGGGAACGTCGTCGTGCCCGGCGCGGTGCGCAATGGTGTTGACGAGGCGGTCGCGAACAAGATATTTGACGATATGATGGATTTTGCAAGTTACGCATTCAATAAGTCGCACGCAGCGGCGTATGCCATAGTTGCATACCAGACCGCCTGGCTCAAATACTACTATCCTGTGGAATTTATGGCTGCGATGTTGAATTCATGCGTGGGGAATTCTGATAAAGTCGCCCATTATATCAACGAGTGTAAACAAATGGGCATCGAGCTTTTGCCGCCCGATATAAATCATGGGCAGGCAAAATTCTCTGTATCCGACGGTAAAATACGCTTTGGATTGACGGCAATAAGGAATGTAGGCCACAATGCAGTCCAATCGCTCATAATCGAGAGGGAGAGAGGCGGTGAGTACAGGTCGTTCATGGACTTTCTCAGGCGTCTTGACACGGGGGTTTTAAACAGGCGGGGAATTGACAGCATGATTAAATCAGGCGTTTTTGACTCGTTTAACCTGACGCGGGCAAGCCTTTGCGCGTCTTTTGAAAGGCTCCTTGACGGAATGCAGGCTTCCAAAAGGTATGTTATGGAAGGGCAGATGAGCCTATTTTCGGATGCGATCTCAATAGAAAAAAACACCGTCGAAGAGGACACAATAGAAAAAAAGGTCGCCGATGCAGACACAACAGAAAAAAAGGTCGCCGATGCAGACACAACAGAAAAAAAGGTCGCCGATGCAGACACAACAGAAAAAAAGCTCGCCGATGCAGACACAATAGAAAAAAAGGTAGCCAAAGAGGACAAAAGTTTGCCTATTATTGAAGAATTCCCACATATGACGTTGCTCTCTTTTGAGAAGGAAATGCTGGGACTATACGTTTCCGGGCATCCGCTTGACGAGTACAAGCAGTTGATTGAAAAATACGCGGATTGTGACAGCAGAACCTTCCGTATGGATGAAGGGGATGATGACACGTCAGGAGTCTTGGGCAATGGGGCAAGTCCTGACATGCCTGATTTATTTGCGCCAAAGGCTGGAAGGATGAAAACAGACGGACAGTCTGCGGTTGTTGGGGGTTTGCTGTCAAAAGTTAAGACAAAGTACACAAAATCAAATAATTTAATGGCGTTTGCCGAAGTCGAGGATTTTTTTGGTTCATTTGAGATGCTTGTGTTCCCAAAGATATTCGAAAAGTTTGGCGCCGAGTTTTCACAGGATAATGTCATACTGGCAAAGGGGACCATCAGTATGAAAGAGGATGAAAACTCCAAGTTCATTTGCGAGGATGTGCTTTATCTGGGCAGTGGCGGGGTGCTTAATAATAATGAAATAACAGATATAACAGAAGCTGCGGCTGGAAAAGACATTGAGATTTGGATAAACAGGAGGGCGGCGTCATACAGGCCGCGCGGCAGTGGCGCCAACGGCAGCTATGGGGGCAATGGCGTCGGCTATGGCAGTAACGGCAACGGCGGTTACGGTAA
>JGI24702J35022_10000323_pt1 | contig 28256 bp, 20 predicted proteins | sample TergutTh196P4_FD_35022 | JGI IMG/M metagenome (IMG submission 35022)
AAAACGGGATATACTGTCCATTCTTTTTCCAATCCGGCAATCGCCAACCCTTCGAAAAGTTCCTTTTTCCCCAGAAAGTAGGCTTTCAAAGCGGTAAGCAACAGACTTTTGCCGAAACGACGGGGACGACCGAGAAAATAAGGCCAATGCTCCCTCGTCAACCGGTAGATATAGGCTGACTTGTCCACATACAAATATCCGTTTGTACGCAACTTCTCAAAATCCTGAATGCCGATAGGCATTTTACTGCTGCTGAACATATCCATGTGATTCAATCGTTTGTTATTTCAATGCAAATGTACGTTTTTTTTCGGAATGAATTGTTCTTTAGAAAAATAATTCGTTTATTTGTAAACTTGTATTCAAACTATTATTTTTAAGAACGAAAACACTTTTTATGCGATGGGTAAACAAAAAATCATTTGTAAAATGAAAGCCGGAGTGTTAAAAAGAAAATTATCAATTGTCCATTATCAATTGTCCATTCTTTTCGTCTTCTTTTTGGCGGTGTCTTGCGGCAGAAGCCGAAGGCTGGGATTATCGGATCAGGAATTGTTTACGCAACAGGAAACGGCCGATACACTACTACAACAGTCAGATACGGGAACGTATAGTGTTCCATCGGGTGTCCAATACACGGAATCAAGGGCGATTGATCCGGCTCAACCACCGGCGGTTATTGATATTGAAACGGCGTTGCATCAAGAGGCGGAGGATATTCCATTAAGCAGCATCTGGACAACCGTCAACTATATCAAGACAACCATACCTAAAGATATGCGCATTTTGGATTATGTTATCAGGGATGACACTTTGTTTGTTTCGTGCAGAAATCAAGATACGAACAGGCAATGTATTGTACCATACACTTTAGATGGTAAATTCCTGAATATCATTTGGGAAGTCACATCCAATGGTATCACCCAAACATATCATCCGGAAATTGAAGAAGAGCCCATGCCTGTAATAACAGCACAGGAGTCAACAAGGGGAACTCGTATGCCACCTCCTCCACCCGCCATGCCGCCTTGGTCAAAAGGAGAAGAAATAATATTCAATATAGATTTCGACGACACAGGAAAAGATATTCACTTCACGAGCACTCGCTGGTTGGACACTGAACATCCCGAATACCGCAAATACGTCGTTTCGGGGCTAAACGGAGAGCGAAAGGCAGTCAGGTTTCAACGGTTCGGCGATGCTCCCCATGGCACTTACTATCTGCCAGCCGTCGGCTGGTTTCATGTATATCAAACGTTAGACGAATGGTTTAAAAAATCATCATGGAGCCTGATAACATTCTCATTTGATGGGGATACATTATGCCGGTTTGCCAATTACAATCCGGTTACGCCGGTGAATGTAACTGCGGGAAGCGGCAAAGACAGATTAACCGCCTATTTCTACAATGACCGGTTGACCTTCCGAACAGATTATGGCGATACGATTTTTCGCGTAGAATTTCCCGACCGAATTCTTCCGGTTTACGCCATAAACTGCGGCAAGTATAAACTTTTCGCTGCGGAAGGAATACGAAATCAAATCGAAAATAAAGTCTATATCGAAAATATCATGGAAACGCAACGTTTTTTGTTTATTATGATTAACGCTCCTACAAGAGAAGAGCAAGTTCTGTTATTTGACATACAGATACAAACACTCCGGAGGCACAGAAAAGTAAGGTTTTCCAATGATATTGACCATGGCCCTGCATTTTATCCTGAAAAAATAATGCCCGACGGGAAAACAATGGCTTGCCGCTATCAGTCAGATTATTTCCAAAACAATCCGTCGGACATGATTCACAGTTTATTCCCGTCAATGGGAAAGAATAGTGTGGTCTTTATGATAGTTCAATGACATTTTAATGTTTTTGTGATTTATAATTTAAAAATTCGCAATTCACATGATAACGCATTACTTAAAAATAGCCCTGCGGAATATCCTGAAAGACAGGATTTATTCATTGATTAATCTGATTGGCCTTTTCGTTGCTATCTCCTGCTGTTTCCTGCTGATCTTCTGGATCAAGTTCGAGCTGACTTTCGAAGATTGCCATCCGAAAGCCGGACGAATATACAAAATATTGGAAGTGGAAAAAAGAGCGGACGGATTGCATAAAAGTGACAGGATACGTCCCGGTATCGCCACTCAATTAAAACAATCATTTCCCGAAATTGAGGGATCAATCGTGGTTTCGCACGAACAGTTGCCCTTTGTTTATGAAGACGGGGAAGGTATTATGGTGGATTATACCACAACAACACCCGATTATTTGGATATGTTTGCTTACGAATACATCGAAGGAAGTAAGGAAAATGTGCTGAATAACAACGGAGTAATCATGTCGGAAGAAACTGCGGAAAAGTTTTTCGGCAAAGAATCCGCTATCGGGAAAACCGTTCGTTTTGGGAGTATGCTTGTGTGTAATGTTCAGGCAGTTGTCAGAGTCCCTCAAAACACGCATCTGAAGTTCGGAATGCTTGATATTAACAGGCGTTCAAACGATGGCGTTCATTATATTCTTATCAGTGAAAATGCCCGTTTCTCGGAAGAAACACAACGATTGATGGCCAATTTCTTAGGGACGACCCGAGAAACGGAAAACAAACTGTCTTTCCAATCGTTGAAGGATGTCCATTTACATTCGCCTAAAGAGTTGATGAATAATTCAATCTGGCAAACTTTCGGCGATTTACAACAAATCTACCTGTTTTCATTCGTTGCTTTGTTGATACTGATTATCGCCATTATCAACTATGTCAACACATCGACCGCCCGTGCCATGAGCCGGATGAGGGAGGTCGGCATCCGGAAAGTGACCGGTTCGACACAAAGGCAACTGATTCTGCGCTTCCTTTCGGATGCATTGATTATTTCGACAACGTCTATTGTGCTTGCATTGGTGACTTCCAAATTTTTGTTTCCCGAATTTAGTATGCTTATGGGCAATCAGGTGTCTTTCTTCTTTGATTTCCAAACGCTCCTGATTGCAATGGCGGTCTGTATTGTTATCACATTGCTTTCCGGAGGGTACGCTGCGTTCTATCTCTCGTCGTTCGACCCCGTAACCGTCTTGCGTGGAGGAATCAATCCCATGTCGAAAGAAGCCCTGCGTAAGTTCCTGATTGGTTTTCAGTTTTTTCTTGCCGTCGGTATGTTGATTTCAACATCAGTTATTTACAAACAGACGTTTTATATGTTTACGGCAGATACAGGGGTTGATCGTGAGAATATCATTATTTTAGACACGAATCTCTGGTATCAGGTAGATGATTTTATTCAAGTCATCAAACGGGAAAACCCGAATATCATTGATGCGACCATTGCCTTCGGAGCGCCCTACAATGCGCAATGGGCTTTTAGCGGCGTTTCGTGGGAAGGCAGTCGGGACGCTGTGAAAGAAATGGAATTTACGCAGATTTTTTGCGATTACCACTATGCGGATGTATTCGGATTGCAATTGATCGCCGGCGAATTTATCCAGCCGGGCTGGGGTTGGTGGCAATTTACCGATGAAAATTCTCGCGATATCGTTATCAATCAGGCTTTTCAAAAAGCGATGGGGGTGGACAATCCGATTGGGATTACGGTAAACTATCCCGGCAAGGGGAAAGTTATCGGCGTTGTCAAAGATTTTAATTTCAAACCGTTGAAAGAACCGATCACGCCATTGATTATCTGCTTTAACCCCGAGGCGAGCAATAAGGTGTACATCAAAACTACAGGTCTTAACAGAAAAGAGACCTTAGACTATATCAAAGAAAAATTTTTGGAAATGGGTCCCTCGAATCTCACCAGTATACCGTTTATGTATCATACGGTCGAAGACGATTTCAACGCCATGTACCGGTCGGAATTGCGCACGATGAAGATGCTGACCGTCTTTTCCATTATATCGCTGTGTCTTTCCATCATGGGCATCTTCGGCATGGTGTCGTTTATGGTTGAAAAACGCACTAAAGAAATAGCGATCCGCCGAATCAACGGCGCGGAAACGAAAGATATTATTTCCCTGTTTATCATAAATTTCGCCCAAATTATAGGCATTGCCTGTGCGGTTGCTATTCCGGCAAGTTTTATCCTCCTCTTCCGATGGATTCAGACTTATTCATTCCGAACCTCATTGAGTTGGTGGATTTTTGTGCTTGTTCCTTTGGTCATCTCCCTGATTACGGCTTCGCTGATCACAGTTCAGGTTTCGTTGACAGCGCTTCAAAATCCGGCGGAGGTGGTGAAGGCGGAATAAGCAGGTATAAGGAATTGATGAAGAGGTGTATATGAGGTGATAAGATATTTAGATTATTTTTTTTCGCCACCAATATATACTGCGACGGCCTTGATATGGGGAATATCCTTTTCATCGGCTGTCATCATATCTCTATCCAACACGACAAAGTCTGCCCATTTACCCGGCTCGATTGAGCCTTTAACGCCTTCATCAAAAGAGGCTTTGGCTGCCCAGATGGTCATGGCGCGTAACGCATCTTCGCGCGAGACGGCATTTTCGGGTTGAAATCCGTTTTCCGGTAAAAAATCTAAATTTTTCCTGCATACCGCTGCAAAGAAGGTGTAGATGGGATTGACTTCTTCCACCGGGAAATCTGTACCGAAAGGAAGCCATCCCAATTGCTCTTTCAATTGACGATACGCATAACCGGTTTTTAACCTTTCACCTACCCGATCAATGGCCCAAAACATATCGGAGGTGGCATGTGTAGGCTGGACTGATGGAATAATCGTATACTTTTTGAACAGATCAAAATCTTCGGGTGCAATGAGTTGGGCATGTTCGATGCGCCAGCGCAAATCGTTCTCTCCTTGTAAGATGGAGGCATAGTGCTGTAATGCACGCCGGTTGGCGGCATCGCCAATGCAATGGGTCGCCACCTGTAATCCGGCATTATATGCCCTTTGGCAATACGTTAGAAAATCTTGGTCTGTAATTACAGGAATGCCTGTATTCGACGGATCGTCGCTGTAAGGGGACAACATCCATGCACCACGCGAGCCTAATGCACCGTCCATAAAGAGTTTAACACAACTGACCGTAAGCCGGTCGGTACGGTAAGGAGCTGTGAAACGCTCGAAATTCTCCTCCGAAGGCTCCATCCAGGCGTTGACTCTCAACGACAAACGACCTTGCTGTTGCAGTGTATCCAATAGTTGGATGGCTGATAACGATAATCCCGCATCACTTACCGAAGTGAGTCCGAATTGATAACAAATAGTTGCCGCATGTAAAACGAGTTCTGTCATCTCAGCCGGTTCCGGCTCAGGAACGGCGTTCATCAGGCGGTCGGCAGTGTTTTCTAAAAACACACCTGTGAATTTACCGTTTTTTATGATGGCTTCCCCGTTGAGAATAGCCGGATCGTTCATGGTTAGTCCCGCGCGGCGAATCGCCTCTTCGTTGGCCACAATGGCATGACCGTCGACGCGTTTAAGTGCCACAGGCGTATTCGGATACAACACGTTTAGCTCACGGTTGGTGGGAAACTGTTTCTCTTCCCACAGATTTTGATCCCAACCTGCCCCCACGATCCATTCCGAAGGATGTGCATCCTGGTGGGCGGCAATGCGATCCAATACTTCCTGATACGACGTTGAGCCTCGAAGCTCGGCATACCGCAGCCTGTTTCCTAACGAAACAAAGTGGCAATGCGCATCATGAAAACCGGGATAGAGCGGCGCTCCCTCCATATCCAATTCAACGTCAGCCGTATAGCCAGACCTGATTTTTTCCGTGCTGCCAACCGCCACAAAGCGGCCGTCTTTCACCGCAAAGGCTTCAGCCATTGAAAACTGATCATCCACCGTATAAATCCGTGCATGATAAACCAACAGATCAACCTGTTCACTTGGACTGCAACCAAACATTACCATCATACATCCCCATATAAAAACACACTTTTTCATTGTACATCTTGCTATAAATTCCTGCGAAAATACACTTTTTTTGGTAGAAATTCTAAATAATATGCTAATTTTGCGGAAAAGAGACAAAAAACGATATGAAAAAGATAATCGCAAGAAATATAGCCATCGTTTCGGCAATCTTTNNGNTCGCNTTTTCGACCATGCTGATAACGAACTATTTTCAGGTGAAGAGTTCCGACCTGCTTCAGACAGAAGTTATTGAATCGTTAAAACAACTGAACGACAATGGTGCGAACAATCCTGAGCTGACACAACAGATACGCACTCTCGACCTTTTGGCACGTAAAGCATACTTTATCAGCCATGAACGGCTGATGACGGGGGTTTATATCTTACTCGGGATGGTTATTGTGTTGGTCGTATCATTACGTGTCTATTATGCTGAAGTAAAAAATATTCCGGATAAAGAGATTGACCCGATTGACGACTGGGCGATAAAGACCTCTTCGCGCAAATACGTGCAATTGATTGGGGGAGGGCTGATTGTTGCCGCATTGGGGTTTGCACTGCTCACATCGCCCCGACTCAAGTCAGCCAAAACGGATAATAGCGAAAGCACAATATTGGCCGATGTGTTACTTCAGTCGGATGAAACAGAAAGCGAATCCTACACGGAACTTTTGGACGCAGATGAGATGCCGGCTGAAGCAGGTTCGGTTGCAGTAACACAGCAGGTAGAAACAGAAGAAGCAACACCCGAAGTGTCAGAAACGGCTCCGGTGGTTGGAACATCAAGTATTACACATAACAGTTTCAGGGGTAATAATTCGCTCGGCATCAGCAGTGCGCGAAATGTTCCTGTATCTTGGGATTTATCATCGGGAAACAATATATTGTGGAAAATACAGAGTCCGCGAAATGGTTTCAATTCGCCTGTAATCAACGGAAACAACGTCTTCTTTTCCGGTGCGGATGATGAAGCGCGTGAATTGTATTGTTATGAGTTGAGTACGGGGAAATTGCGTTGGACACTATCGGCCAATAACATACCCGGTTCGCCGGCACAAATGCCTAAGGTGTCGACCGATGCAGGATTAGCGGCTTCGTCCGTTACTACCAACGGCCGGCAAGTATGCGCCATTTTTGCTTCGGGCGATCTGATTTGTGCCGATATAGACGGCAAGCAACTGTGGNCTAAAAACATAGGCNTCCCACAGAATACTTACGGCTATGCNTCTTCGCTGCTTTCGTATGGGAATACGCTCTTTATTCAATNTGATAATGCGAATGAACGCAAGGTGATGGCGCTTGATATGGCGACAGGTGCAGAACGTTGGAGCAAGACACGGTCAGAGAGATATCCATCATGGAGCAGTCCGGTGATGATTACAGTGAACAATAGTCCGCAACTCATCTTAATCGGTAATCCGGGAGTCACGTCATATAACCCGGGTACAGGAGAACAAAACTGGCGTGTGGAATGTATGTCGGGTGAACCTGCGGCCAGTGCAGCTTATGCCAACGGAATTGTTTTCGTTGCCACTGAATATGCCAATATGACGGCTATCAATGCAGCAGATGGCTCCGTGTTATGGAAAAACAACGAATTTTTGCCCGAAATAGCCAGTCCGGTGGCAACCGGAGATTTTGTGTTTGTAGCCACCTCTTATGGAGTCGTCGCAAGTTTTAACGCACAAACCGGTGAATTAATTAAATATATGGAGTTGAATACCGATTTTCACTCATCGCCCATCATTGTTGAAGGGAAAATCTACGTTGCAAGTTTAGAGGGGAAAATATTTATTTTCTCCGCAACCGGCGAGTTTGAGCAGATTAACGCCATCGATACCGGCGAACGTTTATACGCCACACCTGCCTTTACTGATAATATGATAGTGATCAGGACTGAAAACAGTATTTATTGTGTGGAGGAAAAGTGAAATTTAGGGATTTTTAGAGGCATATAACATAAAACAGAAAAAATGGTTATGCTAACAAAAGAAGAAGTGCTAAAGAAAATGAAAAAAATAATTGAGAAATGAAATACAATCCTACCATTCACCACCGCCGTAGCATTCGCCTGAAAGGATATGATTATTCACAAGCAGGATTGTATTTTGTGACGATATGCACACAAAATCGGCAATGTTTGTTTGGTAATATCGTAGGGGCAGACCTACGTGTCTGCCCTGATGAATTGGGTGAACATGATATGTTGGGCGAACACGCAGGTTCGCCCCTACGTGTAATATTGAATGACGCAGGGAAAATGATTGAAAAATGGTGTGCAGAATTGCCGAATAAATTTCCGGATATTGTGTTGGATGAATTTGTGATAATGCCCAATCATTTTCACGCCATTATTATCAACACCGGTATCGGCAACGCCGCAAACGTAGGGGCAGACCTACGTGTCTGCCCTGATGAATTGGGCGAACGCAATATATTGGGCGAACACACAGGTTCGCCCCTACGTGTCTGCCCCGATGAATTGGGCGAACACGATATGTTGGGCGAACACGCAGGTTCGCCCCTACATCGGGTGGTACAATGGTTCAAAACTATGACAACAAATGAATATATTCGGGGGGTAAAAACCTTGAACTTGCAAACATTCAATAAAAAAATGTGGCAGCGCAATTATTGGGAACATATTATTCGTAATGCACAATCACATCAACACATTAAAGATTATATTATTAATAATCCGGCAAATTGGGAGAAAGATGAATTTTACACGAAATAAATTTTCGTGTTTTTACAGGTATAAAAGCGAAAATCATGGCAGATAAAATTACAAACACAGTAAACGAAAAATAGAAATAAACAACCAACAATATGGAAAATTATACTCAATTTATGCTTTCGGCAATTAAGCAGGCTACGGCAGAGTTTAAAGAAAAATATCAGCAAAATGAATTGGAAAATGCAAGTGTAAACACAGGTGTAAAATTATTAAAAACACAAGAGGAAATTTTGGCAATTATAGCAAAAGATAACGGTATTTCACAATCGGAAATTGCCAAGAAAATGAAAATCAATGAATCCACAGTTTATCGGAATATTGAAAAATTAAAAAAGTTGGGAATAGTAGAACGCATAGGGGCTGATAAATCAGGTATATGGATAATAAAAAGGCGGTAAAGAATGACGGCGAGAAATTCATTATTAATTACTACAAACCATCCGAAACAGAAAACACATACAAACAAATTGAATTGCTTAAAGAAAAATTACGATGAACTGTAACTGTGCTAATAATAATCCTCACGATAACACCGATTTAATAACAAAAACGGACAGTATCATACAGCGCATCGGAACGAAGCGGGATAAGGTTATTCCATTGCTTCAGGCCATTCAAAATGAATTTAGTTATTTGCCTTCGGAAGCGTTGGAGCGTATATATGAAAAGACGGAAATCGATCGGGCGCAATTGATTAGTGTGGCTACGTTTTATACACAATTCAGACATGTTCCTTACGGTAAACACCTGATCAAAGTATGTACCGGCACGGCTTGCCATGTGAAGGGTGCAAGCAATGTGTACGATTCCTTCCGCCGTGAACTGAAGATGGTCGACGATAGCATCACAACCGACGACCAACTTTTCTCTATCGAAAAGATTGCTTGTCTGGGATGCTGTACGCTGGCGCCTGTCGTACAGATTGATGAGAAGATTTATGGTCATGTACTCCCCGGAAAGGTCAATGAGGTGATTGATGATTTTATGGCCTTGCAGGCGAAGTCAGCAAAAGATGAATCTAAACGGGAGGCGCAACGAATTGCAGGCGAAATCCGGCTCGGCATGGGTTCATGCTGTCAGGCAAGCGGCTCGGCCGATATCTATAAGGCGCTCATTGCCGCTTCGGGAGAATTGGGCATGGAGGTGAATATCAAGTCGGTAGGATGTGTCGGCGTCTGTAATAAAGTTCCCTTGATAGATGTCGTTCAACCTGATGGCACAATCGTACGTTATCCCAATGTGAAAGCTAAAGAGATAAAAGAGATTCTGCATCACCACTTTAAACCTGCTTCTCGTTTTAAACGCCTACAAAACAGCCTGTTTGGACAAATTGACATGTATCATACGGATTCTACTTGGGACAACGTAATCTGGAAACCTGAAAACGAACGGACAACTGTTATCAACAGTTTTCTTTCGAACCAACTGCATATCTCTACCGAAGGATATGGAATCCTAACGCCTTTAAATTTTGATGAATATTGTGCGCATCAAGGATTCGAGGGATTGAAAAAGGTCTTAAAAGCCCGGTCTAATCTCAAAGGTAGGGAGCAGGTGATTGATACTGTTCTAAAGAGCGGGATACGCGGACGTGGCGGCGGCGGTTTCCTAACCGGGCGGAAATGGGAGTTGGTTGCTGCCTCGCCAAGCAAACAGAAATATATCATTTGCAATGGCGACGAAGGCGATCCCGGTGCATTTATGGACAGAATGTTACTGGAATCTTATCCGTTTAGGGTACTCGAAGGGTTGATTATCGCTGCTTATGCTGTTGGCGCTACGCATGGCATTTGCTATATTCGTGCCGAATATCCATTGGCTGTCACGAGAATACGTACCGCCATAGAGATATGTATAGCGAACAAAATCCTTGGTGAAAACATCCTCGATAGTCAATTTTCGTTTACCGTCGAAGTATACGAAGGCGCCGGCGCTTTTGTTTGCGGCGAAGAAACGGCGTTGATAGCCTCTATTGAAGGGAATAGGGGATTCCCCAAACAACGCCCACCCTTTCCTGCTGAAAAAGGGTTAAATGGTTATCCTACATTGGTTAATAATGTGGAGACTTTCAGTCAGATTCCTTTTATTGTAAGAAACGGTCACGAACATTATAGCGCTATCGGAACGTCAGGCAGCAAAGGAACCAAGGTATTTGCGTTGGCCGGAAAAGTCAGGTATGGCGGATTGATTGAAGTCCCGATGGGCATGACCATCAATCATATTGTTGAAAAAATCGGAGGAGGGGTAGATGGAAGCGCCCGTCTTAAAGCTGTTCAGGTGGGCGGACCTTCAGGAGGATGTATTCCTGCCGAACTGTGCGATGTGCCGGTAGATTTCGATGCGCTCAGCAGTTTGGGAGCGATGATGGGTTCCGGTGGGTTGGTGGTATTAAACGAAAATGACTGTATGGTCGATGTTGCGCGTTATTTCCTGAGTTTCACTTGCGACCAGTCTTGCGGGAAATGTACCTTCTGTCGTGTCGGTATTCGCAGGATGCTCGATATTTTCGACAAGATTACTTCGGGTAAGGCCGAAATGGGCGATATCGACAAGTTGGAACAGTTGGCATTGAATATCAAAAAAGCTTCTTTATGCGGGTTGGGCAAGACAGCGCCCAATCCTGTACTGACCACCATCAAATATTTCAGAAAAGAATACGAAGAACATATCAACGGTGTCTGCCCTACCGGTGTCTGCAAGGCGCTTATCAAGTATGTGGTCAACGACAATTGCACGGGATGCACCAAATGTGCCAAAGCCTGTCCGGTTGACGCCATTCCATATCTGCCTTACGAGGTTCATCATATTGATGCAGAGAAATGTGTGCAATGCGGACTGTGTATTGATGAATGTCATTTTGATGCCATTCGGAAAGTACCGATTCAATCAAACAAATAACAGTATATCCGCGTATGAAAATCAAAATAAATAACACAATAATTGAAGTTACGGAAGGCGAAAGACTAATCGAAGTCGCACGCCGAAATGGAATAGAGATACCGGCATTATGTTATGCAACAGGATACCGGCATCAATCATCATGCATGGTTTGCATGGTTAAAAACCTTACATCCAACCAGATTATCCCGGCTTGTTCAACATTGGTAACCGAAGGAATGGAGATAGAAACCGATAATGATGAGGTCATGGCATTGCGTACTATGTCGCTCGAATTGCTGTTGAGCGACCATATCGCTGTATGCAAACCGCCATGTGATGTCCAACAATGCAAACTACGTCAATATGCCGTAACCTGTCGCGCCAAATGGAATCGGTATCCGCGCTATTCTGCCCTCAAAGCCACACAACCTCAACATGTAAAAGGCAATTTATGGTTCGACGTCGCCAAATGTATCCGCTGCGGATTGTGTGTCTATAACAGCAATAACGGCTTTACATTCAAAGACAGGGGATTCGGTATGCAGGTGGTACTGCCCGAAGAAAACGCAAACAATATAGACGTTTCGTTGCATGAAATCTGCCCCACACAAGCGTTGTATACAATTCAATCTTGATAATCATGAAAATCTTAATAAAATCCTGGTTATTACTGTTTCTTTTTTGCGGATGTTCATCAAACAACCGCCCGGCCAGCACTTCGGACGGCAACTGGCTGACATTCCGGGGCGATGCATCCATGAGCGGATATACCGATGTCAGGTTGCCCGAACAGCCTGTCTTGCAATGGACATATAAAAGCGATTTGCGAACCGCCTCATCGCCTTTGGTTTACAATGGAACGGTTTTTTGGAGCGACAGGCGCGGTCGGATTCAGGGCGTAGATATAGCGGGGAATCTCTGTTTTACCTACGCTTTCGAAACAGCCATTGACGCTACGCCCATCATCGAAGATTCGGTATTGTATATCGGACGGATTGACGGCACGGTAAGCGCCCTGTCTTTAGCGACAAAAGACACGATTTGGAACTATGAGACATGGGGACAGATATCGGCGCCACCCAATATCGTGAATTTCGAGGGACGGAAAGCAATTGTGATCGGCAGTTACGATTATTACCTGTATTGCCTTGATAGCCGGGATGGTAAAGAAATCAACCGCTTTGAGTCGGGCAATTATATCAATGGCGCTGTGGCTCAATGGAAAGACTATGTTATTTTCGGAGGATGCGACGCATGGATCAGGATGGTGGATTGCCGTACCGGTATTCAGACCGATTCGTTGGAAGCCGAAGCCTATATTCCCTCGTCACCGGCTGTGAGCGGCGACTATTGCTACATAGCTGATTATATAGGAAATGTCTATGAGATTTACCTGAAAAACGGGAAATTTGAGCGTACCGGAAAGGTCATTGAGTCACAAAGCGAGAGCAGTGCGTTTGTATCGGTTCCGGCTGTATCGGCTCAAACGCTGTATATCGTATCGGACGACAGAACCCTGTATGCCATCAGCCGTTCCGACGGAGTGGTCAACTGGAAATACCTGTTAAAAGGAAGTACGGGCGAAAGTTCGCCTGTTGTCTGTCGCGACAAAGTCATCGTCTGTACAAAATCCGGAGTCGTTTCAATCCTTGATGCCAACAATGGAACGCTCGTTTGGGAATATGACGCCGGCGAACAGATTTTGGCCTCGCCTGCCGTCACCAAAGGCTATTTTTATATCCTGACCGTCAGGGGAACACTGTTTTGTTTCGGTGAAAAGTAAAAAACAAAGATAGACACAAATCCTCCAATTCTTTATCTGCGAAAATCCTGATAATCTGCGTCATCTGCGTGCCTCTATTAAAGAGGAATCAAAACAAATCAACCACCAACTTGGCTAAAAGCAATATAAGCACAAACAACAACACAGGTCGCACAATTTGTTGCCCCTTTTTGATGGCGACCCCACTGCCGATATAATGTCCGGCTATGCCGCAAAAGGCAGCAGGTATCGCGATAGCAAAAAGTATTTTCCCCTCGATAAAAAAAACAACAAGTGATGCCAGATTCGATGCCAGATTGACAAGTTTGGCATTCCCCATGCTTGTAAGCAGGTCGAAACCCAAGACAGAGGTATAGATCAATATCAGAAAAGTCCCCGTTCCGGGACCGAAAAAGCCATCATATCCCCCTATCACCAATCCAACGATAGATGAATAAACGATAATTTGGCCCTTGGATAAGTTTTTGGGCGTTCGTTTCTCGAGGTTCTTTTTCCTATAAACTATCACCGCAATAACAGGTATACCGAACACAAGCACATATCGCAATACAATGACATCGAGATAAATGGCGATTTTCGCGCCAATGACGGCGCCAATCAGCGAGAACAATACAGACGGAATGGCGCTTGTGAGATTGTAGCTTTTGTTGCGTACAAAGCGCATTGTGCTGAAAATCGTACCGATACAACTCACAAATTTATTGGTTCCCAGTGCAAAATGTGGTGAAAAACCGGCAATATGATATGTCGGCAATGAGATTAGTCCGCCTCCTCCGGCAATACTGTCAACAAAGCCACTGATAAAAATCAACGGGCAGATAATGAGTAATTGTTCGTAATAACCCATCGAAAACTTATCAGCGGGATATTTCTCTCAGGTAATTCATGTTTTCCACAGGTGTAGCCGGTGGAATTTCGCACCCACCCATCATGATCCAATTTTCACGGGGTATCTTGTTTGCTGTTTCCACATATTTTTCTTTAATCATTTGTTTGGAGCCTTCCATAATGATGGAAACGGGGTCTAAGTTTCCGCAAATCATCACCTCTTCTCCCATAATCCTGTGGGCTTCAGCCATATCCACCATCCAGTCTATATCTAATATATCAACGCCTGTCCGCGAAAGTGAGGGCAGGAGATGGGTAATATTGCCGCAAATATGCAGTTTGACCAATGCCCCTTGTGCATGGATGAAATCAAACAATAACTGATGATGTGGCAGGCAAAACTCATCGTACATATCGGATGAGATTTGGGAGCAAACCGCATCGCCAACGCCCATGATATTGGCGCCTGCTTCGATTTGGGCAGCTGCAAAATCTTTGGCTGTTTGCAGGCAAATCAGCTGGGTATCTTTTACCATATCAGGTTCCATAATCATGTTCATCATCGTTTCCGAAACGCCCGACAGATCTGCTGTTTCGGCAAGCGTACCTTCAACCCATCCGATGACAGGAAATGTTGGCCCAAGCAATTCGCGATAATAGGACACGCCTTTGATCCGATCGAGTGTCCGTTCGCAGGCATACACGTCGGGGTTAATTAACTTCGCCACATCTTCGGGGCTTTGAATCAGTTTGGTTGCCTTCGGCGATTGATTACCGTCGAAAGTGATGTCGGCTCCGAAAGCCGATGTCTCGCGGTAAGGATCGGAGATAACGCTCACCGCATCGTGGTCATGCAATTCGAGGCATCGCATATTGGCCTCAACCAACACCCTATAGTCGGTCATAAAATCAGTATATGTCTTGCCGAAATTCGTTGAGGCATACATCATTAATATAGGATGGAAATACATCCTGCCATCACCCGTCTTAGGTGTCCGTAAATAAGAATGTGTTCTTGTCAGTTGATTATTCATTGGGCAAAAATAGCAAAAATTTCGATTCACCGAACACAACAATAAAATAATTTTTGGAGAAATCATGAATAACACAAGTTGGGTTATAATATTTTTTTAACTTTACGCCGAGTATAAACATGGGGAAAAAGAAACTTTTCAGGCGAAAGAGGGAAGATTTCCCTCTTCCCTGAAAAGGAATAGTATAAAAATTATTGTATAACAATTCTTAATCAACTCTATAAATGAATAATTATAAAGTAAAAAATCTCATCCTCTTGACCTCATTTTTCTTAATTGGAAGTCAAGTTATAATTTCCCAAGCAAAAACAGTTAATTTGCCGATCATTGATTTCTCCAAACAATATCCAAAGAAAGAAATAATTCTCCAGGATATTGCTGATCTTGAATATGTACCACTTGAGACGACCGATGATGTTTTATTAAGCGATAAAGATGTCTTTGCTTGTATTTCAGACAAATACATTCTTGTGTATTCACCTCAACGAGGAGATATATTTGTTTTTGATCGTGCAGGGAAAATATATGCTCATTTCAACCATAAAGGACAGAGCGGCAGGGAATACATCGTGATTACAGGAGTAATTTTGGATGAGATAAATGAGGAAATATTCGTGTGCTCTCAAAATATTCAGATATATTCACTGAGAGGAGAGTATAAGCGAACTTTGAATATAAATACTGTTTTGAATGAAAAGAAAGTGTATGATTTTGATGATAATACGTTGCTTGTCTATGATGATATCTTGGTAGATCAACCTGAAAGGTTGCGTGCGATGGGATATAAATATAATGTAAATCCTTACAGCCTGATTTCCAAAAAAGACGGCAGTCTAATTTCAATCCTGGAAATTAATTTACCTCAAAGATATTCGAACCGTTCTTATGTTCCATTAGAGAACAATATGTATACAATTAATATACTTTATTATAACTACAGTATAAATTACGGCAGGGATTTCGTGATTGCAGATAAATCGTCTGACACGCTATATTTGCTATCCCATGACAGAGAGTTAAGTCCTCTATTAATTCGAAGACCATCGGTTCATACATCGGAACCGAGGAGAATATGGTATACAGTGCTTACTACCCATAAATTCATGCTAATTTCCAATCTCACATTAACTAATAATTCGGGAAGCAAAGTAGGCAGGACTCCATCATACCTGTATGAATTTGAAACAGGAGGAATAAATGACGTGTCTATTTTAGATGCTGAGATTTGCAATGATTTTAACATCACAAGAAATTGGTCGCCTTTCAATTCTCCCGCAACTTTTACAAAAAATATGACAGCCGAATTGATTCAGGCTCCAACACTAATAAATTCTTTAAAGAAAAAGCGATTGAAAGGGAATGTTGAAAAGTTAGCCATGGCACTTGACAAAGAGGATAATCCGGTGGTAAGGATTATTAAATTCAAATAATTTAAAAAAAACGAGATGAGCACAAAAAGTTGGATGGGTAAAGGTAACTTAATATTAGTGGTAGCGTACATATTGCTTATGGTAGGTTGTGTCGAAAACCTGAATACATGGAAAGTAGGAAATAAGAAAATCAAATCTTCTGCTTTTGAACTCCATTCCGGTCAATCGGCTTTCTATGCCGGAAGCAAGTTTACATTGGGAACCAACAATGCCGGTATTCAGGAATTAGACAGGCTCGCATACTCGCTCCGTATGATAGAGGAGTGCGGTTTGACCATGGATGATATATGGTTCCCGAAATCTGCCGTCGAACGATATAGCATAAAACGTGAAATTGAAGACGATAATGATGCCACAACCCTTACTCAACCGAATAAAGTTGATATATCTTCGTTTATTTTTAAAGGAGATGGAGGCGTTGATATCCCGATTACAGACAAAGACGGTATGATAATCCGCGGAAGGGGCGTATCGCAGGAGCTGTTGGCTAAATATCAGGAAATAGTAAACACATACTTAGAAAAGACTTCAACCGGAAATCCTGATAAAATCGATAAGTATTATTGGAAATCAGACTTTTTATCAGAGGAGGATTGGACACAAAAAAAAGTAGTAACTAATGTTAAGTAATATCTAATGTGTTAAAGTAGGACTATATTTGGGGCAGTTTTAAATTCAAATATTATGGAAAAGGGAAAAACAATTTTAGCAATTATCTTGTTGTCAGTTATAGTAGGATGTGAAAGAGGAAAACATTCAACTCCTGAGTTTATTACGGTTGATGTTACGAAAAGTTACCCTAAGAAGGAATTAATTCTTCAGGATTTTATGGATGTAGAATATATTCCGTTAGAAACCACAGACGAATTTCTAACACAAGGTTCAGTGGTAGCAATCGGTGAAGATTTCATTGTTGTCAGAAATCGCATCAATGATGGAGATATTTTTCTCTTTGAACGAAAAACAGGTAAAGGACTAAAAAAGATTAACCGTAGAGGTCAAGGCCCAGAAGAATATGTGAGTTATCCATGGATTATCTTGGATGAATATAATAACGAAATATTTGTCAACGATATTCTTTTAGAAAAAATATTGATATATGATTTTGATGGCAAATTTAAAAGAAATTTTAGGCACAAAGAAGGGGCATTGTATGTACATATATACAATTTCGACAAAGACAATTTAATTTGCTACGATGGTTTTTTTGATTATGATAATAAAGGAAGTATGAATCCATTTTTTCTGATATCAAAAAAAGATGGAAGTATAACCAAAGAAATTCAAATCCCATTCGAAGAAAAAATATTTCCTTTATTATTAAGAGGTGGTTCTATTTATGGTAGCATGCCTGAATCCCATTATCCAATAATCTCTTACTTTGACAATTGGATACTTGTTGATCTATCGTCTGATACAATATATAACTATCAGCCTGATCATACTATGATTCCGCTAATCATTAGAACTCCGTCTATCCAATCCATGGATCCGGAAGTATTTCTCTTTCTATGCATTCTTACAAATCGTTATTATTTTATGGTAACAGCAAGAAAAGAATATGATATTAATACACAGCAAGGATTTTCCGAAATAGATATAATATACGACAAACAGGAAAATACCATATTCGAATATAACGTTTACAATGACGATTATATTGATAAAAAACTCATGTCAATAAAACCATCAAGACCAAGACCTTTAAATAATGATATTGCATCATGGAAACTTTTGGAATCCTACCAACTTGTTGAATCTTACAAGAAAGGTCAATTGAAAGATGGCAAACTGAAAGATATTGCTGCGACATTAGACTCGGAAGATAATCCGGTGATTATGTTGATAAAACACAAAAAATAGAAAAAATCCTCCGCTAACTCCCCCGAAAGAAGAGAATTGAAGAACAGAAGATAATTTCGGCTCAAACCGTTCATCACATTGACCAAATTGGGGCAAGAAAAATTTACACCTATGATTATTTTTATATTGAAAGGTGTTGTTATTTAATTGCCTGTATATCATTTAAAAACAGATAACTTTTGTCAGCTTTCATTATTTTCAACAAATCTTCGTGGGTTGGTCTGTTTCTCATTCGTTCATAGTTTGCTCTTTGTTCGGGTGTCATTGCGGCTAATTGGGCTTCAGTAGGGGCGGAAACTGTACGTGCAACACCACCTCGCGGCGGAGCGTGTCTCCAGGTCAGTATGTACGATGACTTATATTTAGCCAGTATCTTTTGTAAATCGGCGCTTATAGGTCCACATTCACTCAAGGCATGTAGTTTACCTTTTTCTGCTGCAAGGTCTGTCGTGAATTTAAGCGCTTTATCAACGTTCATATTAAACTCATCTCCTTCACCATACCAGTCAATAGACAGCATATCAATATATTCGTCACCCGGATAACCGGCAAGATACTCCTCAAGAGAATATACTTTATCGGTATTATAGGCATACAGAATATTATGTAATCCTCTTTCACGAAGATACTTAACCGTATATCTCCACAATTCGGCAAACTCTTCGTCATAACAACGTGTCCTGCCCCACCAGAAGAAAGCACCGGAATGTTCGTGCCAGGGCCTGAAAATAAAAGGTATCAAGTTTCCGTCATCATCTCTCCATGTGCGGAAAAAACGAACCAATCGATCTAACCAGGTGTTGAACATGGCATGATTACTTCCGCCGGGCAATATACTTTTGACTGCATTCAGTTCTATAGCCGATAAAATGGCTACTTCCCACGCAGAACCGGCGCCATTAGGTTCTTTGATGCCCGGCCATTGCGAGGTGATGGGATTAACCACATGCCAACTGACTGTAATAATACCGTTTTGCTTGTGCCACCAACGAGCACGTTCGGTAATCTCGACAAAAGAAATGGAATCCAAACTGCGCCTGCCACCCAATTCCAATTCACCTAATTCGAAACCTACGATACCGGGATAATCACCAACGGCTTCTTTTGTGTCTGAACGATCGGGTTCATACCACCAAGTTCGACCTGTCATCAGGTCATCCTGGTGTCCATACATGATCCCTTTATCCTGGATCTTCATCAAACGGGCAAATAACTGTTTCGCCTCCGGAGTAGCCTCCGGGTCTGCCGGTTGCCATTGCTGAGCTGACAAACTAATGCCAAGACTTATCATACATACACTTAAAATAATTTTTTTCATATTGAATGGTATTATTAGAAACTGTTTCTTAATTTGACAACAAAATTAGTGATTTTTTTCTCAGTGCAAAAGCATAAGAGATAATTATGAATTATGAATAACTGAATAATTGAAAAGAAAGTAAAAAATAATTAACGTATATAGTTGCCGGTAAATCTTTTTTTGATATATTTGTGACATGTTTGTGCGCAGGAAAAAAAACAGGAGCGGGACGTCCAGCGTTTATGTGGTTGATACGGGCCGGGGACGCTATCAGGTGGTCAAGAGTTTCGGGGTGGGAAAGACTGAGGCGGAACTTGAATTGCTGGAACAAAGGGCGGATCAGTTTATCCGCACGGCTACCGGACTTTCACACTCGCTATTTGACGAAGATAAATTGATGTTGACAGGCGATTTCGCTTCGCGCCTCTCCGGCAACCAAATTCGGGAGATTAGCCCTGAGTTGGTTTACGGACGGCTGTATGACAAGATTGGATACGGAAGACTTCAAAATGAGATGTTTCGTCATTTGGTTATCGCACGATTGTTTTCGCCCGAAAGTAAACGAATGGCGATAGATTACCTGCAACGCTTTATCGGTGCACATCATGGGATTAACAGTATGTATCGTTTTTTGGATAACTTGTGTTATCGTAAAAGTGAGAAACGGGTTGTATCCGGCAAAGATATCAAAAGAGAAGTGGAAGATATATCGTTTGCATATACCCGTGAGGTACTAAACGGACGTATCGACAAGGTTTTTTGTCATTTAACGCCTTTGCGTTTTGAGGCAGGCGATGAAAATGACCTCCGAAAAACAACGCGGCCAAAGGGTAAAAAACCTCCGGCTCTCCGGTATTATCTCGGGTTAATGACAACTGAAGACGGTAATCCTGTCGGATACGAGATATTTGAAGGGTCTGTTTTTCAGGACAGTGCGCTTATCCCTTCGATTCAGCAACTAATTACACGCCATCAATTCGCCCGTCCTGTAATCGTTGCTGACTCCGACCAGTTGTCCAAAAACAGCATCAACGCCTTGAAAGAAGCACATCAGGAATATATCTTTGTTACAGACCCTAAAAATGAAACGGAAAAAATCAGGCAAGCCATTATGGATTTGGCATTGCAGGATGACCAAACGGCTGTTATTTCCATAGACAGGGATCATTTGTTGGTCGTGTCAAGATCAGCCAATCGTGCTGCTAAGGATCGCCTCAATAGAGAACGCGGGTTGCAACGCCTGCAACAAAAACTCAAAGCCGGGAAATTGACCCGTACTCATATAAACAACAGAGGGTTTAATAAATACCTGATACTGAAAGGCAAAGCAAGAATTATCATTGACAGGAACAAATGTAAATACGATGCAGCCTGGGATGGTATTACCGCGTATGTGACAAACACAACGCTTAGTCCGGACGATATATTGAAGCATTATGCCAATTTCATGTTTATTGAACAGTCTTTTCGCATGAGTTTGTCGGATTTAAAGTTTCGTCCCGTCTACCGCAGCCTGCAAAACCGCATCGAAGCCAATGGTTGCATTTGTTTTACAGCCTATACCATTATGCTGGAATTGGAAAGGCAACTAAAAGCATCAGAATCGGCCATCACGTTGAAGAAAGCGCAAGAGCTTACTCGTGCCATGTACCGTCCCATCCCCACCAAAGCAGGGAAAAAGCAAATACTAAAGATGGAAGAACAACAGGTGGAACTATGCCGGATTGTTGAAAAATTCAAAACCCAAACACCATTTTAAATCGCAGTCCGCCTTTTGGGGTGCCGATATGGTCGCGATAGGATAAGCGCCAAACATAATCTATTCGAATCAGTTTGAAGACGTTTTCGACACCTGCGCCGATTTCCATATACGGTTTATCGCCCATCATATAGGTGGTTAAAGGAAACTGATACAAGCCTTCGCCATTCAGATCCGGGTTGTTTTTGTCGCTCAAATCGCCATACCATCCCCGGAAAGAAACGACTTCGCGGAATTGCAGTTTTTTAATCAACGGCAGCCGGTTGAAAAGCCATCCATTTAAGTGATAGGCTGTTTCCCACGACACAAAACGGTCGTGGATAAATTCCATCGGGTCCATTAACGGAAACGATTCTTCTTCAATGCTATAGGACAGGTTGGCATTCGGGATATGCAATAATGGATAAGGCACACGATCCCAGATTTTACCTGCCTGTCCGTAGATATCGAGAAATCCGAAGGGAGATAACCAGAAACGCTTGCGAATGCCTAATTCGGTTTTGTTATAGTTGTGGTCCGTCCCGAGTATCCCTTTGCGTGCCATGGTATGCTTGATGGTGATAACAGGTGCATCCAACGTAATCGGATAACGGTAATTACGCGATTGATAAAAGACCTCATTGGGCGCCCAGCGAATTGTTAATTCCAATTGGGCGGAAGTATAATGGTCTATCGGCCGCGTAGTTCCATCGGCCTGAATCAGCGCAAACGGCACAGCGGGTGTCGCCCATTCTTTCTGATGACGGAGCATGACACTGTATGCAAAACCCTTAAAATTCTCCTGATAATAACTAAGTTCGCCTAACTGCATATAGGTTAACAGGTTGTTTTCGCGGCGTTTGGGCATCATAAATATATTATCAGGATTGGTATACAGGTAATGCTGTCCGATCTGGTTAATATCATATTTATATTCAGCGCGGAGGTAATGAAACGGATATTCTTTACGGAACGACCGCTTCCTGTTAAAAGAATATTCGAATATCGCATCGCCTTTGAGTTTCTTGTCACCAAACCCGTAAGCCATATATCCGTCGAAAAATGTTTGCGGACTGAGATTGACCGTAGTAGTGCCGCCCATTCGCAGGCGAAACCCTTCCAACGCATTTCCGCTAAAAAATGTATTCACCGGTCCAAATTCAAATTTACTGTTGTTATCCGATGTTTGAACATATCCGTTGATAAAGGCCATAAGTGTTTTTTCGGTCCAGTAAAAGGCAGGCACCTGACGTAAACGCGCCATCATTTCTTCGACCGATGTCCTTTGAATTTCGCTTGCTCCTTCGCGGGCTTCGTTCCAAAAATCGGTTGTCTGTCGGCGCGCCCCTTCCGATTCCAACGCAGGGTTTTTTTCGAGAAAGACTGTCATGTCTTGCGGTCGTTCAAACGAATGATTGCTATATAAGGCTACACGTCGCGCATAAGTGCCTTTCGCATTTTTGCTGAATTGAAATGTCAGCGCCATATCATTTTTAGTAAGCATCCGGGTACTGTCTTTGTCCGATCGGATAAATTCCTGCACAATAGACATTTCGCCGACAAAATTCAGGTTGATATCGCGCGGTGTATTGAGCACTGCTTTTTTAATAAAATACGTTGAATCCAAGGTGACATACAGATGGCCTACAAATCCGAAGGATTCCGAGTTAAACGGAGCGAATCCGAGATCTAAACATAAGTCATTGTCAAGCATTAGCGTATCCAACAGATAGTATCTGTAAATATAGGTGCCTAAAGAGGACAACGGGCTGACAAAGCGATTCAGGAAAAGCGGGATATTATCCTGAAATATATCCACATCTTTAAAAGCCTCCGTGATAAACTGTTTGATGCCTTCTTCATTTAAAAACTCAAATCCTGCCTGTTTGTATCCCTGTACGACTTTGCGCTCTGTCCGGGGCGATTTACGGTAATAATAATCTTCAATCGTTTCTTCATTATAAAGCGGCAGGATGGTACGTCCCATCACCGAAGTGGAGTCGACATAGTCGAAGATAAAATCAAATTGTTTGTATACCCAACGTTGCCGTGCACCCTCCACATCAAAGTCGTCGAAAGCCATCGAACGCTGTTCATACATTTTATAACTGAAATAGTCATGGTCAAGCGGATTATACAGTCCCCTTCGGGCGATTAAATTTTGTGCAAACTCTACGGCCGGATTATCACGTCTTGAATACCGTTCTCTTCCGGGACGGATCACCACTTCGTTCAATTCGTATGCAGCCGGTTTGAGCAAGATATTTATCCGGTTTGTCCCTCTTCTCAGAGGCAAATACTGTGTTTCGTATCCGATAAACGAAACCATTAACGTCAAGCTGTCTGATGTTGCCCGAAAGGAATAACGGCCGTTTTCAGTCGTGGTAGTTCCGATTGAAGTTCCTCTTAAAGAAACAGTTACATAAGGCAAGGCCTCATTGGTAATCGAATCTCTGACTATTCCTTCCACCTGTATTGCGGTTTGCCCGAAAACAATTCCATTGGCCAATGACACAAGGGAATACAATACAAATATTAATGATTTTAGCCTCATCCTTATTCTGTTCACACATCAATAAACGCGGCAAAGGTCGGTTTTTTTTTTTATTTGACAAAAAAGGAACGTCGATTAATTCTTTAATCTCTTACGGTCTTATAATATCTCCTGAATCTCACGTAATGACTGCACTTGAAAGGTAGGTGCAAACCCTTTACAGGGCAGATTGTACGGATTAAACCACACCTGGTCGATTTTGGCAAGGCAGGCTCCTTCGATATCGGCTTCCCAGCAGTCGCCGATCATCAATGATTCATTACGACGCGAATTGGTGTTTTTCAGTGCAAAGTCAAATATCTCTTTATGAGGTTTTTGAATATTGGCATCTTCGGAAAGGATTGTTTTTTCAAAGAAATGATTCAAGCCTGCATTTTGCAGTTTCATAACTTGTATTTCGCGGAAACCATTCGATAAAATAAACAAACGATAGAAGGGTTTTAAATAGTCCAGCAGTTCGACGGCTCCGGGAATCAGTTTGGTTTGAGTCGTAGTCCGTTGCAGGAAATCACGGTTGAGTCGGAGTATGTATTCAGTATCGGTGATACCCATTGGCCGGAGTACATACAGAAAACGCTCAAGAATCAACGTTTGCCTGTCGATTTCGTGATTGCGATACTTTTCCCAAAGCGATAAGTTATAAGGCATATAGATTTGAAAGAATGTCTCGAACGAATCGTAATGCCGGTTGAATTGATAATCGGCATAGATTTCTTCAAGACATTCCCTGTTGTTATGATAAGTATCCCACAACGTATCATCAAAGTCGAAGAAGACAGATTTGTATCTCGTCTTCATCCTACTTCGATCACCAAATACTTGCTTAGGCTCCAGAATATTTCGGGATCGAGAATAACAAGTACCAGATTTGCATTCTGATCTTTTACAAACATATACGAATTGTCAGGATGATTGGAGTGAATTTTTGCTTTGCGTGCAAAGAGTTGGATTTCTGTGTTATCCCGATAGTCGACCGTAAGAAAATAATTCCTGTTGAAATTCCCCTGTAAGGCTTTTGGTTTTGAAAAAAGTCCACCTCCGGTTAAAATGTTTTGTTCTTTCAGTTCCTTTTTGGTGCCATAACAATAGTATGCCAGATGCATTTCTTTATCCTGTTCGTCTATTTTCTGTGCTTGTACAGAAGCTGTCAACGACAGATTTTCAACACTTTCGTCCAACTCACGAATCCGTATATCCTTGTTGGCCAACTCTTCCTGCAACAAGGCTATCATTTGGGCTTTTTGGTTGATTTCGGTGTTAAGGCGTTCGATGGCTTGTTGTAATGCAGCCGATTGAATACCGCTGTTTTTCAATCGCTCTTCCAAAGAAGCCAATTGTTCGCGGTTGGTTTGTAATGTTTCCGAAATCAGGCGAATATTATTTCTGATTTGTGTCTGTTTATTGACACTAAGTTCGCCCGACGGTTCGACGGTAAGGAAGTTTTCGGCCTCGCGAATGGATTGAATATCTGTATAAATATCATTTAATGATGAAATCATTTCCTCCAGGTCGTAAGCCGTTTTGCTTTTTTCTGCTTTTAGCAGCTCATTTTCACTTTGCAGTTTTTTGTATTCGGCAGAATTTTCCACACACGAAGTAATCACTGTTGCGCACAGGCAACAAATCAAAATTCTCTTCATAATCTATTTCTTTTTTAGTTTAACAAGTCCGTTTTTATCTCGTTTGCCGTTTAAATCATGACAAAGTTAATACTTTTTGTTATAAAGTTATTCAGTTATGCTGATTTTTTCTATCTGCCGGATGATTTTTCCGTCTGTTGTTAGTCCTTCGATGACGACAGAATAGGTTGTTGGATAATCGGAGGTATAAAATTCAACAATTGCTTTGCCTGTATCTTCGGAAATAACAACATCAGGTTTCCAAAAGATGGTAGTGCGGTAATCAGGGATGGATAGATGTTTTTCCTCCAATGTTTCGTATTTGGGCGCATAAAACTCAACCGGCTTTTGATAGCCTAAGGGAGTGTAGACGGTATAATTATATTCCTGATATGCTGAAGTCATGTTTTCAATTCCTTTTTTGGTTGTGATACTGATGGCTCCTCCACCGCCGCGTGCACCAAATATAGCAGATTGTTCTAAGGGTATTACATCAATACTTTCCACCTCATTAACATTTATCACATCCAAAGGAGATGCACCACCTGTCCATGTAAATTCATTTCCGTCAATATATACAAGAGGAAGAGTTAATGCATGGGGCAATTTTATAAAAGTAGTGACACCATCAGATGCTATCTCCAATCCCGGAACAGTTCTAATCAGCACATCAGAAACTAATCGTGGCTTCAATCTATCAATTTCTTCTTTTCGAATGGTCTGTGTTGCACTTCCATTCATCCAATACCGAAGCCGCTGTTCATCTCGCTTTTCAATTCTTCGTGCCGTTACTTTCACCTCATCTAACTGAATCACCCGCATATCATCGTCATACTTTGACCGCTGCTCAGCTTTCTCGATAAAAGCATCAGTATCAATGCGTTCTCCCTCTCCTTCGAAGAGGGTTGGGGTGAGGTGTTCCCCCTCTCCTTCGAAGAGGGTCGGGGTGAGGTCGGGGTTTTGCGGAGCGTGAACCGGAGATGGAAACAATACGCTATCCAACATAAGTTCAATCCGGTTACTTCCGCTACTATTTAATGCCTGAATAAAGTAGGAAGTGCTGTCAGGGAATTCAAAACCATCAAACCTGAATATGCCTTGCGCATCTGTTGAAGTAATGTCAAAATCGCCATCTTGCGACAGCATGGTCACCTCACTTTCGTTTACAGACCTGGAAAATGTCAAACTTTTAACCCTGCCGGTTATTTCCTGACTTGTCTGAAACGGAATTTGAGGATACTCCGGATTGCCTTTGACAATTTCGGGGATATTGTATCTCCGCCATCCGTGTGTCATCATCAGTAAATCTAAAGCAACAGCAGCTGATTTATTGTCCTGTAAATACCAGGCAGGGTTTTCGATATATCCTTTTAACTCTGATGATAACAGTAGTGTAGACAGGATGGTGGTAGATGAATCGACTGTGATGTCGGCGTCGTCGGTGATGGCGAGGGAGAGATGACCTTGAGCGGCAATTGTATTGTCGCTCAAGGTTGCAACGACTTTGTCGCGTGTTGCATAAGCTTCCTTATCGGTTTGAAATGTTATTTGCGCTACATCCTCATCATAGTTTTTGTTAAATACCAACCGTTCGCTTAACGGATTCATCTGTTCGTCGAATAACACAAACTGGATAATGCCCGAAGGCAGTTCTTCTTCCGAAAAGGTGATATATTCATTTTCCTGATTCCAGTCAGCGAAATATAATACTATCCCTCTACAATGTGCAAGGAGATAAAAGGATTTTTCGGAGGTGAATGCAGATTTAAGGATGCCAACCGAAATAAGTTTGTTGGACTGTGAAACTGTTAATGCGCATGCACGAGGGGCGGATTGAGGAAGTGCAAACTGTTTTTCCAGGCCGTTTCCATTCCGACATTTCAGTCCATATTTTTTCCCTGATTCCGGCATAAATGGAAAAACGCCCATGCCTGCATGGAGTGTTTGGATGGTTGTGATTACCGAACCGGTCTCATCGGTGATTTCTCCTGATATGGTTTCGGGATAGCCGTTGCAGTTCAATGCCTTAAATGCAATTTTATTCCAAACCCCTTCCACTACATTGCCGCCTTCAGGGAAAAACGAAACGTCGAAATCATTGGGTTGTTTTTCGGACGCGAATTGCAAATTCGCATCAACAACTCCATTGTTAAGCGGCCTTTGCGATGCAGCTCTCAGATTTCCTATCCGTATATTTTTCTTGAAGAAGTAATCATCTCCCAGGTTCTCCATATAACGGGTATAGGCGCGGAGTGTATAGTTGCCTTCGGGAATGATTTCGGAAAGGAAGATATGACCATGGAACATGTCGTTTTCGGGGTGTATCATCACACGGCTGACAAGCGTATCAACCGGACTGATCAGTTCCACATATATATAACGGCTGGGAGTAGGGTATTGATGAGTCATAGCATCCACAAGGTATGCCTTGAACCAGATTTTTTCGCCGGGCACATACATATCACGATCGGTATGCAAGTGAATCTTTTCCTGAGGATATATGGCTAACTGTTCGTTGAATGCAAGAAATATACTGTCGGATATTTGTGAAGTGTTGTCTGTGCCGGTTTTGACAACATCATTAACATCAACCGGATACAT
>JGI24702J35022_10000324_pt1 | contig 28237 bp, 18 predicted proteins | sample TergutTh196P4_FD_35022 | JGI IMG/M metagenome (IMG submission 35022)
GGTGCNTGTATTTTACGGAAGGCGCTCGGCGTGGAAACCGTACACATCGGCATTGAAAACAACAAACCCGAAGCCATTGCTCGATTGCGGGAGGTTGCCCAGTCGTTTGAGGGAATTGTAATTCATCTTTTGAAACCGAAATATCCGCAAGGTGCTGAAAAACAGTTGATTAAAGCCATCACGGGTAGAGAAGTTGCTACGGGAAAACTTCCGATAGATGCGGGTTGCGTAGTGAACAATGTCTGTACGGCTTTGGCGGTCTATGAGGCGGTGCAGAAAAATAAACCGCTGATTTCCAATTACATGAGTTATTCTGGCAAGTCGGTTTCCAATCCAAAAAACTATCTTGTCCGTTTGGGAACGCCCCTTGCGGAAATCATTGAGGCAAACGGCGGACTGGCTCCCGATACGGAAAAATTGATTAGCGGCGGACCCATGATGGGTAAAGCCATTGCCAACACAAACGCCTGCACGACCAAAGGTTTTTCTTCGCTTATACAGATAAATGCAAAAGAAGCAAAGCGGTCAGAAACAAAAAACTGCATTCGTTGCGGCAGATGCGTGGACACCTGTCCTATGGGATTAGAACCGTACCTCTTGGCGATGTTTATGGAAAACAACCGCCTTGAAGACGCTGAAAGCGGGTCAATAATCTCCTGTATGGAATGTTGCAGTTGCCAGTTTTCCTGCCCTGCCCATCGTCCAATATCGGACTATATCCGTCTGGGAAAAAATCAAGTAAGTGCGATTATTCGTGCGAGAGAGCAGAAATAACGCAACCTACTTTTTCACTTTTCCAACGACTTGTCCCAAAACTGCTTTTCCGTTTTTCAGCGAGATGGTTTCGGCGATTTTCTCACGGTCAATCATACCTAAAACCACTGTACCCAAACCTTCGGAAGCACAGTACAGATAGACGTTCTGACTTGCAAAACCTGCATCAGTAGCACCGTAAAGGGCGTTGCTTTCTGCGTCTCCCCGCTCGCCGAACTTATCGTAATTGGCTACGAACACCATTACAAACGGTGCTTTCTGCGCGAACTCTTGCTTCACGGCATCTGTTCGATGGTCGCCGGCTTTGAGCAACACCAACTCGTGTTTCACGGCATCGTAAAAATAGACGCCTGACTCAATAAACACATACACTTCAATCTCTTGCGCATTTCTTGCGGTGGGAGAACTGCGGCGATTGTCGCTTTGCGGACGATTTACGCCAACGGCAGACCAAAGAAGGTCTGAAATTTGTTGCATCGTCAACGCCTCATTCGTGTAATCCCGAATGGTTTGACGTTCGTTCAATGCCTGCATCAGCGGCATTCCGCCCTGCTTGGTCGGGGGAGACAACTTGATGTTCCCCTCTTGTGCATAATTTGCTAAACTACACATAATCAATGCGATTACTAAAAAAATCTGTCTCATAATATATCAATATTAATGTATAAAAAAATATTTACAAAGATACACTTTCTTCTTAAAAGGAGTTAGAGGAGTTAAAGGAGTTAGTAGGAGTTATCAGTTTTCAGAAAAATCACAGTTCGGATTAAGCACTAACCATCAATTAACCACTATTTTCCGAACAATTACATCGGTTTTGGTTGCCATTTTAACGACATAATGCCCTTTGGCAACTTCGGGCAAATGAATATTGAGGCTGTTTACAGGGCTTGTTTGCAAATATATCACTTGACCAAATGTGTTAAGTACCTGTATGCTTTCTATTTCCGATTTATCAAAACTCGTCTTTATAGTGAACGAGCCGTCATTTGGGTTGGGGAGAATGGTGCATTTTGCTTTCCATACCTCATTTGTTGAGGTATCGTATGGAATTATATCATCATCATCTTCATCTTCATTTCCATTATAGGATTTTTGGCAATTATCCGAAACCTTAAAATATCCTTCATAAGGATGATTATCGCCGAGACAATCTATTATATCTATCTTATACCAAAAATTTTCGGTATCCCACGGTTCCAGCCATGAAGATGTATACATTCCTGTATGCAAATCCCAAAAATTAACAGTGCCGTTCGCACTTATATTGTCTGTGTAATTATAAATTAGAAAAAAATTGGTATTGTTATTTCCTTTCCTTTGGTATATTTCTACACTGTATTTCACCGCATTTATAACATCTCCCCAATGAAAATAGTCTCCTTTATCACGACAGAAAAAATAATGCCTAGCAGGCGGACAATACTTCCCACAATCACTTTTTTGTCCACCCATGCGACTTGGACAATATCTTGTTATGTCTTTACGCGTATTTTTGATTTCTGCGGTAAAATTTCCGCCGCTTTCTACCATAAAACCGGGTTTTAAAACAATTGTTCCATTGGTTAAAAAACTTACATTTTGCCCTGCCAACACTTGAACATCTGCGTTGCCCGCTTCGATGCGTGCTATTGCACGAGTAACATTCGGCAAATTGGAATTATCAATTTCATAATTCACATTATCTTCCGCATCTTCACAAGGCGGACAGGGACCACCGCAATCTATTCCTGTTTCTCCATGATTTTGCTTACAATCTCCGCAATGGGCAGGAATAGGCGAATGGATATGAATAAACATGTACGACTCGTTCGGGAAAATACTCCAGTTTGTTACATCAACATCACAATAATCGCTAGAGTGCATGCTGTATAATCGAATATTTCCATTTAACGAACTACAAAAAAAAGAATGAGAGGTTTGCATTGATACAGGGTTCACTACAAACATGGCATCGCCCACATCAAAATTATTTGGAGGATTATTACCTATAACAAGCGCTGTATCAGTATCTTGACGTTGTATTAAGTGTGTGAGTAAATTAGTAGCACTTGGGATACAACCGTAACCATCTACAATTCCTGCACTTAAATTTAATCCTCCATAAATAAAGCATTGCGACATAAAATTAGCACAATCACCACCTAAATTTTCTGCATCAGGACCAGTAGCACCGTAATTACGGTAAGGACCACCCCATTTAGGAATATCTTTATTAGGAGAATTTACCGTATTTCGTTTATTACACCAAAACTGAGCATATTCTTGTGCTTTTTGAGGATTATAAGTCTGGGCATATATGTTAGTACCTGCTATTAAAATGATACCAATAATTATTCTTCGCATTTTTCCCTCCTTTTTTTATCTATGTTATCAAATATAAACTGCGCCCGCCTCGCAATAAATTCATTTTCACTTTTGGTTTGCTCTCTAATTAATTCAAATGCTTCTTCTGTACCAATAGCCGCCAATCCAAATATAGCAATATGAATGTCATTCTCATCTCCGCTACGAAGAGCCTCTACAAATATAGGAAACGTTATTTCATATTCTTTTAATCCGCCTAATTCGGCTAATCTTTGTGCTGCCGATAACCTTGAGTTGTCTTTTTCAAGATAATAATAGAAAAAATCCAAAGCAGGCTGTCCGCCCATTGAATAATATTCCCAAATGCAGCTGTGGACAACGCCGAGATTCTCGTCATAACACAATTCATTTAATATTTTAACCGCTTCGTCAATTATATCTTGACGGTCATTATATCTACCTATGTTATGTAATGCATTGGCTATAGCAAATTTCTCTTTTGAAGATAAGCCCTCTTCTTTTAAATGCTCCTTTAAAAAACCAATAAATTCAACATTTCTCATCCAGCCTAAAACCATAATAGCATAACATCTGTTTTCTTCGGAAGTATCTGTTTTTACCATATTTTTAAAAAAATCATAAGATTCTTCGCACTGAAAGAGTGAGATACGTTTTAATATGAGAAAAAGACCTACGTCCTCTTTTGTTTTCAGCATATATTCCAATTTTTCATAATACCTGTTAACGAGTTTTTTTGCCATTTCACAGTCTTTGTCTGTTCCGTAGTTTTGTATTAAATCAAACTTAATTCTATTATATTCTTCTCTACCATATTTATACGGATTATAATTCGATTCTTTTTGCACTGCTACGTTAATAGAAGAAACAGCACTTTCCTTCATTTCACTTTCTTTATAATAACTTTTATAAATTTTTTGAGCCTCTTTTGCAATCTTTTCGTTTTTGTTTCGAGTTTGTTCTTCAATTAGTCGAAATGCCTCTTCCGTAGCAATAACTTTCAACCCATCTAAAGCTGCTAATACATGATTTATGATTTCACTATGAATTTCTCTTTCAAATATTGGGAAAGTTGTTTCATATTCGCCCAATTCTGCTAAGATTACAGATGCTAAAATTTTTCTGTATTCATTTAGCCCTTCTCTCCATGCGTTAATAAAATTTATAGATGGTTCTCCGCCTAATATATAATATTTATCAATACAATTCTGAGTTACATCTACGTCTACATCCTCTGATGAAAAATCATAACAAATTTCATCTAAAAGTTTAATTGCTTTTTCTTTCAACTCCAAATTAGAGGTAAAAACGCCATAAGTTGTCAATGCAGATGCTACTGCAAATTTTTCCCGTAACGAAAGAGAATCTCTTTGGGCATATTCCAATATAAACGATAAATTATCAGGAAGCAGTCCTCCTGCAAGCATTGTAATAAACTGACAACGAATTGCCTCTGATGGATTGTTTTTTATTTGTTCCTTATAAAATTCATACTTTTCTTGACAAAGGGAAGAAACAGATGCAAAATATCCCAATGCAAAATCTCGTTTTCCATCATTTCCTTCTTTTTCTGCCTCAAGAAACCCTTCAATTATTCGTTGTACCCTATTACAGTCAGTATTTGCAGTTTCTTCGTTCTGTGCCCACATATCTAAAGAGGTTAAAAGATAGTATTCTCTTGCATAGTATCGGTGCGGATTATAATCGTCTCTATTTTCAGGCAGTATTTCCGACCTGAATTTTTCGAATATAGCCTTTCTGTCTACCTGAGAATTTGTAGTAAGAACATCATTTTTCTCTGTTTCATTTTCCTTATACATTTCCGCTTGTGTTACATTATCGTTTTCATTACCCTGCTGATACGATTGATTATCTAACTTTTTTTGTTTCGTTACCGTGCAGGAAACGAATAATACTAAAATTGCTGTCGCTAAAATTTGTTTTTTCATTTTTTATCTCCTTTCGTTAATATATTGCTAAATTAATATCTATTTGTCTTTTACACAGCGAATACTCCATCCATTTTCAAGTCCAAGAGGATATTTATGAACTATAGATTTATCACAATCAATACCATATCCCCATACAGCGTATCCTGAACAAGTATTAGTTAAAGTTGAAGTTAAAAATGTTGTCTGATATGTAATGTTTGCAAAAGATTTTCCATCATTATACACTGTTCCTGTTGGAATAGCATTAAATAATGTTTTATTCGTTCCCGAGTTAGGATTTGGCCAATGTTCAATTCCTTCTTCTTTTAAATCATCTGCATTTAATCCATACGACCTAATACAACTAAGTAATTGTTCCCATTCTAAAACAGAAGGGATATGCCAACCCTTAGGACTTATACCACGAATTTTACTTGGATTTTTATCACTGCTCTTGCTTCCATTCATTACGGTATTCCATAAATATAGCCTACCGTAAGGTTTTGAATAAGTGATACTATCGTTATTATAATACCAAGAACCTGAAGATGTATAATAATTCAAATTTTCTGCCATCCACCATTGTTTCCCAATTTTTACAATCTTATATCTTTGTCCATCTCTTTCATCTACCATTTCTGATGTTTCGATTTTAAAATTTTTCAAATCGTTTTCTTCTTTGCATCCAAGTATTAGACAAAGTAGTATAATTAATAACACATATTTGCTTTTTTCATCACTCACTTCCTTTCTTTGCTTCAAGTTCAGATAAACGTTTTTGCATTTCTTTCATTTGTTTTTCCTGCTCTATAATATATAATGTAAGTTCCTCTATTTTGAGCAAGAGTTTTCCTGAAATTTCGCCGAGGTCGAGACCATTTTCCATTACTTCTTTTTCAGAAGGAATTTCGGGCAAATGTTTGTTGGTTTTGATAAACATCTCCAATTCAGGCAACGACATGAGTTTGTAATCTTGTGCAAAAACATGGTCGTACCAATAATAACTCAAGGCACTCAGGGTTACTTCTATTTTTTCGGTAAATATTTTCTTTGCACACATAACGCCATTTCCATAAACTAAAAAGACATCTTGATTTGTGTTGACATTTCTAACGGAAAGTGCTTTGGTTAAATCATTATCTACTCTTATGTGAAAGGCATAATTCCAATCACCCGTAGTAGTATGATTTACAATCACGCACCCGTCCGTACCCCGTACAGTCAATTTTGGAACACTATTTACTTTGAATTCTATATTGCCCAAATATAGCGATGGACAGGTAGAATACATGGTATTAAACTCTATATTCCCGCCGTGTATTTTTGGGGAAATTATAGGTTTTTCAAAATAAAATCCTGACATACCAATCGCATTCATACGAAGAGGTTCACAAGATTCTAATTCTCCTTCAGGGGGGAAGAGGAACCTTAAAGAAGCGTTGTCATTTTGAATTGAATAAACGCTGTCTTCCCAATACTGAGCCTTTAGTGATGTTATACCTAACAGCACGATTACTAAAACTAAATTTACTTTTTTCATTTCTTTATTCTCTTTAAATACTGCCTACTCTGTTAGTTAGGATTTTCGGCAACCTCCGATTAACTATTTGCAAAGATACAATAAAAAAATGGATTTATAAGCGGTTTTTAGAAAATTCACGGTTTTTCCTAAAAATTTCACGGTTTTTTACGTATCGTTGTAATTTCCAATTTTTGCAACGTATTGAGCAGTGTTTTCAATGTTTCGGCATCAATCGTATTTATTTCCAAAGTAACGGATATTTTGGGAACAAACATTTCTTTAAAATGCTCATGTTTTGTGCAAACATCTTCAACAAAGTTATGGTTTAAGATGACGGATATATTACAGAGCGTATCTATATCTATCTTTTTCCTAAGGAATATATTGTATGGATTTGTGCGTTCGTAACATAAAAGTTTAGCAAATTCCGAAATGCTCATATTTCTTTTGTCGAATACTTTTTTGATATTTTCACCGATGGACAGTTCTGATTTTTTCATAAAAAGAGGTTTTGAAAAGCAATAAAAAAACGTGGGACTGTACAACTTATCTGTTTCTGAGGTCTCGCATACCCATATATTGAAATAAGTACCCACGCGAATGACGTGAGCGCCGCTTAGTTCTCAATATACGTTTGAAATTGCGAGTTTCAGAAACGAGACAATTGATTTACGCTGTCTTTGTTATAAATCCACTGTTTTTATTTTACCATAAGTTGATAAATTTGATTAATTACTATATTTAATATGTATGAAATGCAAAGATACACTTTTTTTGAATTACGAACCCGAATTGCCGAATTTTCATTTTTTGCACATTCCTAACGGAATGCCGTTTTAGCATCATACGATTTTTCTTTGTCCATCAAAATTATGGCTCAAAAAATACTCATCTGCACTCCCGGTTCTTTGCCGTTGTCGTCTTCTTCCATATCTTCTTGTTTTTCAGCCGTTTGCTCGAAAAGAGGCTGTTCATCATCGGCATCAATCGTTGCATCTGTTTCGATTTCAATCTCTTCGGCGGACGGCTCTTCGTAAGGCAGCGGGTCGAGTTCGATAAGGGCGGTGATATTTTCAAAAGGCAGGGCTTTTCCGCGTGCCTTAATCTTCATTACCTCAACAGTTTCCGACACGTTCAAACAGGTTTTATGTTTATCTTTTTTGCCTTTTTCGGTGTATTCAACCTCAACCTGTGGAAGATAGTGTATGCTGAGCAATTTTAATTCCTGTTTTTGTTCATTATCCAGAAAATCAACGCGTTTGGTACTCATTTCAGGCAAGGCACGCTTGATGAAATACTTTTTCTTTATGCCGTCTTTGTAAATCACGCTGATGGGTTTGTTTGGATTGTATTTTTCGACCCAAAGCAAGCCGTCATCGAAATGGGCGGCAATATCGAGCGGAATAATTTTATAGTAACCGTCTCTGTAATAGGCAATTAATTTGTCGTCAGCATGAAAATCGTCCAATTTGAAACCTCTGTTTTCGGTGTTGAGGCGATTGACCGCCTTATCGAACCATACTTCCAAAGCACCCAAAGTAGAAGTCCCTTTTTGCGTTAAAACAATGTTTCTTACAGGATTTTTACTCAAAATATTACCGATGGAACTCCTGCCCTTAATGGTCAATGTGCTGAAATCGAATTCAAACTGCGTGCGTTTGAGTTTGGGTTTGGGTTTGAGGCTTACTTTTATTTTCTCTGCCTCGCCGTTTTTGTTGGCGGTGAAATACAGCACTTTACTGCCCGATTTCCCTTGCGTGAGGTCGTATTCTTTATCGCGGGTAATTCCGCCGATGGCAAAGCGTTTCACGTAACATACGCCGATTTTCCCGTTGGAATACGCCATATTGTAAATCGTTCGGTCATCGCTGCGCGTAAATACGTCCACGTGAATAATATCTTTCCCAACAAACTGTTTTTCAGCCACTTTGGTAACGATAAACGTGCCGTTTTCGCGGAAAACAATAATTTCGTCAATATCGGAACAGTCGCAAACATATTCGTTTTTCTTCATTCCCGTACCCACAAAACCCTCTTCTCTGTCCACGTACAGTTTCTGGTTTGCTACGGCTACAGTCGCCACCGTAATCGTGTCGAAATTGCGGATTTCCGTTTTGCGTTCCTTTCCCGCACCGTATTTTTTCTTGATTTGTCTAAAATAATGTATCGTATAATCAATTAAATGATTAAGATGATTGTTCACCTCGTCAATATTCGCTTCGATGTCCTGTATCTGTTCGTCCGCTTTTTTGATGTCGAATTTTGAAATTTTGCGTACCGGTTTTTCGGTCAATTTCAGCACATCTTCCCGCGTGATAACTCGCTTAAAATGAGAACGATACAGGTCAAAAGCACGTTCAATCGCATCTATCTGTGCCTCAAAACTTTCTTGGTCTTTTTCCAATTCTTTATAGATTTTTTTCTCAAAAAAGATTTTTTCCAAAGAAATCCAGTGCCAATCGTCATTAAGTTCGTCCAACAGGATTTCCAACTCCCATTTGAGCAAATTCAACGTATTTTGCGTATTTTCCCTGAGAATATATTTTACATCTACAAAAACGGGCTTGTCGTTCTGAATTACACAGGCATTGGGCGAAATGGATTTTTGACAATCGGTGAAAGCATACAGGGCGTCAATGGTTTGGTCGGGCGAGGTGTTGGGCGCTAAATGCAAAACGATTTCCGCATTTTCAGCCGTTTTGTCGAAAATTTTGCGTAAACTGATGCGTCCTTTTTCTGCCGCCTTGGTGATGCTGTCAATGAGCGATTGCGTAGTTGTTTCTGGCGGAATTTCGGAAATGACCAACGTTTTTTTGTCCAACTGCGCAATTTTTGCCCGCACGCGGACTTTCCCGCCGCGCAACCCGTCGTTGTAATTGTTCACATCAACATAACCGCCCGTCAAAAAATCGGGATAAATCACAAAATCCTTATTTTCCAAAATCGCTATCGAAGCGTCTATCAACTCGTTGAAATTGTGCGGCAATATTTTGGACGCCAATCCCACGCCGATGCCTTCGCCGCCCTGTGCCAAAAGCAATGGAAATTTCACGGGCAGACAAATCGGCTCTTTGTTGCGTCCGTCGTAAGAATATTTCCACCGCGTAGTTTTGGGATTGAAAACCACCTCCAACGCAAATTTGGACAAACGGGCTTCAATATAACGCGGGGCAGCCGCACCGTCTCCCGTGAGAATATTCCCCCAATTCCCCTGACAGTCAATCAACAACTCCTTTTGCCCCATATTCACCAGCGCATCGCCGATGGACGCATCGCCGTGCGGGTGATATTTCATCGTATTGCCGATAATATTGGCGACTTTGTTGTATCTGCCGTCCTCTATCTCCCTCATAGAGTGCAGAATACGCCGTTGCACAGGTTTCAGTCCATCGTAAATGTCAGGCACTGCACGGTCTAAATTCACATACGAGGCATAGTCCAAAAACCAGTCTTCAAACATGCTGTTCACGTGCAGAAGGTTCTGTAAATCACTGCTATTCTCTTCCGCCGAAGGAATAATCACCTCTTCATTGTTCTGTTCTTCTTCTTGGATTGTATTTTCCAATTCGTTCATAAATTATTTACTGTCAAAAGAATACAAAAAAAATTGTTAAAGTATTCTGAAAAAACGCAAAGATACACTTTTTTGTTAAAGGAGTTAGAGGAGTTAAGAAGTTAAAAGGAGTTATCACATAAATCACAGTTCGGACTATTTTGCACCCCTAAAAACGCGGCGTAACAAGTTTTAAATTTCGTATTCGCATTATTCCGTCTACATTTACTTTTTCATACTGTAAGTCATTGTAGAGATAAGAAAAAATAGAAATAATGTTTCCATTGTAAGAATATTTATGTATGTATAATCCTAACTGATAACTCCTCTAACTCCTTTTAAGAAAAAAAGTGTATCTTTGCAAAAAAGTTTCCCGTGTGGGGGAAAGACAGGAAAGTATATGTAAAACAAAGAAATATTGATATTACAATGACACAAAAAGAAAATAGCATGGTGAAGATTCTTGCCATCAATCCGGGTTCGACCTCTACAAAAGTAGCGGTTATGTCCATTGACAAAAACAATCCTGACGAAAAAGAGGCGATACAAATCGTTTTTTCTAAAAACATCAAGCACAGTCAGGATAAGATTGACGAGTTTGCGTGTATTTCAGACCAGTACAGTTGGCGTAAACAATACATTATGGAGGAGTTGAAAGCCAACGACATACCGTTGGGGGAACTGACGTTTGTGATTGGTCGCGGCGGGTTGGTGAAAAATATCAAGTCGGGGATATACAAAATCAACGAGGCGATGCTGCACGATTTGAAAATCGGCTTCAACGGCGAACACGCCTGCAATTTGGGCGGATTGATTGCCAACGACATCGCAAACCACCTTTGTGTTGATTCTTTCATCGCCGACCCTGTGGTTGTGGACGAAATGGAAGATATTGCCCGCGTATCGGGGCATCCTGCTTTTGAGCGGAAGTGTATTTTTCACGCACTAAACCAAAAGGCGATTGCCCGCACCTACGCCAAAAGCATAGGGAAGAAGTACGAAGAATTAAATCTGATTGTTGTTCATCTGGGCGGCGGTATCAGCGTGGGTTCGCACCGCAAAGGTATGGTGATAGACGTAAACCAAGCACTGAACGGCGAGGGTCCGTTTTCGCCTGAACGCGCTGGGACATTGCCCGTGATAGACGTCATAAAGGCTTGTTTCAGCGGGCAATACACCGAACAGGAGTTAAACAAAATGGTTGTTGGGAAAGGCGGTTTTGTGGCGTATCTCGGAACGAACGATGCGTTGGAGGTGGAAAACAGAATCAAGGCGGGAGACGAAAAAGCGGCGTTTTACGAAGATGCAATGGCGTACCAAATAGCCAAAGAGATAGGAGCAGCCTCTACCGTTTTGGAAGGAAACGTAGATGCTATTCTGCTCACGGGCGGCATCGCTTACAGCAAAATCTTCGTGGAAAAGATACGCAACCGCGTTGCCCATCTGGGAGCGATAGCAGTTTTCCCCGGCGAAGACGAAATGCACGCATTAGCATTCAATGTTTACTTGATGCTAAGAGGCGAAATCCCCTGTAAGACGTATTCTTAAAACCGATTGTCTTAAAAAGAAATCTTTATTTGTTCGTCGAATTAGGCGCCACGCCCAATTTCGTCAGGATTGCCTCGTTGATGTCAACTTTGCTGTCGGCGTAAACGATGGTCATCACGCCTGCTTTGTCGAATACAAAGGTGTAACCTCTTTCCTTTGCGTACTCCTCAACGGCGGTGAACACTCTGTCTTGCACAGGCTTCACCAACTCTTCCCGTTTTTTGAACAAATCGCCGTCAGTGCCGAAACGTTTCTTCTGTAAATCCTTCGCTTCGTTCTCCGCAGTGATGATTTCGTTTTGTTTTTTCAACTTTGCATCTTCGGGAAGTATCATCGCTTCCTGCTGATAGTTGCGGTACATCTCGTCAATCTTTTTGAACTTGGCTTCGATTTCTTTTTGCCATTCCACCGACAATCTGTCCAATTCCGCCTGAGCCTCTACGTAAGAGGGCATGCTGTTGAGCAGGTATTCCGAGTCAATGTAAGCAAATTTCTGTGCCGACGCTGTTGCCCAAAAGGCAAAAATTACTACTGTTGTTAAAAAAAGTTTCTTCATATCTTTCTTTATTTTTTATGTTAGTATTACATTAATTTATCTATTTAACTGCAAATTTATGTTTTTATTTTATCCTTTATTGTTTTACCACCTTTATCATTTTATTATCTATTTTCAGAAAATAGAGTCCATTTGCCAGATGGGAAATATCTATTTCAATCAGAGGTGAGGAATGAGAGGTGAGAGGTGTATGCGACAGCAATTTCCTGCCTACCACATCGTAAATCACAATACTTTCAACTTTATAAACTTTATCACTTGCTACTATTATCTTCCCATTGGTCGGATTTGGGTACACGTCTTGTGCAATAGCACTACTTACGCCCAAACCGACAAAGGCGAGCGTTGCTAAAAAGGTCTTTACGTTCTTCATTTTCTTGTGATTTGATTTGTTTATTAACTAATTGATTTACAATAATTTACAATAACTCTTTTCCTCTTCCCAAAAAGCCGCCCAGCGTTTACCCAAAAGCCGCCCGCCTTTTCCTAAAAAGCCGCCCAGCATTTTCCAAAAAGCCGCCCGCCTTTTTCCAAAAAGCACGGCGGCTTTTCTCTGCTTACTTTGTCTTTTCAAATTTGAGGTTGTTCAACATCTCTTTAAGGTCAATTCCCGGACGGAAGGTAACCCTTTTCGACTTAATCATCGAAGCGTGAAACTCCTCTTGTTTTTCCACGCCCGTGCTTCCCAGCGTAACCTGAAACGAGCCGAAATCGCCGAACCGCACAATCTCGCCGTTGTCCAGATGCCGTCGAAGAATCTTAACCAAGTCGTTCAACACTGCCATCACGTCGGTATCGCTTACCGTTGTGCTGCCTTCTGCAATTTCCTTTCCAAGTTTACGGAAAGTCAGTTCGCCGCCCGATTTTGCTTGGGCGTACCATTTCTTTTCTCCTTCGGGCTTGAGCGGGATTTTCCGCTCCGCCAATACATACTTCACTGCCATAACTTTAAGTATTTAATGAATTAGTAACTAATTTTATATAATTTGCAAAGATACACTATTTTCATTTTAATCAATTGCTGCTCCCATGGTGAAGTGGAATTGCGATTTATGTGCCGAAGGGTTGCCCGGTACGGGGTCGAAGCCGTAGCCCCAATCCAAACCCAACAGTCCAAACATCGGCAAAAACACCCTAACGCCAAATCCTGCTGCTCGATACATCTTAAAAGGTTGGTAATCCTTCATTGTTTCCCACGAATTGCCCGTTTCCAAAAATCCCAACAAATAAACGGTTGCCGACGGATTTAAGGAGACAGGATAACGCAGTTCAAAAGTGAATTTTTGGAATATCGTTCCGCCGTCATCGGACGACAAAGCCGCATCGGTATAGCCCCGCATACCGATAATTTCCCGTCCGTCCAAAATGGAGGTTGCCGTCAGTCCGCTGCCGCCCAAATAGAACCGTTCAAAGGGAGAAGCACCCGCTTTGGAATTGTACATTCCCAAATAGCCGAACCGCCCCCGCAAACTCAATACCAAATTGTCTATAATGTTGATATACTGCTTGATATTGAATTTCCATTTGTAATATTCCAAAAATTTATAACGTTGCTGGTCGGTCATATCGTTGTAATTCTTATTGTTGAACAACGAATAGGGCGGGGTAAGTTGTATGCTAAACGCAATGTCCGAGCCTGTACGCGTATAAATAGGCGCATCGGTGGAGTTTCTGCCCAAACCGAAAATATAACTTATTGCGTGCGACTCGCCATTTGAAAATAAGCGAAACGTACTATAATTGCTTACATTATAATATTGATACATAATGGTATTGGACATATAAAAATAATCGTCCGGGATTTTCAAACGGTTCATTACGCCAACGCTTGCGGTCGTAATTTGAATGCCTACATAGTTTGCGTCCGAGCGTGCCGCATTGGAAGAGGCGTACAGCGATTGAGACGCCCCGACCGTCAAGGCAATGGGCTTCTTCCCGCCCAGCCAAGGCTCTGTGAACGAGGCACTGTATTGCTGATACATATTGGAATAGACCTGAACCATAAATCCGAGCCGCTGCCCATCGCCGCTGGGTATGGGCGTCCACGCTCCTTTTTTGAAAAACTTCCGTGCGGAGAAGTTATTGAAGTTAAATCCCACATTGCCGTATATATAACCTCCGCCCCAGCCCAAAGACAACTGCAACTGGTCGGAAGAGGCTTCTTCCACGATATATTCCAAATCAACCATTCCCGTTTTTTCGTCTGCTTTGGGGATAACGTTCATTTTTTCGGGATTGAAAAAACCAAGTTGCATCAGTTGCCGTTGCGAACGAATGATGTCCGAACGGGAAAACATTCTGCCCGGAATGGTTGACAATTCTCTCAATGCCACAATATCCGAAGTGCGTGTATTGTTAATAATATCTACCCGCCGAATGCGTGCCTGCGAGCCTTCCCGAATGCGGATTTCCACATCTACCGAATCTTCAACCACCGCTATTTCCACAGGAATTGCATTGAAAAACAAATAACCGTCGTCCAAATACAACGAACTTACGTCCAAATTTTCCTGACTCATAGTTAAATTGGTTTCCAACAAAGCCGTATTGTACACATCTCCCTTGCGGATTCCCAACACCTGACTCAACACCTCCGAACTGTACTTGGTATTTCCTACCCACGTAATGTTTCTAAAATAATATTTCTGCCCCTCGTCCACAACAATATCAATATTCATCGAACCGTCAGGCAGAAAATACACTGAATCGGAAACGATGTAAGCATCTCTGTGTCCCAACGCATTGTATTTCTGTATCATACTTTCCTTATCCGATTCGTAATCCGCCCTGTCGAACTTGGACGTTTTGAAACGCACCCGCACTCTATCGGCAAAATAGGTCGAAGTCAGTTGCCACAAGTCTTTTTCTTTGTATTTTTTATGATTTTTCACAAAGTCCACAACGGCGGTATCTATCTTTTCAAAAGGTTGAAACAAAAAGCGTGTTTTGGTTTCTTTCATCGCCCGCCGCAACGTGATGGCATCTACTTTCTCCGCACCAACGATATTGATGCCGTTCACCTTGACCTTCTTCCCTTTGTTTACCTCGACAATCAGCGTCAGAAAATTGGGCAGGAGCGTATCTTTTCTCTCCGATACATCAACCTGAACGTGGTAAAATCCTTTCTCCCGATAATAATCGCCCACCACATTCTTAACGATGGTCTTCAAATTTTCGTTCACCACCTTCCCCTGCGACAGTTTCACCTTTTTGTCAAACTCATCTATATCCGATTTTTTTACTCCCCGATATATAAATGTACTCAAACGGGGCATCTCTTCCAAATAAATGTCCAAAAAGATAATTTTTCCCTCTATCCGCTTGGCTGAAATTTGGATATTATCTTTATAAATTCCCATTTTGGACAAACGCTCAATGGTTTTGTGTATTTTGTCGCCGGGAATTTTTATCCGTTCACTCACCGCAATAGGCAAATTCCGCAAATCACATTCCGCCGTACCGCTGAACGTAATTCCTCCTATCTCATACTCAACTGGATTCAAATAATCTAATTCAATGTCCGTTTCCTGCTCCAAAACAACCTGTGCCTGAGCCTGTTGCACCAACAAAAAAAGAAAAATAAGAATCGAAAATGGTTTTATCACTCGCATCTGAAATCTATATTCGTTATTTATAAAACATTCTAACGGAGAAAAATGTATTTTATTTTATGTAGGAAAAAATGAGAAGTCATTAAAAAAAAATTGAACAACTCCCCAAGACTTTAAAAATTAGCAATAAAACTTGGTTCACCCCAACTTCGCCAATGCTTCTTTTATTCTCCGCACCGCTTCGATAAGTTGCTCGTTGGAAGTGGCGTAAGAAAGCCGAATACAGTCGTCATCGCCGAAAGCAGCACCCGGAACCAAGGCAACATTCGCCTCATAAAGCAAATACATACACAAATCGTTGCTGTCGTTTATTTCGTATTTATCGTACTTTTTGCCGTAATAACTGCTCACTTCGGGGAAGAAATAGAACGCTCCCTGCGGCAAACGCACGTGGATACCCGGAATTTCCTGCAACAGTTTGAACATCATATCCCTGCGTTCCCTGAATTTATTACGCATTTCGATAATATCTCTGCTGGTTTCAGGGTCGATTTGCATCGCTTTCACGGTTGCTTTCTGTGCGATGGAGCAGGTGGCAGATGTTACTTGTCCCTGCAATTTATCGCAAGCCTTCGCAATGGGGAGCGCCGCCGCCAGAAAACCAATCCGCCAGCCCGTCATCGCAAAGCCTTTCGCTACGCCGTTGATGGTAATCACTTGGTCTTTAATCTCATCAAACTGGGCAATGCTTTCGTGTTTGCCTTCAAAATTGATATGTTCGTAAATCTCGTCCGCCATCACAAACACGTGTTTATGACGAGCCAACACATCGGCGATTGCTTTGAGTTCGGCTTTGGTATAAAGCATTCCCGTCGGGTTGGACGGACTGCTGAACATAATCAACTTCGTTTTGTCGGTAATAGCGTCCTCCAACTGTTGCGGCGTTACTTTGAAATCGTTTTCCAATGCCGTTTTCAGAAAAACACTTTTCCCTTCGGCAACCTTTACGATTTCTTTGTACGAAACCCAAAACGGTGCGGGAATAATCACCTCATCGCCCGGATTTACCAAAACCATAACAGCCTGATAGATAGACTGTTTCGCACCTGTGGAAACGACAATCTGTTCAGGCGAATAATCCAAATTGTTGTCTCGTTTGAACTTTTTGCTAATCGCTTCGCGCAAATCGGGATACCCCGGCACGGGCGGATAGTGCGTCCAATTCTCGTCAATTGCCTGTTTAGCAAAGTTTTTCACTTCTTCGGGCGTATTGAAATCGGGTTCGCCGATACTCAAACTAATTACGTCCTTCCCTTGCGATTTTAGTTCTCTCGCAATTCTGGTCATCGCAAGCGTCTCTGATTCAGACATTTGCATCACTCTTTTTGATAGGTATTCCATATCGTCAATTCTTTTATAATCAATATTTACATTATTTACGTTTTAACGTTGTTTTTTATTTATTATTTTGTCTTTCGGGCAATATCCTAAAACGGATACCCTATCCCAAAGACGATGGTTCGGTCGGATTTAAATTCGTTGTAATTCGACCAATTAAACGTCTGCCAGCCGTGAGATTGCAGTTTGGCGGGGTCGTGTATTTTCAAGGCATAATCTACCCGAACAATAAAAAACGACAAATCCAACCGCAAACCGATGCCCGCATCAATCGCCAACTCTTTGTAAAAACGGTTGAACGCAAACTCTCCGTTGACAAAATCATCGCTTTGTTTAATTAACCAAATATTGCCGATGTCGGCGAAAGCACCCAAAGTAAAATATTTATAAATCGGAATGCGGTATTCCAAATTGGTTTCAAATTTTATATCGCCCACCCGCTCCAAAACGGTTGATGTAGCGGAGGTATCAATAAACGAACCGGGACCAAGCGCCCGCAACCGCCACGCCCTCATGCTGTTGGAGCCGCCCAAATAAAAACTCTTTTCATAAGGCAAAACAGTGGAATTGAAGATGGGAACGCCCACGCCGACCGCCAAACGATAGACCAATGCCTGCCGTTTTCGTTGCACCAGATTGTAAACCAAGTCTAAATCAGCAGTCAAACCGCTCTCAAACGGAATACCCCAAATGGTATATTGTCCGTAGTCATTTTTGGGACTACTTGCTTTTGCCGCATCTAATCCCCGTATGATGCCGTACAACAAATTTCCGTACGCATTGAATTGAGTACGAAGTACATAGACATTTCCTCTTTGCAAGGTAAAACCGTATTTACTGCCCAGCATAAAGTGGTTTTTGTATTTTTCCTTTACGCGTTCGCTGAAATTATACTGTTCAATCATAAGGTTGAAAGCGGTATCGTTGTACATTTTAATCAACCCAAAATCTACGAGCGAAAACGTATGGTAGATAAATTTCCCCGAATTGAGCCTTTCCATCCAATTGTATGTCAAATTGCTGCTGATGAGCAGGCGGGAATAATAATTGTGTTTTATAAAATTAGCACCCAGATTGACAACTGTTTTGGGACGAAAGTTTTTTGAAATTCGATGCTGTTTGACGGGAAACAAAAAACGCGGAAACTCGATGCTTGCATTTATCCCCGCCTCAAAATTTCGGAAATGCCAAGAAGAATCGGCTTGGTCCATTTGCAATTCTTGCGTATATCGTCCGCTCAAGGTGAAGATTTCCGCCGCTTTGAACAGGTTGCGGTTGCCGTATAAGGCACTTACTCCCAATCCGTAAATGCCGCCTGTATTTTTCACAAAAAAATCATAATCATAAAATTGGCGGGGCAATCTTGCCAACTGTATCTTACAGTCCAAATAACCCGTATCTTGCTGATAATTTGCTTGGCTTTCTCCCGTTTCGGCGTAAGATATTTTGGTGTATCCGAAATTGCGCATATCGGTGTATCTATCGTAACTGTTGCGTGTACGGCGGGAAGAATATACATCGCCCGTGCTGAAAAACAAGGGATATACCAATGCAGACGGACGGTAGGGCAAAGTACCTGCGGGAACAAAAACGCCGTAAGTGTTTGTGTCTGAATTGTTTACAACTTCGGAATAATAAATGGAATCAAACGGCGTATTTTCCGACTCAATTTCTGTGTAAATAGCGATGGATTGAATTTTATAACAACGGAATTTGCCTTCAACAAAGGTAGAATCATCAATTTTCTGCTGCGGATTTTGAACAATCAATTTCAGCACAAGACTGCCGCTCCCCAGAGAAGTATCCGCCTCGTAACGGATATTATTTTTGGAAAAACTGAAATATCCCCTGTTCAAAAGGCGTTCTTCGATGCGGGAACGCTCATTATCAAGCACATACTCGTCGTAGATGTTTCCTCGTTGCAGGAGCGAGCGGTTGGTATCGGCAAGAATAATCTTCGCAAGAGTTGCGTCGGCTATATCGTATTGAATATCAGTTATTTTATACGAAGTTCCCGCTGCTATTTTGTAGATTACCTTTGCCGTCTGCTGTTTGAACACAATGGAATATGTAGTTTCAGCATTGAAATAACCGATTTTCCGCATCATCAGGTCAATTTGCTTCACCGAATAATCAATCAAACCCGTATCCAGCAAAACGGGCGGTTCGCCAAAATTTTCCTGTACCCAAACTTTGGCATTTCTCCATCTGCTTGTGTACCAATCATTTGAAACCGTATCGAGCAAAACGGGATATTTTCCGAGTGAATGACGCATTTTCCGCTTAAACTGCTCATAATAAGGCTTTTCAACGGGTATCATCGCTTGATAAATGCTTACTTTGCTTAAAAACAATCCCAACGCACGTTTATTGGGTCGAGGTTGCACTACGTAGGTTATTTTGTCGGAAACAGGAACGGACTTATTATCCGCAACAATCTTGTTTTTCACCAACAGAAACTCCGCCTCTTTTAACTTTTTTTCAGGCGTGCAAGCGAAGAATGAGAAAATGAGAAACGAAAAAATAAGAAATGAGAAATGAGAGGTGAGAAGCGAGGGGCTTTTTTTATCATTTTTCATTTTACCATCGTTCATGATTTGTAATTTTTAATTCGTACGCCTTACTATTTAATTCCATAAAGCCGTTTCAATGTTGCTACTTCGTTTTTTAATTTTTCATTTTCGTTTTCTTTCTCTGTTAACGATTTTTTGTTTTCTTCAAGTATTTTATTGTTTTCTTCTATTGTTTTTTTACTTTCTTCAAGCATTTTCTGGTTTTCCTCTATTGTTTTTTTACTTTCTTCAAGCATTTTCTGGTTTTCTTCAAGCATTTTTTTGTTTTTTTGTAATTCTTCTTCTCTTTTTTCTATCTCTTCTTCTTTTTTCTCAAACCACCATGCCTCTTCCATTTCGCGCCTTGTTTTGGAATCGGCGGCGGCGTGTTTGAGCATTTCGACCATCATTTTTACGTTTTCGTTATCTACAGGATATTCGTATGCTTTTATCGTTCCTTTGTCATCTACAAAATACTTTTGCTCAAAGATGCTTAATATTTTTTCCAACAAAGTACGCGGTTTCCCATTGATATGCGGTATCTGTACAAAATAACCGTCGTGCGTTAACGATTCTATCCACTCGCTTTTTTCCTTAATTTCCTTTTGCCCAATCATATCTATGTAGGAGCGGCCTACCTTTATTGCTGCTGCTTTTATTTTGGGAAGTTTAAAGCCCAATAGATAGATGCTTACCACAGGCAAGGCTTTTTCCACTTTGCCGCTGGAAACCTCTATCACGTCCATGCGTTTGTACTGCTCGCCCAAATAGGTGCGGAAACGCATCAAATCAGCAGCATTATTCGATTTTTGTACTTCGATGAGTATTTTTTTGTACTCGCCGTCGGCATTACGAATTGTGGCAACAAAATCAAAACGTATCAACGACAATATTTCCCATTCTTCTTTGTCATCTACATTTTCTACTGTATTCTCCCCTTTTTTTTTCTTTGCTTTTGCATAATAAGTATATTCCTGCGGAACCATTGCAATATCTTCGATTTGCTCTCCGATAATTGTTTCCACAAAAAAACGGGCAATGCGCTTGTTCTCCATCAAACGTTTGAAAATTATGTCGTATATAGGATTTGCTATAACCATGACTCTAAAATTTATTTCTACAAAATTACAATTTTATTTCTATGGAACGTATTAAATGCAAAAATATTTTATATAAGGATATTTATTTTGCGAAAAATGAATAAAACAAAAACTAACTCCTTTTAAGAAAAAAGTGTATCTTTGCGAAAAATATAAAAATACAGAACTATGAGTACGCATAAATTGACGGCATTGGGGGTTTTGATGCTTTTGCTGCCTTCGTTGAGAGGGGGGGAGCGTCCGACTATCGCTTTTATTGAGAACAAAAGGCAGTGGGAAGAGGTGGTTAAGTTTAAGTCTGAAATGCGGGGCGGAGCGTTGTTTTTCGAGACAAACTCCGTTACCTGTGTTTTTTACGACCCTGAGTATTTGGAAAAAATTGCTGCATTGAAGTCCAACCGTATTTTTGGGAAAAACACAAAATCGGCAAGGGAAATAAAAATGGACAGTGTGGTGGAATGTTACGCCTACCGCATGCACTTTGAGAATGCCGATAAAAACGCTGTTATCAAAGGACATTTGCCTTTTGACGAGTACCACAATTACTATTTGGGTGCCGACCCTGAGCGGTGGAGTACCAACGTCAAAAAATATGAAAAAATAGAATATTGCGGTATTTACAAAGGCATCAATCTGTTTTTTTATGAAAAAGACCTTGCTCATAAGTACGAATTTCGGATTGCTGCGGGGACTGACGCCGAACAAATTGTGATGCGGTACGAGGGTGCGGACAGGTTGTTTTTACGCAAAGGCAGTCTGATTATCAAAATAGGCAAACACGAAACAGAAGAGCGGAAACCTTTTGCCTATCAAATAGATGAGCGGGGAAATAAAACAGAAATCCCCTGCGATTTTGCTTTGGACGGAGAAAAGGTGCGTTTTGCATTGGGAAATTACGATAGAACCAAAGAATTGATTATTGACCCTGTTTTAATTTTTTCCTCTTATTCTGGTTCTTCTGCTGATAATTGGGGTTTTACGGCAACTTACGACAATGCGGGAAATCTGTACGGCGGCGGTACTGTTGCCAATGCAGGCTATCCCACTACAGTGGGCTGTTATAGTACTGCGTATGGCGGCGGAAGCGGCGTCCACCGTTGTGATATTGCCATTACAAAATTCAGTGCAGACGGAACGCAACGCTTGTACTCTACCTATTTAGGCGGAGAGAGCAACGATGTGCCGCACAGTATGATTGTAAGCAACAACGATGAACTCTATCTTTTGGCAACAACATCTTCTGTTGATTATCCAACTACGGCAAATGCTTACGATAGAACATTCCGCAACGGACCGTCTATCGCTAATGTTCCTACTTATCCTCCTTATCCTGTTTCATCTCCTTTAACCAACGGCATCGAATATCCAAGCGGAGCCTGCGTTGTTGTCAGCCGATTCGATGCGGGCGGAACGCAATTGTTGAGTTCCACCTTCTTCGGCGGTTCGGGTACAGACGGATTAAGCATGGACACCTTATTAATATATAATTATTCCGATGAATTCCGCGGGGAAATACAGTTGGACGCATCGAATAATGTGTATATTGTATCGCCCACTACCTCTACCGATTTACCAACTACTCCAAGCGTTTTTCAACCGATATACGGCGGGGGGTCGCAAGATGGATTTATCGCCAAGTTTTCTTACAATCTGCAAAATCTGTTATGGTGTTCCTATTTCGGAGGGGCTGCCGCCGATGCCATATACAGCGTGGTTGTGGATAAAAACAACAATCTGTATATTTGCGGCGGAACAACGTCCAACAATATTCCCGGCACCTCGTTTTCAAGCATACAACGCAACCAACCGGGCGGCGTAGATGGATTTGTATCAAAAATTGCTGCCAACGGCAACTCAATAATAAATACCACCTATTACGGACGGGCAGGTTACGACCAAACCTATTTGGTTACTTTGGACAGAGCCGAAAATGTGTATGTTATGGGGCAAACCGATACTACGGCGGCGGTATGGGTGCAAAATGCTGCATGGTCGAATGGAAGAGGGCAATTTGTGAGCAAACTTTCCAACAATTTGTCCAATGTGCTGTGGTCAACATCTTTTGGAAGCAGCCGCTCAACCCCAGACATATCTCCTACTGCCTTAATGGTAGATATTTGCGGGAATATTCACATATCGGGCTGGGGGGCTGCACTGGGTCAAGGGCAAGGGGGTAATTTATCAACCAATGGATTGCCGCTAACCGGCAGTGCTATCCAACCAAATACTGACGGTTCGGATTTCTATTTTATTTCCATTGAAAAAGATGCCTCCAATTTGTTGTATGCAACTTATTTTGGCGGAGTGAATTTAGGAGAACACGTGGACGGCGGAACCAGCCGATTTGACAAAAAAGGAACTATCTATCAGGCTGTATGCGCCGGGTGTGGTGGTTCTATGTACAAGAATAATTTCCCTACTACGCCGGGTGTGGTTTCCAGAACAAACAACAGCACTAACTGCAATTTGGGCGTTATCAAATTGGATTACGAACTGCAAAGCGTAATAGCCGATTTTTCAGCACCAACGCAGGCATGTATTCCTGTTGTCAATCCGTTTATAAACTATTCACAGTCCACTTCGGGCAGAGCAACTTATCATTGGGATTTTGGAGACAGCCGTACAAGCACCGATTCTGCTCCCAATATTTCCTATTCTCAATCGGGAACGTACATTATCACGCTCATTGTTACGGATTCGTCTTCCTGCAATATAGCCGATACGGTACAGCGGGAAATGACCATTCTGGCAAATAAATTGGATACGATACCTGCAAAATATACCTGCAAAGGCGACCCCGTTCAAATCGGACGTCCGCCTGCCAGCAATACAACTTACGATTGGGTGCCTAAAATAGGATTGTCCAATTACAACATCTCAAATCCCATTTTCCTTGATACAATATCTCGCCTATACACCCTGTACGTAAGCAATAGCCAGTGTACCGACACATTGATGCAATGGGTCTATGTGATTGATTTTCCAAGAGGAGAACAGCGTACCAAGTACGGTTGCCTCGGCGATTCTTTGCAACTCGATGCCAATACGGCTCAAGGTGCGAGTTCATTTGTGTTTTCCAATTATCCGACACTCAGGGATACCCTCAATGTTTCAACGGCAAAATCGTATATTGAAGTGCTGTTAAATCAAAATACAAGCACCTATTATGTATATCGTTCCAATGGATTCTGCCACGCCACAGATACTATTGCGGTTTATGCCGCCTCGTTCAACATTTCGATAGATTCTGTGCCGCATCTTTGTTCGGGCGATACGGTTAAACTTATTGCCAATGTGTTCAATTCTATGTATGGAACGCAGTTTAGTTACCAATGGTCGCCCAATACTGCCGTAGTGGGAAGCGTTGCGGTCAGCAATCCGCGTATTACGCTCAAAGACAGTGCTTTTGTGTATGTAACCGTTACAAACGAACACGGCTGCACCCGAAAAGACAGCATTTTGATAGGCGTAAGCAACCTGAAAACGACCCATACGCTAAAAGATATAAGTTGTTTCGGATTGACGGACGGCAGTATCTCGGTAGGCACAACAGGGGGAGCGCCTCCCTACGACTACCGTTGGTCGAACACAAGCAATAACACGAATGTGATAATCGATTTAAGACAAGGCAATTATACCGTTACCATCAGCGACCGATACAACTGTTCCATTTCACAAACATTCCACATCAGCGAACCGTCTAAATTATCCGTTCACTTGGAAGATACGGTCGGTTTGGTGTTTTGCGATGATGCAAGCACAGGGCAAGCCTTAGCCGTAGGTTCGGGGGGAATCGCCCCTTACCATTTTTCGTGGATATCGGGCGATACAACGGCTTTTATAGATGGACTTTATCCCGGAAATTATTTTTTGTTGCTCACCGACCAAAACGGCTGCGAAGATTCGATACGGTTTATCGTAAGAGATACTTCCGATATGGAAGTAGAGGCTCACCCCAACGGCATCAGTTGTTACGGCGTCTGCGACGGAAATATATTTATTGAGATAATAACAGCCGCAGAACCATACAGTATTGCGTGGCGGACAGGGGAAACGGCAAATTTCCGAGATTCGCTCTGTGCAGGCTCTTATGACGTGCTTATAACCGACTATCAGCGGTGCAGGCGGCGGCTTTTCCCAATAGTGGATAACATCGCCCCCATAACCATTGACAATACCGTGATTGTACACCCTTACTGCAACGGAATGAAAGACGGCTCAATCACCGTAACTGCCTCGGGCGGCAATCCGCCCTATAAGTATTATTGGGACGGCGACGCAAAGGAAGGAAGCAATGTGTTGTCGGGTTTAACAGAATCAGGCACATATACCTTGCATATCACCGACAGAAAAGGTTGTGAGTTCGATACGGTTATTGTTTTACAGCACTACGATACCTTGTCTGCAATCGCACAAATAACGCACGCACCTTGTGAAGAGGTCTGTTTGGGAAAAGCATCGGTGCTGATTTCGGGAGGAGCAAAACCCTATTCGTATGAATGGTCTAACGGCGGGACAAATTCCGCTATTGACAGTCTATGCCAAGGGGAATATTGGGTTGTCGTGCAGGATTCCAACCTCTGCGAGATAAAAGTTTCCGTGCAAATAGAATTGGACTCGACCATATTTTATAAAAAAGTGATGGCGTGGGCGGATACCACCGAAATATACCGCAGTTTGTCCGTTACCCTGTACGGAACGGATTTAGGCAACGATTTCTCTTACCAATGGTCGCCCGCCGATGGACTGCCCACCCCAAAAGGAACGAAAACAACCGCAAAACCCAACGATACAACCATTTACACCTATACCGTAACCGACAAATACGGCTGCCAAAAAAGCGATACCCTTCGGATTATTGTAAAAGATGTTTTTTGCGATGAGTCTGACATCTTCGTTCCCAATGCGTTTTCGCCCAATGGAGACGACATCAACGATGTTTTATATGTACGCGGAGAAACTTTGTTGAAAATAGATTTTGCCGTTTACGACCGCTGGGGCGAACGCGTCTTTTCCACCACCGACACCAAAGTAGGCTGGGACGGCACCTACAAAGGCAAACCCTGCGAACCCGGCGTGTACGTCTATTACCTCTCCGCAACCTGCATCGGCGAAGCAGAATTTGTGAAAAAAGGAAATATTACGCTGATGCGGTGAAAAAAAAAGATTTAATTGAAATAAAGTGTATCTTTGCAAATCATCTTTAAAGATAGACATCAATGGATAGAATATTAGTAATCGGCTGTGCCGGACAAATTGGTTCCGAACTTACTTTGGAACTGCGGAACATCTATGGAGAAAACAACGTCATCGCATCGGATATCCGCGAGGCAGACAAGGACATTACCGAAAGCGGACCTTTTGAAATTGTCAACGTGTTGGAAGTGCAAAAGGTGGCGGAACTGTGTAAAAAATACAATATCAACCAGATTTACCATCTGGCGGCGATATTGTCGGGCAATGCGGAAAAACAACCGCTGCCTTCGTGGGACATCAATATGAAAGGGTTGTTGGATATTTTGGAAATGGCTCGCGAAATGAAACTGGCTCGTATGTTTTGGCCCAGTTCCATTGCGGCTTTCGGTCCCTCTACGCCTGTACAAAATACGCCGCAACAATGCGTGATGGACCCCAATACGGTGTACGGCATCAGCAAGTTGGCGGGAGAACGCTGGATTGCCTATTACAACAAGCGTTACGGCGTGGACACGCGCAGCCTGCGTTACCCCGGATTGATAAGTTACAAAACCGAAGCGGGCGGCGGCACGACCGATTATGCCGTAGAGATTTATTATGAGGCGATAAAAAAAGGTTCATATACCTGTTTTTTGAAGGAGAAAACCTATTTGCCGATGATGTTTATGCCCGATGCCATCAAAGCGACCATTCAGTTAATGCAAATTGATGCAGATAAACTTACCTGCAAAGACAGTTACAACGTAGGCGGAATGAGTTTTTGCCCCGATGACGTGTACCAAGCCATCAAAAAGCATATTCCCGACTTTACAATCCAATACCAGCCCGATTTCCGTCAGGCAATAGCCGAATCTTGGCCCCAAAGCATCAATGACGATATTTCAAAAAGGGATTGGAACTTGTCTTACGTGTACGATTTGGACAAAATGACCGAGGTAATGCTCGCCGAAATTGGGAAAAAGTTTCAGTGAATTATCTGAACAGCATTTTTGTTTTATTTTTTTGAAAACTGAAAACAGAGAATTATTCATAAATTAAAAAATAAAGTGTATCTTTGCATTTCAAAGATAGAAGCACATCACAATAAGGATTATTCCGTTGTGAAAACATTAAGAGTGGCGCTTATGCGTCGCTCTTTTTTATAAGAACACAAAAAAAATACCAATGAACACATTGTTAGAAATAAGGGATTTACACGTATCTATTCAGGGGAAGGAGATACTGAAAGGGGTTGATTTGACCATAAACCGCGGGGAAGTCCACGCATTGATGGGACCCAATGGAAATGGAAAAAGTACGTTGGCAGCCGCAATCGCAGGAAGGGAAACATATACCGTTACACAAGGGGAAATTAGGTATAAAGGCAAGGATTTGTCGAGCCTGTCCATCGAAGACAGAGCGAGGGAAGGACTTTTTTTAGGTTTTCAGTATCCCGTTGAGATAAAAGGAGTTAGCATGACCAATTTTATGAAAACCGCCTTAAATGAAATTCGGCTCTATCGGGGCGAAGAACCTTTTACGACCGCCGAATTTTTGGCTCGCATGGAAGAGAAAAAGAAAATGGTGGAAATGACCGCAAAATTGTCCAATCGTTCTGTAAATGAGGGATTTTCGGGCGGAGAGAAGAAACGCAACGAAATCTTTCAAATGGCGATGTTAGACCCCGAAATGGCTATTTTGGACGAAACCGATTCGGGTTTGGATATTGATGCCCTGCGGGTGGTGGCGGGCGGAGTGAACAAACTGCGTTCGCAAAACAATGCCATGCTGGTAATCACGCACTATCAGCGGCTGTTGGATTATATTGTACCCGATTTTGTACACATTCTTTACGAAGGGAAAATTGCCATGAGCGGAGATAAAGATTTGGCAGTCAGATTGGAAGAAAAGGGCTATGATTGGGTAAAGAATGAAATGGGGAATTAGTTGATAGTGAATAATGCAAGGAAAATTATATCTACTGCCGACCCCGATAAGCGACAACCCTGTTTTAGAGTCCATTCCGATTTACAATAAGGAGATAATCGAGCCTTTGCGATATTTTATCGTGGAAGAAATTCGCACGGCGAGGCGTTTTTTGCGTAAACTTTGTCCCGATTTTCCCATTGACGACAGTACTTTTTTCGTACACAACGAACATAACTGTAAATCCGCCAATTTGGAAGAATTATTACAACCGTTATTGGACGGCAACGATATGGGGTTGTTGTCGGAGGCGGGTTTGCCTTGCG
>JGI24702J35022_10000325_pt1 | contig 28110 bp, 23 predicted proteins | sample TergutTh196P4_FD_35022 | JGI IMG/M metagenome (IMG submission 35022)
CACTGACTTATACCGCTACTTGGATTCAGGATGAGTATACTGTCGTTTATGATCCAGGTGATCATGGCACGTGGACGACCACCAGTGAGACCTATGCCGGACTAGTTTATGGTAATCCTATGCCAGCTTTTAGTGGTAATTTAGCGACTGACCATACTATCGGCTGGTCGTTTGTTGCCTGGACGCCTTCAGTTCCTGCTACTGTTCCCGATGCTTCTACAAGTACGGTTACTACACTGACTTATACCGCTACTTGGATTCAGGATGAATATACTGTCGTTTTTGATCCAGGTGATCATGGCACGTGGACGGACTCAAGCGAGACTTATACCGGATTAGTTTATGGTAATACCATACCAGCCTTCGGTAATAATTCTGCTTCTACTACGGCAGACGATCATGATGCCGGTTGGACATTCAATGGTTGGAGCCCTTCGGTGCCTGCTACTGTCCCTGATGCTTCTACAGGTGCCGTTACCTTCCTGACTTATATAGCTCAATGGGTTCAGACGGAATACACCGTAGCATATAACCTTGGTGCGGTTGAAGCGACAATGCCAAGTAGCACCTTGATAACAGTTACATGGTTTGATAGTAACCTTATCCCAGCTATCGATCCAATAAGACCAGGGTACACCTTTGATGGTTGGAAACTTGTGCATAACGGAAACAGTACTCCCAACTATTTGGCAGGTATTACAAATGGTAAAATCATCGATAATAGTGATACATTCGGCGACCTTGCCTTTAACGATGCTGTAATAGGAATAATGTTTGCTGCCCAATGGACAGCCAATACCTATACGATAACCTACATCACCAACGGAGGTAATAACCTCACGCCACCGGATAAGACTGTGACGTTCGATAGCCCATACGGAGCATTACCTATTCCAACCCGAACAGGCTATACCTTTGATGGCTGGTATCTCGCATCTGATTTGTCAGGCACAGCTATAACAAATACAACTGTGGTAAAAACCGCAGATAATCATAACCTATACGCAGGATGGCAACCTATCAACTATCTGGTTACCTTTGATGCCAATACCACCGCAACTGGAATTGGCGGAATGCCATCAGTAAATCCGGCAAGTGTTGTTTTCGAACAACCATACGGCACACTGCCTGTTCTTACCCGTTCTGGTTATACGTTTAATGGGTGGTTTACCGCATCCAGTGATGGGACACAGGTACTGGCAACAACTACTGTAACCAATGACTTTGACCATACTCTGTATGCGCACTGGACAGTAAATCCTCAATACACTGTTACCTACAACGGAAACGGAAATACCAGCGGTAGCGCTCCGGTAGACAATTCTGCTTATGCCGCCGGTGGTACAGCAATCATCTTAGGTCAGGGTACCCTGCAGAAAGACGGCTACACCTTCTTAGGCTGGCATACCGACCCCAATGCCATTGCTTCAGTCTATTCTCCAGGATACGCTCATTTGATGTCTTCCAGCATCACTCTGTATGCCGTATGGCAGGAGAGTGGCAAATATACCGTTACCGTTAACGGCAGTTATGCCGCTACAACCGGTGCCGGTTCTTATGGACAGGGTGCCAATGTCACTATTAATGCCGGGACCAGAGACGGTTATACTTTCAGTGGTTGGACTGTAACGGTCGGAGGAGTAACTTTAGCCAGTTCCAGCAGTGCCACTACCACTTTCACCATGCCAGCCAACGATGTCACTGTTACGGCCAATTGGACTCAGGCTCCGGCTCCAACCACCTATACTGTTACTTACAATGGAAACGGTAATAGCGGTGGGAGTGTACCGGTTGACTCAGCCAGTCCCTACACTGCCGGCAGTACGGTTACAGTAATAGGTAATACCGGTAATTTAGTCAAAACTGGCTATACTTTCCTTGGTTGGGCTGACGCTGACGATTATGTAACAAGGATAGCTCTAGGGTCTCTTGTCGGTAGAACCGCTCAATACGTTGCCGGTAGCACATTCACCATTAACTCCAATACCACCCTTTATGCCGTATGGCAGGCCGAAACAGAAACCACCTATACTGTTACTTACAATGGAAACGGTAATAGCGGTGGAAGCGTACCGGTTGACTCAGCCAGTCCTTACACCGCCGGCAGTACGGTTACAGTAATAGGTAATACCGGTAATTTAGTCAAAATAGGTTATACATTCTTAGGCTGGTCTACCAACCAATCAGCTACGACAGCTCAATACACTGCCGGTAGCACATTCATCATCAACTCCAATACCACCCTTTATGCCGTATGGCAGGCTGAAACAGAAACCACCTATCGTGTTACCTATGTTGGTGGCGGTGATACTAGAGGCGTAGCTCCGATTGACCCCAACAGCTATCTTGCCGGAGACACGGCAACAGTCTTAGGCGCGGGCAATCTGGTCAGAAGCAATTACGCTTTCCTTGGCTGGTCAACCAGTGCTAACGCAACAACGGTGGAATATAATGCTGGTGACAGCATAACTGTCAACGGCAATATTACTCTCTACGCCGTATGGGAAACAGGAGGCAATGGCACACCATGGGCATTGCTGAACTTAATCTTGGCAATTACGGGAGCATTGGTAGCGATTGGCGCAGTGGTATATGCCTTTGTACGCAAGAACAAAAATACAAAGATGCTATGGCTGATAGTAAGCATTGCACTTGGCATTGCCAGTCTAATAGTATTTTTCCTTACCGAGAAGACTGGTAATCCCGTGGTTTTCGTGAACTGGTGGACAATAGCTAACGCAGTTATCCTCATATTGGGAGTAACCAGTATATTGTTTGCCTTTAAACATGGAGAAGGCAACCGCTAACAGGCATTTCTAGGTAAAACTAAAGGGTTATGATTGCCGTCAGTAAACTAATAACAATCATAACCCTTTAAGATTTTTGTTTACTTAACCTAATCAAAGTTTGAAAAGAGCGCTATGTCCAAAACAGACTTAGTATTACTTCACGCACCTCATGTTTACGACTATCGTAAGCTCCCGCAGCTTTACGGTCCGGTCAGTGATTTGGTGCTCTCGACTCCGATTTATGAAATGTACCCCATTGGTTTTTCCAGCATGGCGGAATACTTAGGCCGCTTTGGCTTCCATGTAAGATTGGTAAACCTGGCCTTTCGTATGCTAAAGAACCCCGATTTTGATGTCGTGGCTTTCATAAAAAAATTGCACGCGCCGGTTTTCGGAATCGACTTACACTGGTTGGTACACGCCCACGGCTCAGTGGAAATTGCTAAGTTAGTAAAAAGCATTCACCCACAAGCCAAAACACTTTTTGGCGGATTCTCCTCCTCCTACTTCTACAAAGAGTTAATCGCTTACTCCGAGGTAGACTATGTTATGCGCGGTGACTCCACAGAGGAACCCATGCGTATTTTCCTCGAAGAACTTAAAACCGGGCGACTGGAAAAAGTCCACAACCTTGTATGGAAAGATGCTCAAGGCACCGTTCATGACAACGGTCTAAGTTTTGTCCCTGACAATATCTCTGATGTCATGCAAAACCATTACACTGCCGTTGCCCGTTCAGTGCTTCGCTACTTCGATTTGTCAAGCACACTTCCCGCTAAGGAATGGCTTAAGTACCCTGTGACAGCCGTGCTTACATGCAAAGGATGCGACCACAACTGTGTTTATTGCGGTGGCGCCAATGCCGCCGTACGCAAAACAGTCTCTCGCTATAAAACGGCCTTGCGTAGCGCAGCCGATATGTTTCGCGATATTCAGAGTATCAGCCGCCTTAGTCGAGGACCAATTTTCATTCTGGGCGATATCCGCATGGGTGGAGAAGAACGGGCATATGAACTCCTGCGCATGCTGAAACAAAAACCGGTAAAAAACACCATTGATTTCGAGCTCTTCAGCCCACCGGACAAACCATTTCTGGAAGCCATTGCGCAAGCCAAGCCGGGATTTGCCATTGATATTTCACCGCAATCTCATGACATCAAGGTACGTCGCGCCATAGGTCTTTCCTACAGTAACGCCGATTTGGAAAACAGCATCGAACACGCGCTCAAGTTGGGAGCCTCGCGTCTGGAAATCTACTTTATGGTGGGACTACCTGAACAAACACCCGAAACTGTGAGCCAAACACTGGACTATTGTGAAGAGCTCTATAAGCATTTCCACGCCGACAAACGGTTGTTTCTTTTCATCGGTCCCCTTTCGCCGTTTCTTGACCCCGGCAGCCTCGCCTTTGAAAACCCGGCGCGATATGGCTACCGAGTTATTCATCGCTCTTTAGCAGAACATCGTAACGCGCTTACCCGTCCCAGTTGGAAGGAAACTTTAAACTATGAAACACGTTGGATGAATCGCGAACAAATAGTTGAAACTACCTACAGTGCCATTGCCCGTCTGACTCGCATTAAGCAACGGTACAATCAAATAACAACCCAAATGGCTGATGCTCAGCTTGAACGCATCGCAAATGCCTTGGAAATGGAAAAACGGATTGATGAGATTGTGCGGTCAGGCGACGAAAGCAAATTATTTGAACTGAAACCAACCCTTGACCGCCTCAATGGCATGGATGTTGTTGAGCGAAAGCAACTCAAGCTGCCCGTAGGCGCAGTTAAATTACGTTATTTACGCTCACTGTTGGAAATAATACGAGGACGGCAACAGTGAAAAGGAAAACTTTCCACATTGTTTCATTGGGTTGCGCCAAGAATACGGTTGATGCCGACTCCATGGCAGTGTTGTTATGTCGTGCCGGTTATCGCCTGATCACTTCTCCAAATCAAGCGCACATCATTATTATCAATACCTGCGGCTTTATCAACACCGCTAAGGATGATTCGTACCGAACACTGGAATCATTTGCCCAAAACAAGAAGGAGAAACAACTGCTAATTGCCGCCGGATGTCTTACTCAACGCTACGGCGAAATGGTAATACAACGGATACCGCAAATAGATGCCATTATCGGCACACGTGATTGGCAAAATATTGTTGGTATGGTAAACAATTTATGCCAGAATAATGAAACCTCTGATGACACCAGTTCTAACAATGCTCCACAAAATAGTTGTAGCGTACCACGCTATTCTATACAGGGAGCAAGCGCCTACCTCAAAATTGCTGATGGCTGCTCGCGAAAATGCTCCTTTTGCGCAATCCCTTCAATCAAAGGCCCTGCTGTCAGCCGCCCACTTCAGCAAATTCTTGACGAAGCTAGACAACTGCAAGAGTTAGGCATAAAGGAACTTGTTCTGATTGCTCAAAACAGCACAGATTATGGACATGATATAGGTATTAAAAATGGGTTGGTGCGCTTACTGAAAGAATTAACACTTGTCGTACCCGATATTAACTGGTTACGCATAATGTATGCCTATCCGGGCTTTGTCACCGATGAGTTAATTGAACTGATGTCCGAAAGCAAACAAATCGTGCCTTATTTAGACATGCCATTGCAACATTCCCATCCTGATGTCCTACGTAGCATGCAAAGACCAGCCAATATGGAATGGGTATACAAAACACTCAGCAAAATGCGCCAAGTAATACCAGGTTTAGCTTTACGTAGCACTTTCATTGTGGGATACCCTAACGAAAACGAAGAGCATTTCCAGTCTCTGTTGGATTTCATTCAAGAGATTCGCTTTGACAAACTAGGAGCTTTTAAGTTTTCCTATGAACCCGGCACTCCAAGCGCTGTTCTGGGAGATCCAATTTCAGAACGAACAAAGGAAGAGCGGCTTGGGAAGCTTATGGCTATGCAACAGCAGATTTCTCGAGAACTAAACATAAATTGTATAGGGAAAACATTGCACGTACTGATTGAAGGTTCAGATGACGGCATCTCTGTCGGACGCAGTTATCGCGATGCCCCCGAAGTTGACGGTTTAGTTATCGTAAAAGGCGTTGTCCCCGTAGGTTCGTTTCTTCCCGTGCGTATTACGGAAGCTACCGAATACGACCTGTTTGGCGAAGTTTAAGTATCATGCTACAGTCACACCAAACAAATGGTATTTGATATCAGGAAGAATCTATTTAACAGCAACAATCCGAGGACACCACTTCGTAGCCTTGATCCTCAATCTCGGATTTGATTCTCGCGTCCAGCGTTTTTGCAGGATCGTACTCAACCATAACGGTTTTGGCAGATAAGTCTACCGCCACACTTGCAACACCAATAAGAGCGCCTACCGCGCCAGAAATAGCCTTGACGCAATGTTCACAGGACATGCCATCTACCGTAAAAATTGTTTTTGCCATAAGGAAATTATACCTTATGCTATTTTTAATTAGCAAAGTATCGGGAGCATCTATTTATGGCAGATCTACTGCCTTAAACCTTCTCAGCCGCAGAGCGTTGGTAAGTACAGAAACGGAACTGAGACTCATCGCCGCTGCGGCGATCATAGGGTTAAGTAGCGGCCCACCGAACAGATGAAGCAACCCGGCTGCGATGGGAAGGCCGACCACGTTATACCCAAACGCCCAAAAGAGATTCTGCTTTATGTTGCGCAATGTCCGCTTGCTAAGCAAGATAGCGGTGGGAACATCCCACAAATCCGAGCGCATGAGGATAATATCTGCCGATTCCACGGCAACATCTGTACCAGAGCCAATGGCAATGCCAATATCTGCCTGTGCCAGAGCCGGCGCATCATTGATGCCATCACCGACCATAGCCACTTTGAGGCCCTCATCTTGCAACCTCTTAATCTCGTTTGATTTGTCCCCCGGCAACACCTCAGCCAAAACATGTTTGATTCCAACTTGCTCAGCAATAGCAAACGCTGTCTGCTTATTGTCACCGGTAATCATAGCAACCTGGATACCCATTTTATGAAGGCGTTCAATCGCGGCACGGCTAGACGTTTTTAGCACATCGGCCACCGCCACAACCCCAGCCAACCGGCCGTCAAGGGCCACATACATCGGAGTTTTACCTTCACTGGTCAATTTATTGACCTCGGTCTCCAAATCAATCAGAACAACGCCATGCTCCTCCATCAGTTTGCGATTTCCAGCCAGCACGGATTGCCCCTTGATTACCACTTCAATTCCCTTGCCAGTAATCGAATTAAAGAGTTCAGCACTCAATAACTCCAATCCCTTATTGCGTGCTCCTTCAACAACAGCTTGCCCAAGCGGGTGCTCCGATCCTTTCTCGGCCGAAGCTACAAGAAGCAACAAGTCGTTGGAGTTTAAACCTTCAGTGGGAATAACATCGGTAAGTGTAGGTTTTCCCTTGGTAATCGTGCCGGTTTTATCAAAAACGATAGTGTCAATTGCATGGGTCGTCTCCAGCGCTGCGCCGCTCTTTATCAAGATGCCGTTTTCTGCGCCCTTCCCTGTTCCGACCATGATGGCTGTCGGCGTTGCCAAACCAAGCGCACAAGGGCAAGCGATTACCAGCACCGAGATGAAGACCGTAAGCGCGAATTCCATGTCACCGCCAGTGCCAATGAACCAAGCGAACCCCGCTACAAGCGCAATCCCGCAGACAATCGGCACAAACACTCCGGAGACTTTATCCGCCAATGCAGAGATGGGAGCTTTGCTGCCCTGTGCGTCCTCCACCAGCTTAATAATCTGCGCCAAGGCAGTATCAGTGCCAACCTTCTCGGCTCTGAATTGAATTAAGCCCGTTGTATTCAGACTGGCGGCGTATACGGAGTCGCCTGTGCGTTTTTCCACAGGCATGCTTTCACCTGTAAGCATAGACTCATCGATAGCTGTACGGCCGTTAATTACCGTGCCGTCAACCGGAATTTTCGTGCCCGGCTTTATGACAATGATGTCTCCAATTTCCACCTCATCAACCAAGATTTCTTGTTCTTCGCCATCTTGCATGATTACGGCGGTCTTCGGCGTGAGTCCTATCAGCTTTTTTATCGCTTCGCTCGTTCTGCCCTTGGACATAGCTTCCAATGATTTACCAAGTAGAATAAGGGTAATTATCACGCCCGCTGATTCGAAATACAGCGATTCCACCGCCAAATCGTTATGTCTTATAATCCGCCATGTATTATAAACACTAAATGTTATGGCCGCTGTAGTGCCAATAGCAATCAAAGAATCCATATTCGGGCTTAAACGAACCAGCGACTTAAACCCATTGGTATAAAACCGATAGCCCACTCCAATCACCGGCAGGACAAGTATCAGTAGAGTCAGTGCATAAGCCAAAGGATGATGCATCATATGTAGCCAAGAAGGAAGCGGCAGGTGTATAAAGGTTAGCATCGGAGCCATAGCGATATAGAGAAGCGGGACAGAGAACACGGCGGCAACGATAAATTTCGTCCAGAGCGTCCTGATTTCCTTTTGATTCCGCATCCGGTCTTTGTCGTCTGCATCCCCTTTGTTGGTTTCCATGGGTATATATCCGGCTTTCTCAATGGCTTGTCGAATAGCCAAAAGCCGAATCTTGTGCGGAGTATAGGCAATGGTAGCCTTTTCGCTGGCGAGGTTGACAGATACGCTTATTATCCCATCTAATTTTTCGATGACCTTCTCAATGCGCCGGACACAAGCGGCACAGGTCATACCCTTGATTGGTATAGTCACGCTTACGTTATCCGTCTTTTCTTCCACCTCATATCCGATTTTGACAATTGCCTCCTTGATATTGGAAAGCATCAAAATATTTTCATCATATTCCACAAAGAGTCGCTCGTTTGCCAGATTAACCGCGGCTTTGTGAATGCCCGGGAGTTTCCGCACGCTTTTTTCAATCCGCTGCGCACAGGCGGCGCAGGTCATGCCGCGTATATTCAACACCTGATTATTCATCGATTAACCAACTCTTTTTGCCCTTGTCTTGAGACTGAGGATGTTTGGGGAAAATATTATTTGCACAAAACTGGTTCCGGAGCAAACTAAGCCGTAATTATGTCGATAAACAAACACTGCTATCGCCTCCAACGTAAATGATGTCCGTAAGTGTTGCACGTATAATTAGCTTTCCCATAATTGGTTCTCACAATCGTTCACAGTAATAATATGCCAAGCGTCTCCTATCTTTTCGAGCGGCTTATGATATAGGTTCAACCACAGTTATGTATGCACGAATCATGCCCATCCAACAAGTATATTGAAACCTCCCCGTTCGCGTCGGAGAAAACTCTATCACATTGGCTCCGGGCTGGAATGCGTAATTGGCAATGCCATATTCCATGATATTTACCCTGCCGTTGCATCCATTGATACTTCCATCGGGCGCATTTATCGTCCATTTTACGGCCGTTCCCGTCTCAACCGTGATATTCGGATATGCGTTTGGCAAAAGCGTACTGTTGATAATCTGTCTTCCATCCACAATCTGGATATTGTTTCCAGCCGAAGCTCCATTGTTTTCATCACTTGGTAGCGCTCCCCGCCAATAATTGGCCGTAAATACCACCATTATCAGGCATGCCACTGAGGCAATGGAAATCATTCCGTGTGACAACTTGCTAAAGGGCAGGCTCAACACGATACCAACCATACAAAGAGCAATGATGATAAACGACAATAAATCCGATGACAGGAATCCCGAAAGACCGCCGCCTTGTGAGAGCATGGACAACCCCAACACTACAACCAATATTGCGCCTATATTCATTATTGCCGTCGTAAATTTCCTACCCAAAGCTGACACAGCAGAACCAAGCCCCAACATGAGCGGCACCGTTCCCAAACTAAAGAGAAACATGGAAACCGCACCCGACAAAGGATTACCTGATACCAACGCCACGATTTGCATCGACTGCAACGGACCGCAAGGCATAAGGCCGTTCAAAAGACCGACAATCAAAGGACCCCGATTGGTCATTTTTATATCATTGGCTTGGCGGGTAAAAAGCTTGGGAAATCTCGGCTGCAACCGATGCAACCATGGGAAAATCCCCAATAAATTAATGCCCGTGATGACCATAAATGCACCGGCTGCTAACTTAAGGATGGCTTGCAGAATAATCGGCATACTTATGCCTGAACCGCCACCAATTAGCCATCCTGTCAGTCCCAGAATAAATCCGACAGCAGTATAGGCAATAACCCTTCCCAAGTTGTACAAAACAGTTGGTTTATAGGCAGTTAAACGACCTGGCTTTTCAGCACAATCAATGCGCGAGACACACTGGGAAAGATTAATCCCGCCACACATGGCGATGCAGTGCAAAGAAGTAAATAAACCCACTGTCAGTATCATCAAATAACCCATATTGGCATTGGCTAGTTGATTAGGCACAAGCATATTCAGTATTCCGGAATGATCCAACAACATATACAACACGGCAATGATGACTAGAGAAGCCACCGCATGGCCCGCCATTGACCCACGCCGGCTTTTGTCAGCCAGCACCTGATAATCCAATTCTTCTATAGCCACGATGATATCTTTTAGTGAAATGGCATCTTCATCATAGGTTATTACAACAGTTGCGGAACTATAACTTACGTCTGCTTTCCGAACACCAGAAATACGGGAAAGCCGTCTTTCTATAATATTCTGGCAATTGGTACAGGTCATACCGCCAATGCGCAATAATTTGGTCTTTACTTTTGACCCCACAATACTGTCTCCTCTATCGTTGCCGCTAAAGATAAGCTTGCGCTTATAGCTCAAAAGTCACAGGTGGATTTTAGCAACGGTTGCAACACCTAAGCCACTGTCAGTCCCTTCATTTTACCATGTTCCATACCATGGTTCATGGGCTCAGCCAGCACATGCCAACCAAACTTCCTTCTCGGCCAACCATTCAGTAGCAACCCCACTATTACAAGCTCTGCTTTAAAACAAACGACCAAGTCAATACGATTGAAAATATGCGTAGCAAACCATTGGTATTCTCGTTGTTGCCACGTAGGATGCGGGCGCAGAAATAGACATTGAAATTGTTGGCAATTGTAATATGTTTATGCAAAGCGGGCTTACTGACGAGTGTTGTCAGAGGGGAATGGTTAAAGTGACAGTTTTGTGTTTGAAGTGAATATTCGGTGAAAATACCGCTTTCTATGGATATTGGCTAAAAAGCATTTTACACCTTGACAACCAGCGTTCTGGGCTCACTCAATCTGTTAGACAAAACCGCTAGTTGTACAGTCGGTTTTCCTGCAACGAAGGAACAATCAGTGACCTCATCATATTTAGGCAGTCAGGGTTTGCAATGGGTGACAAGTACTATTTTTTGGCGGTAAGACATGGCTATGTAAGTATGATTTTATCCCCTGCTACGAAACGCAAAATGATGACTCACTATATTGGCAAAGGAGAATCAAGTAGGAGGGGGCGTTAGCCCCCCCTTCAGTTTAACGAACAGTATTACAGCTAAGACTTTCTGTTGTACATGATTACCGTTGCAATGAGTGCAATACCCAAAACGGCACATATAACCACCAACCACCACGGGAAGCTTGAAGAATCAATCTCATCTGTAGAGGTAGCTGTGTCAGTCACTGTAATCGTTCTGTCAATCGGGTCACCCGGATCACCCTGAGGCGGAGCAATAGTAGCGGTTGTTGTTACCGTGTTGTTGTTGGTAACAGTGGAATTTGATGTTATCGTAGCTGTAGCTGGCGAAGCAGGTGCAGTTACTGTACTGGTTGATGTTTGGGTACGCGTTACCGTGGAGTTTACACCCGGTGCTGTTACTGTCGCATTATTGGTTATGGTTGTTGGCACAGTGGTTGTATTGGTTAATATAGTTGTGTTGGTCGTTGTGGTTGTATTGGTTGTTATATTGGTGAATGTTGTGGTTGTTGAGGCTGTATTGGTTGTAGTTGTGGTTGTTGTGGTTGTATTAGTTATTATATTGGTGAATGTATTGGTTGTTGTAGCTGTATTGGTTATTGTATTGGTTGCTGTTGTAGTGGCAGTTATAATAGGAGTAAAAGCCTGTAAGACAGGATAGCCATTGTTGATTGATGGGAATATACCCCAAATCGTATCAAAGTCAAAACCAACAAAGCTTGCTTGAACTTTCATCTCACTTGATATAAGAGAAGTTGTCGTGACAGTACCACTACCATGTAACCCAATATCCTGTTTAGAAACAACTGGTACGCCATCAACAGTCTGCTCGCTATCTCCATTCCAGTAGCAGTTAGTGATAGTGGCATAATTCGTTCCAGCAACGCCGCCATAATATGATGGATAGGTACTACTAGAAGCATTCACAGTTCCAGTGTTATAGCAGTTAGCGATAGAGCTAAAATTAGTGCTAGTAATGCCGCCAACAAATGCAACGTTATTAACACAAGTAGCATACACATCTCCAGTGTTATAGCAGTTACTGACAGTGTCACCTCCATGATCGCCAACAATGCCGCCAGCAACTGAAGTGCCAAGACTGGCAAGACCAGTATTAGAAGCCACTTTCCCTGTGTTGAAGCATTTAGTGATAATGCCAGCGTTGTAACAAGCTCCAATAATGCCGCCAGCAATTGCACCGTCAGCACTAGCACTCACATACCCGGTGTTATAGCAATTGGCGATAAGGTGATCGTCGTGGCCAATTCCAATAATGCCGCCAGCATATACATGTCCACTGCCAGTACTACTAGCACTCACATCCCCAGTGTTATAGCAGTTACTGACGACAGTGCCCCCTTCATTACCGCCAACAATGCCGCCAACACGTACAAAGTCAATGGAAGTACTACCAACATTCACATTCCCAGTGTTATAGCAGTTAGTGATAATGCTAGTGTAGTGACTATATCCAGCAATGCCGCCAGCATGTGCACGGTTAATATATGGCGAATCAATGGAAGCAGTAATATTAGTGTTTTCCATGCCAACATTCTTTATTGTTGCATTGTCAATTAAACCAAATAAACCAACATACTCATAAGTGCTGCCAGTGATTGTCATGTCGCTGATTACAAAGCCCTGTCCATCAAAAGTTCCCGTAAATGGAGATCCTACGCCAATCGGCACCCAATCTGTATCAGACAAATCAATATCAGCTGTTAAATGATACTTGCCATTTAGGTTATTCGCCATATCCTCAAGTTCATCTCTAGTCGATATGGGAGTTGAACCAGCCTCCGGAGGATCAATAGATGCAAGGAAATCACCGGGTGCAGCCACTGTAGTATTAGGTGAATAGACTGCAGCAAATCCTATGGCAAGACACACTGTAATAAAAACACTTAGTAGTCGTTTACGCATACTTGAATACTCCTCCTGTCACGAATCACTATATGGCTATCAAAAGCATGGAAATAAAGGCTTCATCGCCATATTTTTTATCATCTAAGACTTTCTGTTGTACATGATTACTGCTGCAATGAGTGCAATACCCAAAACGGCACATAGAACCACCAACCACCACGGAAAGCTTGAAGAATCACTCTCACCTGTAGAGGTAGCTGTATCAGTCACTGTAATCGTTCTGCCTATCGGGGCACCCGGGTCACCCTGAGGTGAAGCAATAGTTGTGGTTGTTGTTACCGTGTTGTTGTTGGTAACAGTGGAATTTGATGTTATCGTAGTTGTTGTAGTAGTCGGTGAAGCAGGTACTGTTACCGTACTGGTTGATGTTTGGGTACGCGTTACCGTGGAGTTTACACCCGGTGCTGTTACTGTCGCATTATTGGTTATGGTTGTTGGCACCGTGGTTATAGTTGTATTGGTTATGGTTGTTGGCACCGTGATTATAGTTGTATTGGTTATGGTTGTTGGCACCGTGATTGTAGTTGTATCGGTTATGGTTATTAGCACCGTGGTTATAGTTGTATTGGTTATGGTTGTTGGCACCGTGATTATAGTTGTATCGGTTATGGTTGTTGTTGTGGTGATAGTAATAACAGGAATAAAAGCCTGTAAGATAGGATAGCCATTGTTGATTGATGGGAATATACCCCAAATCGTATCGAAGTCAAAATCAACGAAGTTTGCTTGAACTTTCATCTCACTTGATGTAAGAGAAGTTGTCATGGCAGTGCCATAACCAAAATCACCAATATCCTGTTTAGAAGCAACTGGTACGCCATTAACAATCTGGTCGCTATCTACATTCCAGTAGCAGTTAGTGATAGTGATATCATTCAATCCAACAACGCCGCCATAAGTAGCCTTAGTGCCAGAATTATAAGCCAAGTTTCCAGTGTTATAGCAGTATTTGATAATACCAAAATTATAGCCAGCAATGCCACCAACCCCTGCAAGAGAACCAGTAGCATCCAAGTTTCCAGTGTTATAGCAGTTAATAACAGTGCCCTCTGTGCCATTTATCTTTTCATTAGTGCCAACAATGCCACCAGCAAATGAAGCGCCAGAAACAGAATTAGAAGTCACTTTTCCAGTGTTGAAGCATTCAGTGACAGTGCCCTGATTAAACCCAACAATGCCACCAGCATCTGCTCTAGAGCTGATAGTATTAGAAGCCACTTTTCCAGTGTTATAGCAGTTAGCGATAGTGCCATGACAAAATCCAGCAATACCGCCAGCCATGACGCCTTCAGAGCCGCCAGCAGAGTTGAAATCGACAGTTAAATCTCCAGTGTTGAAGCAATCGGTTATAGTAGTGTCATACATGGAATATCCAATAATGCCACCAGCCCTTGCACGTGTGCCAGAAGTAACACCATAAGCAACAACAGTCATATCTCCAGTGTTATAGCAGTTAGCGATAGTGCCGTCACAATTTCCAGCAATGCCGCCAGCATATACAACTCCAATGTCAGCACTAGCACTCACATCTCCAGTGTTATAGCAGTTTTTGATAATGATAGCGCCGATTTCATTACATCCAATAATGCCGCCAGCATGTACATCTCCATTGCCATCACTACTAGCACTCACATCCCCAGTGTTATAGCAGTTTTCGATACTATCACCGTTGTTACTGCGTCCAATAATGCCGCCAGCATGTACATCTCCATTGCCAGAACTAGCACTCACATCCCCAGTGTTATAGCAGTTTTCGATACTAACATCATTGTTACTACGTCCCATAATGCCGCCAGCATATACCTCTGCAACGTCACTACTAGCATTCACATCTCCAGTGTTATAGCAGTTAGTGACAGTGCCACCACAATATCCAGCAATGCCGCCAAAAAAAGCAGCGGCTGAAGCTTCCATATGATGAATATCAATACTACTATCTTCCATGCCAACATTCTTTATCGTTGCACTATTGGTATAACCAAACAAGCCAGCATACGTAATACTATCAGTAATCGTCATACCAGTAATAACATGCCCTTGTCCATCGAATACACCTTTAAATGGATTCGCTAATGAACCAATGGGTACCCAATCTACACCGGACAGGTCTATGTCAGCCGTCAAGTGATACTTGCCATTTAGATCATTCGCCATATCCTCAAGTTCAGCTCTAGTCGATATAGGGGTTGAACCAGCCTCCGGAAGATCAATAGGTGCAAGGAAATCACTGGGTGCAGCCGCTGTAGTACTAGGTGAATAGACTGCAGCAAATCCTATGGCAAGACACACTGTGATAAAAACACTTAGTAGTCGTTTACGCATACTCGAATACTCCTCCCATAACGAATCACTATAGGGAAACACTATTATCATATTTTGCCCTCATGTGTGTCAACTTTACGCGCAAACAAGATAGTCTACAATCTCTGTAGAACAAGCGTCGTGGCATAACATCTCTTCAACAGCTCACATAGTTTGATACGTTTTATGGATAAACGATATGGCAGTTGACAATAATCGAAATAACTGAGGAGAAATAATATGACTAAACCGTTTATAGACGAATTCGGAATACTTTGTCCAGCCGACTTTACAGGGAACTTTACTTTAGGGGAAATCATCATCAAGCACAAAGCAGGTAAATAGCTATGAAAAGCATGTAAATAAAGGCTTCATAGTCATATTTTTTCATCATAGTGACAGTAGCAATCTGCGGCAGTCTATGGACAATTATAAATATCAAAATATCCGCAAATGTAGCTGCAATTGTGAACGGTGTGGTAGGTTGTTTTCAGTCAATGCTACTGCTGATAATCAAATTCTATTTTCGCGAGTGACGTGCGGAGAAAGATGATAAATAATGGAAAGAATAACCAATCGCTACAGCCGCATCTCTTCCTCCCGACTTGACCGAAAAAGTCACCACATTTAAGTTTTAAGGTTATCAATTAAATGCTGGGCAACTGTAGGAATCATCGGTTCAACTAAATCATGATTAGTTGCTTTTGTAGAACCAGTAACAGTTATTAAGCGATCGCGTTTGTATTCAAGTGGCCATCGAACATGCGCCGGGCTTCGTACAACAACTTCTCAATATTACGCAAATCCAAACTGCGCGCTTGGCTTTATATTGATAGATAACACGTCGGACTGTACGTTTCTTGCTTTTGTTAGTATTCCTATCTGTTGTTATGTCAATATCTGCCCAGTAAAATATAGCCACTCCAAAGTTCTATTGTGTAATAGGTAGCGAATCCAACCATCATTTAACCTTTTGATACAAAACAAAAGGAAAAACGCTTGAAGAGATGTTGACAATACTGTCAAAAAAGGTATTATTAGCACATAGAATCATACATTGGGAGGCACTAATATGAGTTGCGGCAAAAAATGCTGTTCTAAAGAAAAACCTGCTACGGATGCTAAAAATGATAAAAAGCAATCGTGCGGTTCTAAATCAGATAAGAAATAGCATCCACTAGATAATGCTATTTCAACCTTTCGTGTCGTGCCAGATGGGCGCTTCTGACTTTCGTTCCCATCTCGACGATAGCACATGGATACCAACTTAAAGAGAATTCACATTGCCAATGAGGATAACGCTGCATGAGCCGAGCGTCAACAAAATCGGAATTGCTCCAATCCGCGAATGATTTGTTTGACAAGCTGTGGAAACTGATTGATTCCATGGCCGACGATGAGCGTTGCGCTGTTATTGACTTTCCCGAAGCTCCGGGAAACGAGGCACATTGGGGGCGCGACAAAAATATGCGCGACGTGCTTGTGCATTTATATGAGTGGCACCAGCTTCTGCTAAATTGGGTCGAAAACAACAGGCACGGCATTGCAACGCCTTTTTTGCCTGAGCCGTACAACTGGAAAACTTACGGTCAGATGAATGTTGTTTTTTGGGAGAAACACCAATCAACACCTTATGATGAAGCAAAAGAAATGCTTCTCGACAGCCACAGGAAAGTAATCAAGCTGATTGAAAGTTTCTCCAACGATGACCTGTTTGAGAAGAAGCGTTTCGCTTGGACGGGAACGACCAACATCGGTACATATTGCATTTCCACAACGTCAAGCCATTATGACTGGGCAATGAAAAAGATAAAGCTACATATAAAAACCTTTGGTGCGAAAGAAAGCCAAAAATAATTAAGGGAGCAAAAGCTATAGCACTTCGGGATATAATGATAAAATGATTTATGCGCCATCAAGTCTAATAGAGGAAGTTTCAACAATGAGTGGCAGAAACATCCCGATGCCAGAAATAAGCCCTGGTTTTACGATTGAGGACATTCATAAGATTAGAGAATGGAATTACGAGCGACGCAAGGGCATGACTCCAAAAGAAATATGTGATGATACTAATGAAGGGGCAGCACGTTTTGAAGCTCGTTTGAGCGAAAATAAAGCTCGAAAGTTGGTAAAGGCATAATCTCACAATAGGTCAGCTTTTTTAAGATGAATGAAAATAGGTGAAAGCAATGAAAAAACAAATTATTCCTATGTTATTAGTATGTGTATTTGTAGTCGGAGTGCTCATTGATTTGTATTGCTTTCGAGTACTGCAACGCAATGTCTATTTTTCAGAAAGCCTTTGGACCAGAAATAGATTAATAACCACCATTGTTGTCTCATCGGTTGTTGGATTAATTGCATTAACTAGTGCCGTATTCATAAAGAGAACACGCCGTTCCTGAAATTCAAAAAGGGATGGTCTATCTCAATCCCCGCAATATCGGGTATCCAATCAAAGGCAGGCTCTTTTCGTCAGATATGAATTTGTCGGCAAACAAAGACTTGATGTTCTGCCTTCCCAGTTTGTACCTCAAGGAGAGAAATAAAAAGCGCGGTCTTTATGCCCTCAGATTTAGGGCTTGTCCTTTTTGCCATCATCTAACATTGGAATCTCAATTACATCGGCAATTAGGTTGCTAAAATCAACGGCATTCTTGGATGTGATAACCGGTTTGCCAGTGCGTTTTTCAGCTTCCTTTCGTGCAATTCCTGCAACTTCACCGCCACTGCGGGCAACTTTCTTGTTTTCATCAAAGGTTTTAGGTTTCTGCTCTTTTGAAATCTCAGTGGTGGTAGCCTCAGCCAGCATATTCAGTACCAGTTCCAAATCTGTCATGTTGTCTCTGAGGTTTTCTTTCTTGAGACCCTTGAAATTCTTGTATTGGCGAGTAGTCATACCAGCCCAGGCTTTGGAGATTTCATCAGTTAAATGGCGTACTCAACACCTTTTTTAACACCTCTGTTATCCCACTCTTCTGTCAATGTATTACGCACACGAATAGAAAGCAACCGCTGGTGAATCCATTCCTCGCTGTATCCCTTTTTCTGATAGGTTTCAAACGCACGGTCAATGGCAAGTTCGGGATCTATGGTTTCATCTATTCTCTCCGCGCCTACACGCGCTAACCATAGCTTGAATGGCTCGGCCTTGGGTGAGGGAACAGATTGGATAATACGAAAGATACCTTCTGTATTGGCAACATCGGTATTGTATTTCTTACCATCTGCCGCCATCATTTTCAGTTGGTGACAATTTGTCACCAACTGATTTCCTTCTTCCAACATACGCTGTTTTAACTTACGCCAATAGTTACTGGAGCCTCTATGTGTTGGCTGGTCAGTTAACACACCAACCACATCGACAACGGAAAAGAGCCATTCCTCTTTTTCCTCATCCCAGGCAGTACGAATACGTTTATCTTCAAACAGTTGAATTCTATCACTCATTGCAGTTCCTCCATTAGATCCAAGCGGTATTTATTGAATTCGCTCTCATTATACCTCAAAACAATATCTCTAACTCACCAATCAGGAGTAAAACCATATGCGTATTATGGCGGAGGAAAGACCGGTATCCAATAATGCCAATATTGCCGAAATTGAAAAATAGAATAGACATTGGAAACAAGAAGGAAAAAGGTCAAAAACAAGAACAAACAGTGCTAAGATGTAGTATCACAAACCCGTAAAAACCACTTTTCGTGGCAAAATTCAATTGGTAGCGGGGGTTGGATTTGAACCAACGACCTTCGGGTTATGAGCCCGACGAGCTGCCACTGCTCCACCCCGCGTTGACAACCTTAGAATTATATGCTTGAAAGCAACTTCTGTCAAACAAAGCTCGCCTAAATTGAGACTATTTTTCTTTGCGATAGCGTTCCGGCCACCAACTTCTCAGCCGCAACAAGGCTTGTTTCTCAAACCCCTGTTCGCTGGGGAAATAGAACTGCTTCCCCTTTAAACTGTCTGGCAGGTTTTGTTGCCGAACAAAATGGTCTTCAAATTCGTGAGCATACTTATAGCCCTTGCCATAATCCAACTGTTTCATAAGTTTAGTAGGAGCGTTGCGTAAATGTAGCGGGACTGGTTCGTTGCGGCCTTGAGTTACTTCTCGCTTAGCACTGGAATAGGCAGTATACAATGAGTTGCTCTTGGGCGCGGTTGCCAAATATACCACAGCTTGTGCCATTGCTAAATTACCTTCTGGCATACCAATAAAATGTACCGCTTGTTGAGCAGCCATACACACCACAAGTGCTTGTGGGTCAGCCATACCGACATCTTCTGAAGCAAAACGAACCAGCCTTCTCACAATATACAAAGGATCTTCTCCGGCTTCGACCATTCTTGCCAGCCAATAAAGCGCCGCATCCGGATCTGAGCCACGCATTGTCTTATGTAATGCAGAAATGATGTCATAATGCTGCTCGCCATTTTTGTCATACAGAATTGCCCTGTGTTGGACAGCATCTTCTACAACCGGCAATGTTACAAACCGTCGCCCTGTTTCGTCAGGCGGAGTAGTCATCGCTGCAACCTCTAAGGCATTTAGCGCCGTACGGGCATCCGAATTTGACATTGCAATCAAGTAATCCAGCGCCGGATCATCAATTTCAACACTAAATGCTCCTAAGCCAAATTCTTTGTCCAACAACGCCCGATTAATAATAATCCCAATTTCCTGTGGCGAAAGCGGTTTTAACACGAAAACTTGTGAACGCGATAAAAGCGGGGAAATCACTTCAAATGATGGGTTTTCCGTGGTCGCGCCTATTAGAGTAATGGTGCCATCTTCGACGAAAGGTAAAATGGCGTCTTGTTGAGCTTTGTTAAAACGATGTATTTCGTCAATAAAAAGTAGTGTCTTTTGCCGTGATAATTTCCGTCGCTCGCGTGCTTCTTCTACCACCTTACGAAGTTCAGCAACACCGGCGCTGACTGCTGAAACAGCGCTAAAATGTGATGTTGTGGCCTGTGCCATAATATTGGCCAGAGTGGTTTTACCTGAACCAGGAGGCCCCCATAAGACCATAGATGGCAAATTACCCGAATCTATGGCATTACGCAACACGTGACCAATCCCAATCAGGTGCTCTTGTCCAACAAAATCCGCCAGTTTAGTCGGACGCATTCGAGCAGCTAATGGGGCATTTCTTACTTTATCTTTTTCCAGTTGATAATCAAAAAGGTCCATCGCTCAAAACCACTCCCCGAGTTATATCCACTACCTATTCAGGCATCCAAATGCTTTTGGATATAACCAAATCAACGCTTCCGGGCAACACCATTTCCTGCGGCGACTTGGTATAAAAAGCCAAACCCTTATAGCTTGTTATATAATTATACCCTCGCTTTAATCTTCCTCCGATAGACATAACCACTAGTCCGTCACGATTCTTGGCGATTATTTTAGCAAACTCCTCCGGTTCCACTTTGATTACCACTCCCGATGCCTTTACGGCTTGAACCATTGCCGCATGTGCCGCTGCGGCGGCAGCGACTGCTCCTCCGTTCATATCTCACTCCTCAGAAATAATATTACTTAGTTTTAGCTCTTTACAACGCTATTTATAGCGTTGTACCTCAAAACGAAACAGACGAATCTTTTCATCAGCCCCAATATCTGCCTTGCGGCGACAAATGTCAATCTGTTGCTCCGGAGTATCCACCCCTTTTAAATCCGGTAAAAGCAACCCCCGGCGTGTTCCTCCTACCACAATCACTCCATAACGCTGTGGATAAAGTTGCTCTTTACTCTCAATTTCTTCCGGTTCGCTCAACACATCAACACTAAAAACCAAGTCCTGAAGTTCTTCTTTTTTCACTGCTTCAAAACGCGGGTCACGCGTAGCGGCACTAATCGCGTTCATTATAATTTCTTCTGCCACGTTGCCTCGCGAAGGTTCAAAAGTGCCAATACATCCGCGCAATTCTCCGTTCTTGTAAATCGAGACAAAAACGCCTGCTTTTTCCTGCATCTCCGGAATACCATTTGACGGAACAGGCAGAATCAATCCTTCTTCCAAATAGGATTTAACGGACTTACGTGCCAGTTGTACCAAAGGCGAGATTGCAGGGCGTCGAATAATAATCCCCGCGTATCCCACAACACGCAAGTAGTCATTACTTACGTCACCGGATGTCTTATAGCTGACCAGTTCAGCTTTGTTCGTTCCCATCGACTCGGCAATGGTCATTAGCACCGCAACAGGCGCAACCCCACACATACTGATACGATGTTCACCCACTTGTTCAATAAAATTGTCTACATCCAGTTTCAATATTGCTTGAATGGCGATGTCGTCTTGCGCTTTTGCCTGTTCATGCGGTTCGTAATGTGTCATATCGCTTGAGGCAATGATAACCGCCTCACGACCGGACTCCGCCAATGCTTCCGCCATTTCAGTTCCAATTTCTTTGTACACAGCAGTGGAAGCGTGAGAAAGAACAATCGGAACAATTTTGATATCATTCTTAAGATATTTCAAAAAAGGAAGCAGCACCTCTATTGAGTGTTCCCGCGAATGAGCTTCAGTATCCTCCACTAGGTGCGACGTGTTCCCGAGTAGTCTGGTTGCGAGATTTGTATCCACCTCAACATTTCCCAGCGGAGTCTCCCAGAAACCGGCAGTCATGATGGAAAATGGTTGCCCGCCTCCGGTATGATTTGTCCCAAGCACAATAACTGTATCGGTTAATTTTGCATGGGAAATTGTTGTGCCCGCTACGGCACCGGAATACTCGTATCCGGCGTGAGGACACACCAAACCAATCACCTCTTGTTTCGGATGAGTCTCGTCGACTATTTGGGCTAAGACTTGCATCAATTTTTCTGGCACTTGGGGATAAAAAACCCCGGCGGCCACTGATTTTCGCAGGATTGATCTCATTCTCGCTCCATTTAATTAAACACCGCAAAATATCCCCTGATTTATTGGTTTCAATAAAGTATAGCATTATTAAAACCCTGACTCGTGCGTAATAAGCTTATTAATGGTAATATATTTCAAAATTAAGTATTACCAAGAGGATCGAAACAATGATTGTAATCGGGCTGATCGGAGCTATCGGTAGTGGGAAAAGCACTATTGCCGGCTTTATGCAGGAATTAGGAGCCCGCGTCATTGATGCCGACAAGGTCGGGCATCAAACGTACCTTCCTAATAGTCTCAGTTGGCAGAGTATTGTAGACGCTTTTGGTGAAAGAGTTATTTCCGCTGATCAAAGTATCGACCGCAAAGTCTTAGGCGATATTGTTTTTAATGAACCAACCAAATTGTCCATCCTCAACGGCATTACACACCCTCTCATTTATGAAGCAGTAACCGAACAGCTTGAGGAACTGCGGCGGAACAATACCAAAATGGTGGTTATGGAAGTTCTGGAAACTGTGTTTCTGACCGATCCAAAATGGAAGATATTGGCAAACGAAATATGGGTTGCCGTAGCACCGGAAGACGTCATAATAGAGCGTTTGGAACAATCACGCCTTTTAAGCCGTTCACAAATAAAAGCCCGCTTGGCTGTATGTATGCCCCAAGCAGAAAAGCTACATTATGCTGATCGCGTGATTAACACCAATATCCCGCTTCAAGAGTTAAGAGAAAAAATCACCTCTATTTGTACGGAAATTTCAGAGCTGGGGCCCGCGTTACAACAGAGGGCAGAAAGTTAAGGTGTAGCCGATACTATATTCCAATATATTACTTTAACCCCCACCATTTACCGCTCAGCCAGAGCCGGATCACAGAATATATGTAAAACTGACTGCTGTCCATAGAAAGTTGTGTGGACGCAATCCGCATATACACCTTCTCCAATGCGCTTACGCATTGCGATAATGCCCTTGCGCACCGAATCTATCGCGTGCGTATAGTCTTAAGTGAGATTTCTGCTCCCATGATATATGGTAGGCGTATTCCATTACCTCGTGCTATGTATATCCGCTATTCTCTGCAAATCGGCTCTTGTTAAGAACCCTTGGTCATATGCTTCTTGTAAAGAGTAAAAAATACTATTTTTCCAAGCAAGAATGCGATTAGAATTACTGTAGGAAACAGTCCCATCCTCACTAAAAGTTACAACTTGCAAATATTCCATTCCTTTTGCGCTCATCATTACGGCAACACATTCATTATACGTGCCGTAATAGTAATCAACGAAGATATCGTCAATCTTAAAACCTGTATAACCAGCCTCCGCAAGCCTCGCTAAATAACTCAGCCTTACCATTAACTCCGTTTCAGCGTCCAATTCAGGCATTTCTATTACATCATCCGGAGAGCTGTTTTCCTCTTCTTGGCTATTATCGTTTGCCAAAACCTTGTCATCGCACCCAGTACACAACGGCATCAACATACCACTCAAGAGCAGAATAATGGCAATGCCAACCGTAAACATGTTCAATGGCTTACCTAGTATATTTTTCATTCATACCTCCGTTGCATGTCCGTTACTTATAAGACGTAAGAAACAAGCAGATTATTGTCTTTTGGAACCACATATAATTCTGCTGTTGCAAGTAACTCCAATACTAACAGTTGGGCTTTAACCACGAGGAGTATCAACTCCCCCAAAATACGCCAGGGCTCGCTTCAGTTTGTCTTCCAATGACAGTTTACTGTTATATGGTATGGTTGATACGGCTCGTGAAGCCTCCGAAGCCGAATAGCCCAATTGAAGAAGCGCCGCCACCACTTCTCCATCCTGTTCATCGACTGGTACAACCTTTACTCCCGCCCAACCGGATTTCAACTTGTCCTTTAGTTCAAGAATAATTCTTCCGGCCAGTTTTTTTCCGATGCCAGGGATAGAGGTGAGAAGTTCTTCACTTCCTCCCGCAATTGCCGAAACAAGCTGTTCAGCATTCATGGTAGAAAACATCATCAATGCCAATTTAGGCCCCACACCCGAAACATTAATCAAGATTTGAAACAACTCCAAATCCTCTTGTGCTGAGAAACCATACAGCAGGATAGCATCTTCGCGTACATGTGTATGCGTATAAACACGTACGTTTTCACCCAATCCGCCAAGAGTAAGCAGTGTGGCAACAGGCATAAAAACTTCAAACCCTACCCCGCCTACATTTATAACAACAGCCTCGTTGCCAAGGCTTTCAATAGTCCCTCTTAAACTGGCAATCATGTCATGGTCTCCTTTTATTAAGCATTTTCCTGCATCAATTCCTGTATGTGGGCTTCGCGTAAATGACATATAGCTACTGCCAAGGCATCAGCGGCGTCATTTGGCTGAGGCAACTCATCCAATTCAAGCAGCATCTTAACCATTTCCTGCATTTGCTCCTTGGAAGAAGCGCCGTAATCAGCCACATGGTGTTTAATCTGCGCCGGAGAATATTCATAAATCGGTAGCCCATTCTGGGCAGCCACCAACAGCACCACCGCCTGCGCTTTGCCAATGGCCAACGCCGATTTAATATTCTCGCCTACAAAAGGTGTTTCCACAGCCACTTGATCGGGAGAATACTGCCGAATCACCTCCGTCAATTCCGTATAAATATAAAGCAAACGCTCCGACATTGCGGAGCGTCCATCGCATTGAATTATTCCATAACGTACCATACTTAACTCATCCCGTGAGTCATCAATCAGCCCATACCCCAATACTCTTGTCCCCGGATCAACCCCTAGCGTTCTCATGAGCAAGTATGTTATTTGGATTGGAATTTTTCCATAATCTCGTCGCTTATATCAGCATTGTTATAGACATTTTGCACGTCATCCATTTCTTCCAAATGGTCCAGCATCCTCAACACCTGAAAAGATGTGTGTTCATCAAGCGCGATTTTATTCTGAGCAATTTTTGCAACCTCAGCGTTATCTACCTCAACCCCGGCTCCCTCCAGCGCCTTTCGCACCTGTTCCAATTCGGAAGGCTTGGTGTAAATCTCCACATAATCACCTAACGGGTTAACGTCATCTGCGCCGGCGTCAATAGCTTGCATGGTTAAATCATCTATATCTTTTCCCTCAGCTAATACACCTATCACTCCCCTGGCCTCAAACATCCATGCCACCGAACCACTCTCGCCCAAATTACCGCCCGAGCGATTAAACGCCGAACGCAATTCTTGCACAACGCGATTGCGGTTATCACTGACAACATCCAACATAATGGCTGTCCCGCCTGGTCCGTATCCCTCGTATGTGGCCTCAAACATAATTTGCCCTTCCAAAGAGCCCTCTCCTTTTTTAATCGCACGTTCAATATTATCACTGGGCATACGAGCATCTTTCGCTTTTTGGATGGCCAATCGCAGGCGTGAATTACCGTCAGGATTCCCACCACCTGAGCGAGTAGCAAAGATGATTTCACGCGTTAGTTTGGTAAAAAGCTGACCACGCTTGGCATCAGCCGCACCTTTTTGATGTTTGATAGAGCTCCATTTTGAATGTCCAGACATTTTTTAGGCCTTTCTTTCTAAAATCCAAAAACTATTTTAGCACTATATTCCTTGCGGAAAAACTCAGAATAACATTTAACAGACTTTTTGTGCAAAACACTATATACCTATATACATGACTATGCTTCATTAAGTTTTTCCTTCATTAAATCAATGGCGATTTTTAATGCCTTTACTCTGCGTACAGTTAAAGTGTGACCTGGCATCTTTTCGAGGACTTTTTCGCATTTATTGAGTGTTGATTGCAAGGATTTTATACTTATTTCTAATTCTTGCTTCGAACATTTCATATTTTATTGTAAACAGAAATCATAAGTAAGTAAATAGTTGTTGTATGTATAATCATAAATAGCTATATTTGATTAAGTATCCTCCGCTTCCGCCAATCCGACTGTAAATGCCACCGCATAGTCTTGAGAATGTGACAGGCTGACAACCATTTGCGCAATGCCCATCTCGCTCGCTTTCTGTTTGGCCTTGCCATAAAGAGTGACTATTGGTTTTCCGCTGTCAGAAGATAATACCTCGATTTCGCTCGGGCTCAATCCGGGTGAGTCAAGAGCTTTAATGACCGCTTCTTTGGCCGCAAAGCGAGCCGCTAAAGAAAGAGTGTTATCTTTGTAGGTTGCCTGTTCACTCGCTGTATATATCCTTTCCAAAAAAGACTCTCCCCAGCGTTTAATGGCATTCTCAACGCGATTGATTTCAATTATATCAACGCCAATATACTGCATAAACCGTCCCATTCTACGAGCAAAGTTTGGTTACTTTTACAGCGCAAGCTTTGAATTCCGGAGTAAATGCAATTGGGTCACGTGCCGTACTGGTAAGAAGGTTCGTCGGCGTCTCGCGGAAGTGAAAAGTCATATAGACCGTGCCGTGCGGAGTAACATCCGTCACTAACGCCCGAGCAGTTACACTGCCGCGCCTAGAACTCACACGAACAACATCGCCATCAACAATACCTAATAAATCGGCGTCCAATGGGTGAATCTGCAACTTTTCTTCACTCATTAAACGATTCAGTCCGTAAACCCGACGGGTCATGGTTCCGGTGTGGTAATGAAAACGCGTCCGACCGGTATCAAGCAAAAGAGGATATTCAGCATCAGGGGATTCTCCAATCGGACGATACGCCAACGGCATGAACCTACCCAACCCGCGTGTGAACGAATCAGTATGCAAAATAGGCGTGCCGGGATGTTCAGGGGTCGGACACGGCCATTGCAAACCTCCGCAATCATCCAGTCGTTGATGTGAAATACCGCCATAGCTAGGTACCAAACTGCTGATTTCCTGCATAATGGCACGCGGGGAAGCAAAATCAAAACCACGTCCCCCCATCTTTTGGGCTATTTGGCATGTAATCAACCAATCCGGCCTGGCACCTTCAAGCGGACTGATTGCCGCTCTGACACGCTGTACACGACGTTCCGTATTGGTAAAAGTACCTTCTTTTTCCGCGAAACTGGCCCCGGGCAGTACAACATGCGCCATAGCCGTAGTTTCGGTTGGAAAGATATCTTGTACCACCAACAATTCCAAATTGGACAGCGCCTTTTTAACATGAGTTTGATTGGGTTCGCTCAGCATGGGATTCTCGCCAATGATATACATCGCTTTAATTTTGCCCTCACAAGCGGCATCAAATATTTCCGAGAGAGTGGAACCGGGTTTCAAGCCAGAGGTTTGTCCCCAAGCCGCGGCAAATTTTTGCTGGTTTTCGGGCTCGGTAACCAACTGATATCCCGGATATATATTCGGTAGCGCTCCCATATCACAGGCGCCCTGCACATTATTCTGCCCTCTCAGTGGGTTTACCCCTGCCCCCGGCTTCCCTATATTGCCGGTGAGCATTGCCAAGTTGCCTATTGCCATAACCCCGTCAGTGCCATGACTGAATTCCACCACTCCCATACCATACATGATGGAAGCGGGACTGTTCAGCGCATATAAGCGCGCCGCTTCAACAATTGCCTCCGTTTCGACACCGGTAATCTGACTAACCGAAGACAAATCAAATTGCTCCAAAGCAGCCGAAAAAGCATCAAAATTCTCGCATCGCTCAGTGATAAAAGCTTGGTCGTGCCAATCATTGTCGAGGATTACCTTACACATCCCCATCAATAGCGGTACATTCGTTCCGCTGCGCGGTGATAACCACAAATCCGCCTGCTTTACCAATTCCACCCGTCGCGGATTAATGACAATCAGATGCGCGCCCCGCCTAACGGCTTGTTTGATACGGTAACCAATAATAG
>JGI24702J35022_10000327_pt1 | contig 28035 bp, 30 predicted proteins | sample TergutTh196P4_FD_35022 | JGI IMG/M metagenome (IMG submission 35022)
GGCGGCGGCGCTTGTGACAATGGACAGGCTGGCTCTGGCGGTGGCGGTTCGGGCTGGATTTGGACAGCGGCGACTGCGGGTAATGCGCCGACCGGTTGGTTACTCGGTGCGCAATATTATTTGTCGAGCGCCGAAACAAAGGCTGGTGATGTTTCTTTTTCATCTCCTAATGGTGCGCCAGAAACTGGCCATGTGGGCGATGGTTATGCCAGAATTAAAGCCCTGAGTGGACCATAATCAGGAAATTGTCATGATGATCAAACGACGAAATACTTCTCCCCAGCCAGAATCATCAGGTTTCACCCTGATTGAACTTTCTATGTCACTCGTGTTTATTGCTTTTCTGATTTTATTTTTGGTGTCGACGATGCTGAGCATTATGCGAACCTACAACCACGGGATTTGGTTGAATCAAATCAACCAGGCCGGTCGTCAAATCAATGCTGATATAACTGACCAAATCCGTTTTTCCAAAAATCAAGTGGCTATCCTGGAAAATGAACAACGATTTTGTATTGGTGGGGTGACTTATATTTGGAACACGGCGACGTCGATTAAAAACCAATATGCCGAAGAAACTGATCTCGCAAAAACCAAATTGCGTTTTGTGCGCATTGTTGATCGTACGGGCAAATATTGTAACAGTAGCGACATGCCTGATCGCAACGGCGATAACATGAGCGTGCTTCTCGGTCCGGGCGTGGTTGTCCAAGAGTTCAAGGTCACCGAAGGAAAAACTGGCCTCCTACGTATTCAGGTTGTCTTTTCAACCGAAGGCATTAACGACTCAGATCGTAGTGATCAGCCGCGGCTCAATCCTGCCACTGGACGCTATCAATGTGGCCAGGTGATCGGCGGTGTCTTTCGACCTGGCAACAACCAATTTTGTGCTTTTGCAGAATTCGACATAATAACATATAGGAGGATAGGGGAATGAAAAATTTAAGAGTACGGGATAGTCGCGAATCCGGCCAAGTATCGATTATCACAGTGATCGCCTTTATCTTGTTATTTTCCGTCGTGGTCATTAGTTTTTCACGCATCGTGGTCACCGCTTCACGTCAAGCGGTCAATGATGAATTAGCTGCCTCCGCCAAAGCCGCCGCTGAATCTGGTATCGAAGACGCTAAACGAATTTTGAGCTACTGCACCGCGGGTAATCCAGCCTGCGACATGTTAAATAAACCGATCGAGCAGAGCACTTGCACAACTATTTCTGGCACGAGCGCTCTCATGACCGCTCTGCAACGTGTGGTTTCTGGATCGAGCGTCAAAGTCGGTGGTGCTAATCAGGAAGAATATCTCTGTCTCAGAATCACCATGCGCCCCAAGGATTTCTTGGGCTCTGTCAGTAGTAACGGCGAATCGGTGGTTGTTCCACTACGGTTTGTTAATGCTGACGATGTCCCGACTGCCCCAAGAACTTTTCGTCTCCAATGGCACGACACTGACGAAGATAGCGACGGTGACGCAGTCCTTCTGCCCGGTAGCGATTTGCCATCGGCGAGCCAGTGGAGCGGCGCCAATCCGGCGGTGTTGCGTGCTGAATTTGTCGCTGTACCGAAAAATACATCATTTAATATCGAGACTTTGGTTGCTAATACGCGCGCAGTCACTCTGCGACCGAGTACGTCCGAAGAACTATTTGGCGCTACTAAAGTATTAAGTCCGAGTGCCTACAATCTCGATAGCTGGATCGCTAAAACCGAGCCAAATGCTGTTGATAATGTTATGTTTGGTGCTCAAGCATTTCTCCTCCAAGTACCCTGTCAGGACGGCAAAGGTTCCGGTGGTTATGCCTGTAGCGTTCTGTTCACCATCCCGATCGTCCCGGGCGGCGGCGGGACGAATTATCTGTTTGATACCAGCGAATACGATTATTACTTGCGTTTACAGGCGATCTATCAGAGCAATCATTTTCGCTTGTCAGCCCAAGATATCAACGGTAACGACCTCTATTTTCAAGACGTCCAAGCCAGCGTCGACGTAACTGGTCGAGCCGGTGAATCACTCAAACGCCTCAGCGCTCGACTTAATCCGAATAATGGTAACGACGACTTTCAGTGGTGGCCCGATTACGTCGTCAGTTCTGCCGGAAAAATCTGCAAGAGCATGACCATCCTTGACAAAGACGGCGCCGATAACTGCGTAGATTAATTTTTTGAAAATAGTTCAAGCAGGATCGCGGTGGAACTGTTCGTGGACTTTTCGGAGATGCGGATTAACCATGTGAGTGTAAATTTGCGTTGTTGAAATATCTTCGTGACCCAGCATCGTCTGGATCGATCGCAGATCCGCTCCATTTTCCAACAGGTTAGTGGCAAACGAATGCCGGAGCGTATGTGGTGAAACACGCTTGGTGATGCCGGCCTTGGCAGCATAATGCGAGACGATACGTTGAACGGAGCGTGGTGTTAGACGTCGAAACTCACCCTTTTTATCACGGATTTTTTGGCTATCGCTGCTAGCTATTGGATTACGTGATTCATTCAAAAACAGAGGAATAGTCGTATCGGTGCGACTACGCAAATAATCGTGTAGCGACTCGGCGGCCGATGGACTAATAAACACCAAACGATTTTTATTACCCTTACCGAGGACCTGGAATTCGCGTCGCTTGAGGTTGATATCGCTGCGATTTAGCTGACATAGTTCACTCACCCGCATACCACTCGAAAAGAGTAGGTTCAAAATCGCCCGATCGCGCAGATAACTCTTTTCCTGAATATCGACAGCTGCCACTAGTCGCGACACTTCCTCCAACGTCAGATACGCCGCGCTAGTCCTTCGTTCCTTGGCGGCCAGTTCGATCTTGCTAGCATCATAGATCGGGATTTCACGCTTGCTACAATATTTCAAAAAACCGCGCAGAGCAATTAAATGATAATTCTGCGTCACCGGTTTGAGGCGATGACCGTGATTATCAATCAAACGATTGAGCCACAACCGATATTTCCGAATTAATTCATGATCAATTTGTTCGACCGGAATATTGCCCGCGAACTCGACCAAACGATCCATATAGAGATTATAATTACGGGCGGTGCTCGGCGAGTGGGGATGTCTCAGCTCGACATCTTCGATAAAATCCATAATTAAATCGGACAAAAAATGCTTTTTCAGGATAGCCATGGCCACATTGTAGCATACCCACTAATGTCGTGCAATCTCACGAAAACAACGTTTTACGACGCTCGAAATTAATTTGGTATCGACCGGATTTTTTGATACAATACTTCTTAACTAATGAGAAAGGATTCACAGTGGCGAAAAACACTACCAAAGATTACGATGCGGAACTTAATAAAACGGTTTTCAATATTAAACATCAACGAACTTTTTGTATGATTAAACCTGATGGGGTGATGCGTGGATTAATCGGCGAAATTATCCGTCGAATCGAAAAAGCTGGCCTCAAGGTCGTGGCCATGAAAATGATGCTGCCGACCGAGGATTTAATCAAGAAACACTATCCAACGAGCGACGCAGCCTGGGTCGCGCGTCTCGGCAGCAAGGCGAAAAAAGGCCTCGCCGATCTATCGTTAACCGCCAAGGACACCTATGGCACCGATGACGAGAAATTGCTAGGCGAAAATGTTCTCAAGGGACTGATCCAATACATGCAATCTGGTCCAGTCGTAGCCATGGTCGTCGAAGGCATCCAGGCGATCAACATGGTGCGCAAACTAGCTGGCCCAACGCTCCCGTTCATGGCCGAAATGGGGACAATTCGCGGGGACTTTAGCGTCGATAGCCCAGTTGTCGCTAACGTCGAAGGTCGTTCAATTCACAATCTTTTCCATGCCAGCGAAAATCCCGTCGAAGCCGAAAACGAGATCAAGCTCTGGTTTGGCGGCGAAATTATTTGTGATTACAGCCTGGGTAGTGATGATATAATGTACTGCAAGCACTACTAGAAATAGTGCACATGTCCCCATAGCTCAATGGATAGAGCAATTCCGTCCTAAGGAAGAGATCTGCGTTCGAGTCGCAGTGGGGATACCAGGCAAGACAGCCTGCCTGGCCAGGACGCAATATCTCCAACTTTGTGATAGAATATCCTTATGGCTAAATTAGAATTTTCAGGTCAACACGCGGACGAAGCAGTTCTGTTCGTCTTTCGCCGACACATTATCTCGATGCGCAAGGGTTTTTATGGTCTTTTGATTTCGTTCTGCGTGGGCTCGATACCATTTCTCATCTGGTCGAGCAACACCCAGCTGCTATGGGGATCGCTCGGCGGTCTGATAATCGGTAGTTTCATCTGTTTTTATCAGTGGATCGGTTGGCGTTTTTCAGTTTTTATCGTGACGAACGAACGCATTCGTCAATTAATCCAAAAAAGCTTTTTCGGTCACTCAGTTATTGACCTCAATCTCGCCAAAGTGCAAAACATCAGCTATCGCATCCCGGGTTTCACTGGTGAAATCTTTAATTTTGGCACAATTGTCCTCCAAACTATCGTTGGCGACATGGTCATCGATAAAGTTTCTCATTGCGAGCGCGTCTATAACGCACTCGCCGACGCCATTCATGACGCTGGCGGTGGGGGAGATCAACTCAATGACCCAGCAACTATTAATGTCAAAGAAAAGGAGAACAATGAACAAAGTTAAGGAAAAAGTTGTCACAGTCGGCGAAAAAATTACTGACAAATTACCGGACAAACTCCGGCGCAATCGTCACAAAAAACCACCCGCTCGCATCACTAGCGATACCGTTGAGGAACATCGCGAAAAAGTTTTAGCTAGCGGCCGCAAGTTCAAATATCCACTCCAATACACCAAGCACAAAATTATCATCAACACCATCATTGTTGTAATTGTTACAATGATTGCCTTCGGTGGTTGGCTATGGTACATGCTATATCCGAGACAGGCAACTAGCGACTTTTTCTATAGCGCGACTAAAATATTGTCCTTACCGGTCGCCAATGTCGATGGTCAAAAAGTGCCATACGCCGACTATTTACGACGCATGCGTTCGGCGATCTTTTACAAAGAAAATCACGAAAAAGTTGATTTTAGCACTAACGATGGACGTCGAGAACTAAACTACTTAAAACGCGACGAACTCAACAAAGCCGAACGAGTCGCCTACGCGACCAAAATTGCTAAATCCAAAAACCTCACCATTTCCGACGAAGAAATCAACGCAGAAGTCGATAAAGATCTGCGTGACAGCAATGGTGAAACGATGACGCCTACCGAATACGAGAACTATGTTCTCCAGCGATACTTTGGTTGGACAACGGCTGATTATCGAGCGGAACTCAAAAATCAATTGCTAGAAAGGAAGGTCGCTTTTGCGGTCGACACGGCGGCCAAAGCCAAAATTACCGAGGCTGCCGCTCGCCTCCAGGCTGGTGACGATTTCGCAACCGTGGCCCGCGAAATGAGTGACGATGACATAACCCGCGAAGTTGGTGGTGGCGTCAGTGCCCAGACCGGCGATGCCGATCCAAACGGCCTCGTCGCCATAGCACGCGAACTAGGTGACAACGCCATCTCGGACGTTATCCAGGGTGTGGACGGCTATTATATCGTCAAATTAGGTTCGAAAACTGACGATACGACCAACTACTTGATGATCAAAGTTGTCCTGCGACAGTTTAACGATGACTTTAACAAATTACGCAAGGCGGGCAAAATCAAAGAATACATCAAAGTTCCAGAATTTAATGATATCGGAAAATCATCGTAAATCTTGCGCCTGGCCTTAATGTTTGATAGAATGTCCGCAAGGTAAGTTTTGGGCGTCAGTGGGCTCGTGGTGAAGCTGGTCTATCACGCCTCCCTGTCACGGAGGAGATCGCCGGTTCGAATCCGGTCGAGCCCGCCAAAATAACTAACCGACCATCCGGTCGAGCCCGCCAGCAGCAATAGAAAATGACCTGCTCTGCGGGTCGTTTTGTTTTCGGAGCTAATTTGTTACAATATTTATCGGTGCCACCTTAGCTCAGCTGGCTAGAGCATCGCTTTCGTAAAGCGGGGGTCCCGAGTTCGAATCTCGGAGGTGGCTCCAAGCAAAATAACCGGGAAAGCAGAAAGGGAAAGGAGCAACCCGAGCAAAAACCAGGCTTTTTGCCCGGCGTGTCGAGGGAAACCGTCGGTGTCCCTCGAAAGCGTCAGCGCTTATGCGGGTGTCGTACAACGGTAGTATGCGACCTTCCCAAGGTCGAGACCGGGGATCGTCCCCCCGCACCCGCACCATAAATACCATGAAGTTCAAAAATCTCTTCCTCGAAGCCATCAAGAGTCGCGTTTTTGTCGCCCTCTGGATGTTGATGTTGATCGAAGTTATCGCCCTAATTATCCTGATAGCCATTAACATCCATCCCCGACAACTCCAAATCCCAGTGCACTTTGACGCCTTTTCGGTCGAACAATACTTTCGCGATCAGTGGTTCTACCTATTTAATTTCATAGCTTTTGGGATCGCCATGTTTTTCTTGAATAGCTGGGTCAGCCTCAAGATTTTAGATATCAAAGGTCGTCATCTAGCCCTGAGCTTTCTGTGCGCAACAGTAACAGTTTTGTTTATCGTGACGATTTTGATAGCAGCTATCCTACGAGTTGCAGGAATTCAATAATGACGGATATCGAAATTCCCTTATTCAAAGAGCGCGGTGGCAAACGAACGCGCCAGTATCGTTTTTTTGAAATTCTACCCGGCGCGCTATCAATCGGTGCCATCATTATTCTCATCGTTCTCAGTATTCTAGCACCATTTTGGGCATCAGTTTATGTGTTGATCATCGTCCTGTTTGTGTTTGTCCGAGCCGGCGGGATTGCTTTCCGCACTGTTCAGGGTAGGGTGATGCTGAAAAAAACTGAGAAAATCAATTGGTCCAAGTGGTTGGCAGAACTAGAAAATCCAGCCAGATTTGCCAAAAAACGACAAGGCGATTTACGTTCGCGGACGTTCGGTTTACGCCAGCACGTGTTAAATTTACAACACTTAGCCAAGGTTGCTGGCGAGTTTCCGCGACCCAGCCAAATTTATCACGGCGTCATTATTGCGCTATATAACGAGAACTACGACGTGCTTGGTCCGACGCTCCAAACGATCTATGATAGTGATTATGACCCGGAGCGTTTGTTCGTGATTGTTGCCTACGAACAACGTGGTGGGGCAGCTACCAAACGAACTATCACCTCTGCAAAAAAGGCGTTCCAAGGCAAATTTGCCGACCTGCTACTCATCGAACATCCGAGCGATCTACCGGACGAAGTTATTGGCAAAGGCGCCAACATTACTTTTGCTGGTCGACACTTCGCGGAGTACATTAAAAACAAAAGGATCAATCCTGATGATGTAATTATTACAACGTTAGATTGTGATAATCGACCCAATCCAAAGTATTTTTCATACTTGACATATGAATGGATTGTGACACCAAATCGTCAGCGCGTGGCGTTCCAACCGATCGCCCTGTTCACCAATAATATTTGGGATTCGCCAGCACCAATGCGGGTCATCGCGGCATCGAACTCATTCTGGAATGTGATTAGCACGATGCGACCGCACATGCTCCGGAATTTTGCTGCGCATGCCCAGGGGTTAGCGGGATTAATCGGTATGAATTTTTGGTCAACACGCACCATTGTCGAGGACGGACATCAGTATTGGCGATCGTTTTTTTACTTTGACGGCGATTACGAAGTCATCCCATTGCGCATCGGCGTCGGCCAGGACGCGGTGCTGGCTAACACTTATCGTCGGACCCTCAGGGCTCAATTCATTCAACTCAGGCGTTGGGCATATGGGGCGAGTGACGTAGCCTACGTGGCGCACAATTTATTAAAACAGGATCGCAAGGTCAATTTTCTCGCTGGTTGGTCGCGTTTTTTCCGACTGCTCGAAGCGCACTTGACCCAGGCCTGCATTGCTCCGATCGTCGCCATTGGGGCGTGGGTGCCGCTGTACCTTAACTCAAACGCCGCCCATCACACCATCATCGTCAACGATCTACCGCTGGTGGTTGCCCAGGTCCAGCAGATCGCTATCGCTGGTTTAATGATCACAGTCTGTGTCAGTATCACCATGCTGCCGCCGCGCCCCCAGCGCTACAAAAAATCCAAAGGTATCATGATGGTGCTGCAATGGATTTTAATGCCAGTCAGCGCTATTGCCTACAGTAGCGCCAGTGCCTACACTGCCCAAATCCGCCTCCTCAGGGGTAAATATATGGAAAAATTTGACGTTACCGAAAAGGCGATAAAGAAGTAAAAGGACAAAGAACAGGACAGCTTGGTTTTTGATTTTTATCAAAAACTCGACTTTGCCGACTGTCCGATGATAACGCCCGGGAGCGAAGCGACAACGGCGCATTACACGAATGTTGAAAAACTGTAGATTTGTCTCATCAGCGCTAGCGTCAGAAAAACCCACCTCTTTGACTCTTTCGAATCGGTGGGGTGGGGTAAACTTCTAACCTGTGTGGTCAGTTTTTCGTTGCGTTCCTTAGATACTTTCGTAGTAAATGTGGAACTGTGACAGCTTGGAGGCCATTTGACCTCTGTTGCTTGAACTTTTGTTCATCACGCACGCAATTATAGCAAAGTTTGTCAAATATGTCAATGATCACACTCGGTGTCATTTATATCACAAGCGATATAAATTCGATCGATATCGCTAAAAAAACCCGTGGAAAACTTATTAAAAATGTGGATATTAAAACTAAAAAGCCGCCTTAGTGCAAAGGCGACCATTTTGAATAAAATTTGAGTTTGGTGGGTCGACAGGGGCTCGAACCCCGGACCTCGTCCACGTCAAGGACGCGCTCTAGCCAACTGAGCTACCGACCCAAACCAGGTCAATTATATCAAACTTTTATAAAAAGTGATAAAATGGACGCATGAAACGGATTTTTCGTTCAACACGTACAACGACCCCTCGGGGTTAAAGTGTTTTATTTAGAATCAATCAGATTAGCAAAACAAGAGGAGAAGGCAATGAACGAAGAACAATTATCGAACGTTAGACATAGCCTGGCGCATGTCCTAGCGGCGGCGGTACGGCGAATTTATGGTGTGGACCAGGTGAAATTAGGTATCGGACCGGTGATCGACGACGGTTTTTACTATGATTTTGATTTGGGCAACATCAAAATTTCCGAAGATGACCTACCTAAAATTGAACAGGAAATGCAAAAAATTATCGCCGAAAAACAAAACTTTACGGGTGAGGAAAAATCTCCGGCTGCAGCAACGAAGTGGGCCAAGGCAGCGGGTCAGCCGTATAAACTAGAATTGATACGCGATTTGGAAAAAGAGGGCGGCGTTATCACCTTTTACACCAACGGCGATTTTACCGACCTATGTCGCGGCGGTCATGTGAAAAATACAGGCGACATACCGATCGACGCATTCAAGCTCACCAAGATCGCCGGTGCCTATTGGCGCGGCGACGAAAAGAATATCATGATGCAGAGAATCTATGGCGTGGCCTTTTTAAGCAAGGACGAGCTGTTGTCACACTTACAACATTTAGCAGAGGCCAAACAACGCGATCATCGAAAACTTGGTCGCGAGCTAGACCTATTTGTAATCAGCGATCTAGTCGGCAGTGGCTTGCCATTATTCACACCGCGCGGCACTGTCCTACGCGAAGAACTGGCGCGCTATTCTAACGAACTACGCGAACGTTTTGGTTTTGAAAAAGTCTGGACGCCGCACATTACCAAAACAGCGCTCTACGAAAAATCGGGTCATATGGCAAAATTTGGTGATGAACTTTTTCTAGTTCAAAGTCAGGAAACCTCCGATCAATTCGTTATGAAACCGATGAATTGTCCGCATCATACGCGCATTTACGCCAGCCAGGCGCGATCGTATCGCGATTTGCCGATACGTTACCTCGAGACGACGACTGACTACCGCGACGAAAAAACCGGCGAGTTGGGCGGCCTGAGTCGTGTGCGGGCGTTGACCCAGGACGATAGCCATCTTTTCTGTCGTTTTGATCAGATTGAAAACGAAATATATAACTTGATGAAAGCGGTCGATGAATTATACCAGACGGTTGACATGAAACTGCGCGTCCGTTTGTCTTATCGTGACGATTCCGACGCCTATCTCGGTGACCCAAAAGTTTGGGAAAGCGCGCAAAAACAATTGAAAGACGCAGTCGTGGCGGCTGATCTAGATTATTTCGAGGCCGAGGGTGAAGCGGCATTCTATGGTCCAAAGATTGATTTCATGGCTACCGATGCGATTGGCCGCGAACACCAGGTAGCAACAGTGCAACTGGACTTTGTCATGCCCGAGCGGTTTGAGCTAGAATACTCGACCGAGGGCGGGGAAGTTGCGCGACCGGTAATGATCCACTGCGCTCTGCTGGGGTCGATCGAGCGATTCTTGTCGGTATACATCGAGCACACCGCTGGCAAATTCCCAATCTGGTGTGCACCAGAGCAATTACGAGTAATCAAGGTCAAAGACGATCCAAAAGTTGACGAATTTGTTGCGCACGTGATCGATCTAGCGCACGAGTATGGCGTACGAGTGGTATTGGACGACAGCAACAACTCAGTCAGCAAAAAAATTCGCAGCGCCGAAACCTGGAAAGTACCATATTCAGTCGTGATTGGTGACAAAGAAACCAAGAGTGGTCAATTACCACTTCGCATTCGCGCTGATTTAGCGGTCAATGATGCAGCTGAACACATTTATGAACCAGAGCAACTAATGAAATCCATCGCCAACGAAGTCCGTGGGCGGGTGAGTAAAAGTTCGTTGTAATGATAACAACAATTTCGTGTGATAATCACAAAACGTTTATGATAAACTTTGTTAATAATGGAGAGACATGTTGTGAATAAAACAACATTTAAATCGATCATCGCCGTTGATATTGATGACGTCTTGGCGCAATACACTCCGTCTGTAGTTGCATTTGCTAGCGCTGCGCTGAATATAAATATTAAATTAGACGATGTAACTGAAAATTGGGGTAGCATGTTCGGCCTTTCGCAGGAAGAGTGGATACAGTACTTTCAGGATTTTTTAAAAACTCAGCCATTCGATAATCCAGCTACCATTGTCGGCGCACACGCAGTATTGATAAAATTAAAGAAGAAATTCGACCTAGTGGCGCTAACGTCGCGTCCGGTGGAGCTACGCACAGTTACCTTAAATTGGATCGAAAAACATTACCGAAATATCTTCTCCGAAGTAATATTTGCGGGACTATGGGATGAATGGTTAAAAGACGCCGATTTGCATGATCTAGCACAACGTACCAAAGCCGATATTTTATTAGAAATAGGTGCGGATTGTTTGATCGATGACCAACCAAAGCATGTTAACGGTGCAGCAAAACTAGGCATCAAGGGTCTACTGTTTGGCGATTATGGCTGGAATCGCGATACCGAGATTGCAGATAATGTGACGCGCGTGGCTGACTGGGGTGGGGTAGCCGACTACTTCGGGGTTTAACATGATGGACGGAAATTTTCGCGAGCGGGTTTATGGAATAGTTACACAGATTCCGTCTGGTCGGGTTATGACCTACGGCGATATTGCGGTGCTGTGCGGGCAGGCCAACGCAGCGCGCATTGTTGGTGGGATTGCGCACTTTGGCGACCCTGATTTACCGTGGCAGCGAGTGGTCAATCGATTCGGCGGTTTGGCATCTGGTTATTACGGTGGCAAGCGAGGTCACCAAAAAGATTTAGAAGCTGAAGGTGTGCCAGTGAAAGATTTTATCATCACCGATTTTGAGGAACGGCGATGGTTGCCGTGAAGAGGCCACTAGTTGTCATCGTTGGTCCGACCGCCAGTGGTAAAACTGGCTTAGCGATTCAGCTAGCGAGAAAATTCAACGGTGAAATCATCTCGGCCGATAGTCGCGCGATCTATCAAGGCATGGATATCGGTACAGCCAAACCGACTCTAGATGAACAAAAGGAGGTCAAACATTGGGGCATTGACCTAGTTGCACCAGACGAACGATTCACGGTCGCCGATTTTCAGAAATACGCTAACGAAAAAATAGCCGAAATTCGAGCACGCGGCCAAATTCCATTTCTAGTCGGCGGGTCAGGTCTATATATTGATAGTATAATTTTTGATTATGAATTCGGCGATGATGTTGACGCAGAACGTCGAGCAGAGTTGGATAGAATGACGATCGAGGAATTGCAAAATTATTGTAATAAACACAACATCCCACTACCGGAAAACCATAAGAATAAACGGTATTTAATGCGAGCCATCGAACGTCAAAACGTTGTAAAAAATACTCGTCAGAAAATTCGCAGTGATGTAATTATCGTAGGAATTTTAGTAGGCGAGGGTGAATTAAGAAAACGTATTGCCGATCGGGCCAAAAAAATGTTTCGGGACGAGTTATATGGCGAAACGAAAAGGCTAATGACGAAATATTCCTTTAACCTGGAATCGATGAAATCCAACATTTACCCAATTGCCCAGCGCCTGCTAAATGGCGAGATTTCGCGCGACGAAGCGATAAAACTTTCTGAAATTGACGATTGGCATCTAGCCAAGAAGCAGATGACCTGGTTTCGACGCAATCCAGCAATTAAATGGTTGCCATCCGGCGAAATAGAAGGTTATCTGAACAAAAAATTTGCTCGGAACTAGCTAGCTATGCTATAATGTCCACCAGAGGTAAATCATATGGTCGATGCATTATTTGGTTCAAAAACGAGAGTAAAATTACTCAACCTGTTCCTGAATAATCCGGGTAGAGCGTTTTACGTGCGCGAAATTACACGTGACATTGGTGAACAGATTAACAGTGTGCGCCGTGAGCTAGCTAATCTAGTTAGCGTTGGTGTGATTCGTGCGGATTCATCTAACAATAAACTCTATTACGAAGTCGACACAGCACAAAAATTTTACGAACCATTACGCGCCATCTTTACTAACGAAGCGGCGGTGGCTAGCGATGTCAAAGTTTCAGCCAAGACTTGGGCCAAGAAGTTTGCAGCCGTTGGCGATGTGCGAATAGTAATTTTCGCCGGAAAATTGGTTCACGGTTCGGATAGTGAAGTCGATATTTTGATTGCGGACGATGGTCTAAGCCAAATCAAACTAAAAAACGTGGTCAAAGCATTAGAGCGCGATAGCAGCAGCAGCTTGGCCTACACGACGTTGGACTACAACGATTTTTACTATCGTTTGAGTGTTCGCGATCAATTCATTATCGATGTTTTGAACACCAAGCATGCCGTGGTAATAGACAAAAACAAGATATTACCAGAGGAAAATGATGTAAATAATACAACAAAGGAAGATAATGGAAATTGAATATCGTGGCGCCAACTGCGTCGTTATTAAAAACAAGAAGATCCTAATCATTGTTGATCCGACCGAGGGTGTACCTGCTCAAGAAATCAGGGATCCTGATTCGGTGATCCTAGCAACTCATGCAAACTTTATACCTAGTCAACGCGATACCCAGAGTTTTGTCATCGAAATGCCCGGTGAGTACGAGTACAATGACGTATCGGTCCACGGTATTCCAGTGCGAGCGCACATCGATGCCAACGAACAAGCCAAAAACGCGACGATGTATAGTGTCGAAGCGGACGATATGCGCATCGCGGTGATTGGTCATACCGCGGCACCACTCGATGACGAGGACGTAGAAAGTTTAGGTACCATAGACATCGTCATCATACCGGTCGGTGGCGGCGGTTATACGCTAGACGCCCGCGATGCGGCAATAATTGTCCGTCAACTTTCCCCGAAAATTGTCATTCCGACACATTATGCCGATCCGCATATCAAGTACGAAGTGCCGCAGGAACCTATCGAGAACTTTATCAAAGAACTAGCTAGCGCCCACGAAAAGGAAACCACATTAAAAATCAAAACTCTGCCAGATGTGCTAACTATCTACGAACTCGCGCGGACAGCGTAAGAAGCAGTTCTAGATCTATTTGGTTTTGCTGGCTTCAGGTTTCAGGTCAGAATCGTTAACCAGCAGACCTTTCTTTCTCAGAGTACGAATAGTCGAAGAAGCGACGGTCAGGCGAACTTTCTTGCCGTTAACCATCAAAGTCTTTTTCTGCAAATTCGGTTTGAATGTGCGTTTGGTGTGACGCATCGAAAAACTAACATTGTTGCCGCTAACCGCGTGTTTGCCGGTAATATCATCCTTTGCCATAATAGTTAGATATTCTAGCGGATTTTTCGATTTAGGTCAAGGGGTCGCCATGCAGCTGGAAATTTGCTAGAATATCTAACATGAATATCGATATTGGTTATCTCGCGATAGTCATCGGAGTGGTTTTTGCATCGATGGTTCTGCATGAATTGATGCACGGCTTGATGGCCTATTGGCTCGGCGATACAACGGCGAAAGAACACGGACGGTTGACGCTCAATCCGCTGAAACACATCGATCCCTTCCTGACGATTCTCTTGCCGGTGATGATGGTGATTGCTAGTGGTTTTGTCCAGGGTATGCCGGTATTTGGCGGCGCCAAACCAGTGCCGTTTCGACCAGACAGGGTCAAAGGTAGGGAATGGGGTGCGGCTCTGGTGGGTATTATCGGACCGCTCACGAATCTGGTACTAGCCTTTATTTGTTTTGCGATTGCTTGGTTTAGCGGTATTTTGATGGTACAGGGGGGTGAGCTATATTATACTGGTGATATTATAGCGCAGATTTTGATGGCTGGCATCATGGTCAACCTGGGGTTTTTCGCCTTTAATATCCTACCAATTCCGCCGCTAGATGGCTCGCGTCTACTCTACGCTGTGGCACCAGACAGCGTCCAGCGTGCGATGGCGAAAGTTGAAAGTGCTGGCCTACTAGTAGTTTTCGCTGTTGTACTGATTCTCAGCCAACCGCTCGGGCATATCCTTGGTATTATTATCGACGCAATACTACGATTCTTTATGATGATTTTTGGTGCATAGTTTGATACAATTGTCATGTCCCACGGACGTATTATAATTTCCAACGGATCATAGAATGGGAGTTCAATATTGGGTACGATCGTGGTCGTGCCTTGAGAACACCCCCTTGTGTATACAAGGAAATTCTATCTGCGTCGTGGGACGTCTCGGCATGATGAAAGGGTGGCAATTTTGAAGCAAAAAGTAGTAATTCGGGCGATAGTCGAGCGGCATCGGCGAGTTTTGTTGCTGCGGCGACATGGTGGTCGACCGTCAATTGCTGGTTTATACGAGCTGCCAGGCGGTTCGCTTCATCGCGGCGAACAACCAACCGACGCTCTCAAACGATCGCTCCAAATTCACGCTGGGATTTTTCCAGAATCTATTCGATTGCGTGATGTTGTCAGTTTTATTGATCCCGATGATCGTGAGTTGCAGTACATTTTCATCGTATATGAAGTTGGCCTACCCGAGGGTGCGTCACGCGTTAGTTTGGATGACGAATACGATCATTATACATGGAAAACGTTGTCAGATATACAACATAAGACTGTAACAAATTCAACTGCTGCTCTGTTAAATATTGGTATTGAGCAAGGTGATGACTCGGATTTAATATTGGATGGTTTAAAGAACGATGTAAAAAATGCAACGTTTACAATTTATTCTGACGGTGGTTCGCGGGGCAACCCAGGACCCAGCGCCGCTGCGTTTATTATCATGGATGGAGACAGTAACATTGTGGATCAGGGCGGAAAATTTCTTGGTGAAAGTAGCAGCGGTATGGCGGAATATATTGGTGTTGAGTTGGCTCTTGAAAAAGCATTAGAGCTCGGCGTCAAAAACATTGAGCTACGGAGCGATAGTTTGATGGTGGTCAATCAACTCAATGGCTTATTTACGGTGAAAAATCGTGAATTTTGGTCAGTTCACAGCCGCATTATTCGCCTGACGGCACAGTTCCAACGGATCAACTTTCGTCACATTCATCGCGAATATAATAGGGTGGCGGATGGCTTGGTTAACAAAATTTTGGACGAAAACGAAGAAAAATGATAAAATGGCGTAGCCAGACCACTAAACGACCGCTGGTACGTCCAGTGAGAAATCACGGCGTGCGAGAGGAAAGTCCGGGCAGTGTAGGGCAATGACAGTCGCTAACGGCGACCGCGCGCGAGCGTAGGGAAAGTGCCACAGAAACGATACCGCCTAAGTCCGCGAGGAACGGCAAGGGTGAAAGGAGTGCGGTAAGAGCGCACAGTTGGACACGGCGACGTGTCCGGGAGGTAAACCCTGTCAACTGCAAGGAGGTTGGATCACCGGCGGCCCGTCGGCCAACCGTTAAAATCCGCTAGATGTGTCCAGCAATGGGCGTAGTAGATAGATGGTCGTTCACGACAGAACCCGGCTTATCGGTGGTCTGGCTAAGGTTGCTTTTTAGTTGTGTTATGATATAATTCTACTATTATGAATAGTGATGTTGAGGTCTCCTCGGGCATTTCTAGTGTTGAAGCGGCTAATACACTAGTTGAACCGCAGTGGTGCGACGATGATTTTGTTAGACAATACGCAGAGGCCGAAACGTCAACCCGCAATGCTTTCGAGCTCAATTACAACACACTATCTGTGTACAATCTAATACCAGGAGATGCGCGAAGGGTTTTGGACTACGGTTGTGGCAATGGCTATTTTACAGAAATGCTTGCCAAGGGGGGGGGTATAGATGCATACGGCTACGATATCTCGCCAGTGATGCGTGAGATTGCACGTGATAGGGACATTGCAGTACTGGAAGAGAAAGATCTATCAAGCGTAGAAAAGTTTGATTGCATAGTGTTAAAACTAGTTTTGCATTACATAGATGATCTAGATAGCTTTATTCGCCAGGTTGGCAATTACGTTAAACCAGGTGGCACTATAGTAATCTCTATCCCAAATCCGCACAGAACAGCTGCGCAATACGAAAAACCGTATAACACTACCTTTACTTACGAAAACGAACTAGGCGGTAATTTTGGTCTAAATTGCACGATGATACATCGTCCTCTCAGTGAAATCGCAAGAATTTTCAGAGAAGGCGGGTTTTTGCCAACTCAAATGGAGGAGTTGGTTGATGAGGAACGGGGTGTTTTACCAAAACGTATCAACATACAATTTAAGCAACTATTGGTAGAATAGGTCTAGCTGACTGCAGTTTTTACTACTGCGGCAAACGCTTCTGGTTCGCGGGCGGCGAGGTCGGCCAAGATTTTGCGATTCAGTTGAATGCCCTTAGTCTTCATCGCGGCCATTAGCGCAGAATAGGTCGTGCCATTCTCGCGAGCGGCGGCATTGATTCGGGTAATCCAAACTTCACGCAGGTCGCGTTTCTTGTTGCGGCGATCGCGATAGGCATATTGTAGTGCGCGAATTACACCTTGCTTGGCTAGACGAAAACTACGTCGACGGCTATGGTCCATGCCTTTGGCGGCTTTTAAAATTTTCTTGTGACGGCGGCTGGTGGTGACGCCTCGTTTGATTCTCATTTCTTAAACTCCTGTTGTTAAATTTACAATAATCATATCTGGTGAATTGGCAAAATTAGATTCCTACTGCTCGCTTGACGTTACGAGCCATTTTGCCGGAGACTTGCGAATCCTCGGCTTTGGCTCGCTTGCCACGCCGCGTCTGTTTCATTTTAAAATGATTCATGGCAGCGTTGCCGCGCAGAACTTTGCCGGTTGGCGTAGTCTTGATGCGCTTGGCGGTGCCTTTATGGGCTTTCAACTTTGGCATTTCTGGTTACTCCTTATCATTACACTCAGGTTACGACCAGCCATCACGGGTTTTTGGTCTGCTGTTGCTACATCGGTCAAACTCTCGAGGATGCGGTCGAGCAACGCGCGACCAATCTCGGGGTGAGCCATCTCACGGCCACGAAATATCACCTGAATCTTAACCTTGTCACCGTCGGCCAGGAACTTGCGAATTTTGCGTAGCTTGATATCGAGATCACCCGATCCGATCTTGAGGCCGATCCGCATCTGCTTGATCTCGCTAGTACGAGCACTCTTTTTATTGCGCTGTTGCTCCTTCATCTTTTGATACTGGTATTTACCCCAGTCAACGATTTTTGCAACAGGCGGCGTTGCTGCCGGCGAAATCTCAACGAGGTCGAGTCCTGCATCGCGAGCGGTACCGAGGGCGTCAAACTTGGACATGACACCGAGTTGTTCACCACTTTCACCGATAACACGTAGTTCGCGCGCGCGAATTTCGTCGTTGATCCGCACCGAATTGCTGGCTATTGTAGCTCCTTTTAACCTGATAATTAATATTACGGAGAGCATTGTAGCAAAGTTTTTAGAGGAGTGCAAGGGGTTAGATTGACTTTTTAATTAACCTATGCTACAATTGCCGAATTCGCATAACGTAGAAGGAGAAATAAATGAAAAAAGATAACACTACGAAGTTTGACGCAACAGTTACGGGGGGGGGTATAAATTATGCAAGGAAAGGCGATCAATTTTTTATTGAGGAGTCTTCTAGATTGGGTCGCATCGCCGCGAAACTTCTTGGACTTAGTCCATATAGATTGGCAAGAGGAGAAGAAATAAGTAATGCCGTTCAGGCATTTACTGAAAAAGAAAGGGAAAATAAAGAGGCGTATGACGATTTAGAGAGCGGTAGGTACAATTTGTATCCCGAAGCGGACGAAGTACCAGAACTAGTTGAGATAAATAATGCGTTGCAGCGGGATTATGACCCGGAGGTCGATTACGTTAAATTTGTCAATTTTATACAACGTGTCGGTGAAAATCCCCAGAGACGCAAAAGAGCTCCAACAGTTGGGGCGGCTGCAGGTGTACCTGTACCTGATACTAAAGAGTCGATACCTAGGCCAACAGATGAGTGAGGTATCCCTAGTAGTATGGCTCCTGGGAACGATCGATAGTTAAGTTCATCCAAAGTCAGGTTATCCCCAATCAAGTTAGGACAGCTTCAGTTTTGTCGATACTGCAGTGCCTCGGCGATGTCTTCGGTGGTGATTTGATCGTGGCCGTTTAAATCAGCAACGGTGCGGGCGACGCGCAGGGTTTTGAAATAGCTGCGGGCGGACAGGTTGAGACGCTCGGCTGCCGATGTTAAGAGGTTTTTCACCTCGGGACCGAGTGCGGCGAACTTTTCTAATTGTTTGTTGCTCAGGGCGGAATTGGGCTTTTTCTGACGCTGAACCTGTACCGCGCGGGCGTTTTCGATCTGTTTTCGCCACTCGTCAGCATGCGGTTTCTCAGTGGCTGATTGGTCGGCGAACAACTTTTCACGCGGCACACGGGCCACCGGCACAATCATGTCAATACGATCGAGTAGCGGTCCAGATAGGCGTTTTTGGTAAATCAATATCTGTTGCTGGGTACAGGTGCACTCGCGTTTATCGTCACCGTAATAGCCACAGGGGCAGGGGTTCATGGTAGCGACCAGCATAAAATGCGCAGGATAAGTCACCCGGCCAGAGGCGCGAGCAATGTGAATCACGCGATCCTCTAGTGGTTGACGCAAAGCTTCTAGGCTAGAGCGTGGGAATTCCGGGATTTCGTCGAGAAACAGCACGCCGTGATGTGCCAGGGAGATTTCGCCTGGTTTAGCTTTGGCGCCACCACCAATCAGAGCGACGAACGAAGCCGTATGGTGGGGCGAGCGAAAAGGACGGGTAGCAACAACCTCGTCGGACTCGCCAGCCAACGAGTAAATTTTGGTTGTTTCAAAAATTTCGTCGGGAGTTAGTGATGGCAGGAGTCCGGGCAGCGTCCGTGCCAGCATAGTTTTGCCAGCACCCGGCGATCCGGTGAACAACAAATTGTGATGTCCAGCCGCAGCGATAATTAGAGCGCGTTTGGCCGATTCTTGACCACGAATATCGTCGATTGACGGAGTAGAAATAGTTGTGTTTTTCACAACAGTTTGATTGGCGGGCGAAATAATTTTTTCTCCTAATAAGTGAAAAACAACATCGATGAGTGTTGTAACTCCTACAACATTCAATTTATTAAGCAATGCTGCCTGAGTGACATTTTCGGTTGGTAGAATAACAGTATCGTAGCCGTTTCGGCGGGCGCATTCGGCCAGCGACAAAGCTCCACGAACGGGTCGTAATTCGCCGTCCAGCGATAGCTCGCCGGCAAACAAAATCTTTTTCAAAGCATCGTTACGCAATTGGCCGCTAGCTGCCAAAATAGCTATGGCAATGGGTAAGTCAAAATGCGAACCTTCCTTGTTCAAATTAGCTGGCGCGAGGTTGATGACGATACGTTTGGCGGGAAAGGTTAGGTCAGAATTAATAATTGCCGCGCGAACGCGCTCTTTGGCTTCGTTGACCGATTTGTCGGCCAAACCGACGATATTAAAAGCTGGCAACCCTTTGGTCATGTGGCATTCGACCGTCACAGGTTGGCCGTCGAAACCGACCGTCACCGCTGTTAGAACTCTCGCTATCACGGAATAATTATAGCATGTTCGGAACAAGTTGTATAAAAATAATCAAAAAAGCTGGCAATAAAACCAAAAACGTGATACAATATCAGGGTTCGTGGGGCTGAAATTGCTTCGACGAGTGGAATTTAACAGATTGATTAGCGAGCAGATGATTACTTTACAATCGAAATAAGTGCAAAAGACACTTTTATAGCAAAGGTCAAGGCGTTTTTCGCGCCAAAAATGGCTTTTGCGCCAGTTGCCGCTTGATTTGGCAACCGTCTAACGTTTGACGCGATATAGAACGTTTGGACGTCACTTTTGTCGCTCAGGCTTCGTGCGGTTTCGTGACGCGCGCGGCTAAAATTTTTCGCGAATTTGACGTAATCGACTTTGTCGATTTCCATGGATTACGATCAAATATTTTGAAATCGAATAAGCTTCGTAGACGGTCAGTAGGTTACCATTCGGACGCGGGGTCGATACCCGCCAGCTCCACCAGGATTTTTATTAAAACAGTCGCGCAGCGGCTGTTTTTTGTTGGAGTTTGCGTCAAAAAACGGTCGCCTGCGAGAATAGCGACCGTTTATATAGAAGTTTGTGATTATAATGTTTGTGTTTGTATGTGCGGCGTACTGAACACATTTTTTATTCAGAAGCCACCCCTATAATAGCACACCAAGTCGCTTATGTAAAGACCCTATCATATGTAATTTTTACCACACTTTTAACCTGTGGAAAACTAGCGGCAGCTTGTTGTAAAGATACCAGATGGTTCATATACGTGGTCGTAAAAATTGTGTTCGAAAAAACATCATAAAATACAAGACCCAACACGAAATTGATGTTATAAAAATGATCATACAATAAAACCAGTAATAAAGATTATGGTACAATGTTAGCGTGAAAAATGACAAAGTGTTAGACAAAAATCTGGGTGCTAAACTTAATCTCATACCAGGTTCTGAGCAGCTGGATGTCGAAGCGAGTTATAACAAATTTTCGCAATTACCCTATATGATTGCGAAACGCCAACAACCTGCGTCTATTAATTTGAAGAGCGAAACGGCAGCTCACTGGTCAAGAGATTCAACGCGAACGATGTAATGGGGAACTACGCATATACCGCCGAAAGTATGGAGGGTGCGAGCCATGTTGCAAGAAAACGAGATTCGTAATACAATGTAACACATGGATACACTGGGGCGAATCAAGGACGAGATCAAAAATGAGTTGGGTGTTGTGGGGGGGGCAATCTACCATCCTTACCACCCGAATTGTCGAAAGTCGAGCACGATAGAAAAGCATCTAGAGCGGTGATGCTAGGTAGTCTTGCTGTGGTGCTATCCGAACTCGGGCTACTTATTGCTAGCGAGGTAGGGGCTATAAGTGGAGGAATACTAGAAAATCTAGTAAAAAACAATATCGGCGTAGCGTTAGCTGCTGCGCTTGTCCCGCTATTGACTCATTTAGGTGGAGCTAATAGGATGATGAACAAATTCCACGAGCGTAATGATCTGCTTGAAAAATATGGTTTAAAAAATTATTACAAAACTCTTCCTAAGGCATAGCAAATAAGCGTTACTATCAATAAATAGGTTAAATACTAAAACTCTGCAAAGAATAGCGAACAAAAGTATTAAAGTTAGCATAGTAATAATTACAACAATATTTTTCAAAAATGGGTGAAGACAATTTAAAATGCTAATCTGCAAACTCTTCAAAAACGTAAAAATTACAACATAGAAATATATAAAATCATTGACACAAGTGATTTTGTCTGGTACACTAGGGGCAGACTTTTGAAATAAAAATCGCTAGAGAAATGATTTATAATCAACACTCGCGAAAATAAAAAAGTCCGTACCTTAGAAAAAACACTGATCAATAGGAGAGCGTCGAGACTTGTCTCCGCGATCCTTGATATAGCTAATCGGAAGGTTAGTTTCTGTGGCAGTGATGGTAGCGTGATTTAGTTGTGCTACCATTCTGCTACAGACGTGTCGAGCGTAAGTTTTGCCCCCGGTAAAACCAGCTCCGCGATATGCTCCTTTTAAGGAGCGGTCAGTGATTAGGCTTTTCTGGCCTACTGATACGACCGCGACTCGCGCTAATATTAAATTATGTTTGAGCGCTGAGGAATCGCAAGATTTCGCAACTGTTTGACGTGGCCAGAAGGCCTTTCTCCATAGTCTCTTACTCGGTGTGTGATTGTTTGGTTTGTCCCGTTTTTAGGCGGGCATTTTTATTATGGTAAAATGGGTAGGTGAAACATCGCGTCTCCCTTATCATGATTTTTACAGCGCTACTACTGGCAGGGATTGGTTTAGCGCTCGTCACTAACCTCAGTAGTCCGCTAGGAGCGGGTCCGCTAGGCATTTTGGTGGTATTTGCGCTAATTTATGCGTGCACTCTAGCGCTGCTCCTACTGGTGATGCGGTTATTCGAAGCGATCTATCGCTTGCTGCGTTCAACATCAACAACTATCGTCAAACAAGACAAAATGCGACGCTGGCGACGACGATTAACCCTGATTATAGCGGGACTGAGTTTTGTGCCGATCTTTCTCATCTCTCTCAATTCGATCAGTCAATTAGGATTCAAGGATATCGCGTTAATAATTGTGATTGAAATGCTACTAATTTTTTATATCATAAGACAAACATGAAAATGCCCTAGTTAAAATCTTTTCGTTTGTGGTATAATTTTAAGTATGGATCCAACCAGCAATAACCCCGAGAGGGTGCCTGAGTCTGTTGCTCCGCAGTTTAATGCTACGCCGGGTTTGGGTGGCGTGGCGGCCAATATGGCGCCGAATGCTAATCCTAATGTTTTGCCGGGTGGTGTGGAAACTATTCCATCGCTGCCCGAAACTGCACCAATGGGTGCGCCCGAGCAATTATCCAATCCGGAAACGCAAACTGGCCCAATGCAAAGTACGCCCGGGCAACCCGCGCCAATGGCGCCAACAGCGCAACCGATTGTTGTACAACCTACAACACCTGTATCTGATAATTCGGCGATAAATGCGACAATACCAGCCACAGCGGCGGACGATGATTTGATTGAAAAAGAGTGGGTTGACCAAGCAAAAAAGATTATTAGCAGCACCAAGGACGATCCTTATGAGCAGGCTCGATTGGTGGCAGAACTCATGCGCGATTATGTTCGCAAACGTTATGGTAAAGAGGTGGGAAAGGCGCCTGACGACTAATCAATAGCCATGAATGATGGAGCTATGTCGGCTGTGATTATGACGGTGATTGTCGCTACTGTGATAGCGATTATTATCGCGGTGGTTTTCTTTCAATCACGCAGAAGTTTTCGCGAACAAAAAAGCTACGAGCGTAGTCTGAAAATGGTGCCACTCCTGATTCATCTACCACCGCCGAGTGACGATATCGACACTGGTGCACGTGATCAGCGCGACGTTATCGACGAAGTTGTTTCCCAAGCCCAAACGATGTACAACGTCATCAGCTCGACAGCGACAAGAGGTTTCAAAAGTAGTTTTTACGGGCAACGACACATCTCGTTCGAACTGGTGGCGCATAACGGCTTGATTCATTATTACATCGTCGTGCCGATGGTGCTGCTAGAAACTATTCGTCAGGCGGTCATGGCGGCCTATCCGACGGCGCGATTAGAAGAAGTGGAGGAAATCAACCTGTTCAGCCAGGTCGGCAAGATCAGCGGTACGATCGGTGGTGAGTTTAGCCTGAAAAAGGAATACTCATTTCCCATTGCGACTTACCAGGAAAGCAAACGTGATGCGATGAGAGCGCTGCTATCGGCGCTGTCAACCGCTACGCGCGATGATGGTGTTGGTATTCAAGTAATGATTAGGCCGGCTTCGGAAAATTGGGTAAAGGTAGTCGAGCGTCGTATCAAAGGTATCCGCGAAGGTCGTCGTGGGGCGGCGAAGGGTCGGACAAGTGTTTTTGGCGGCAGCGGTAGTTCGCTAGATTACTTTAGCCAACTGATAGAAGTGTTGTGGAAACCACCACATTCTAGTGAAACACCCAAGGACACGAGTGGGGCGTCAACGGAGAAATCGCTATCTGGCGCCGACCAAGCGCAAGTCGAAGCGATGGAGGAAAAAGTAAAATATGCTGGCTATGAAGTGCTGATTCGCATCGTGGCTAGCTCGAATACGGCAGCTCGTTCGCAAACTTTGCTCGGCAATGTTATTTCCGCTTTTTCGATGTTTGATAGTCCGGCCAAAAATGGGTTTACTTTTATCCCAACCCGGAACATCGAGTCGTTCGTGACGTCTTATATATTTCGATTTTTTCCGACAGAGATTAAGAATAATATCCTTAATACAGTGGAGCTGGCGACAGTCTTTCATTTGCCGGATCAGAGCAACATTCCGTCATCCCAAGTTGAGCGTCAGAGAACCAAGCAAGTTGATGGTCCGACAGAAGTCATGGATCAAGGATTATTGCTCGGCTACAACGTTTTTCGCGGTATTAAAAAACCGATTCGTCTGAGTGACAAGGACCGTCGTCGTCACGTTTACATCATCGGTCAGACTGGTACCGGTAAATCAGTGTTGCAGGAAAACTTGGCGCTCCAAGACATGCTGGATGGCAAAGGTTTCGCCCTGGTCGATCCGCACGGTGATTTAGCGGAAACGCTCATCGCGATGGTGCCCAAAGAGCGCGTCGAGGACGTGATTTATTTCAGCCCGAGCGATATGGATAATCCGATCGGTTTGAATATTTTTGAAGCGGAAACGACCGATGAAAAAGATTTTGTGATTAGTGAGATGGCCAACATGATGTATAGTCTGTATGATCCGGGTCATACTGGCATCGTCGGACCACGTATGGAAAATATTATCCGCAATGCGGCGCTACTGCTGATGTCTGATCCACAGGGTGCGACTTTTATGGATATTCCGAAATGTTTGGTCGATCCAGAGTTTGCTAAATCAAAATTACCGTACGTAACTGATCCGGCGGTGCTGGATTTCTGGACCAAGGAATGGCCGAATGCCCAGCGCTCGAACGATGCTGGTGAAGTCACATCATGGGTGGTTTCGAAATGGGCGCCGTTTCAAACTGGGGCGATTCGCAACGTCATGGGTCAGATCAAGAGTGGTTTTGATCTGCGCGAAATTATGGATAACAAAAAGATTTTGCTAGTGAATTTGTCCAAAGGTAAATTGGGCGAGAAAAACGCTCAATTGCTCGGGATGATCTTTATTATGAAATTCCAACAAGCCGCCATGAGTCGGGCTAACATTCCCGAAGAAGAACGTGTTGATTTTACCCTCTACGTCGACGAGTTCCAGAATTTTGCCACCGATAGTTTCGAATCGATTCTGTCCGAAGCGCGAAAATATCGCCTGTCGCTAGTGGTGGCGAACCAATTTATGACCCAGTTGACCGACAAAATCCGCGAAGCAATCATCGGTAACGTCGGTACGGCAATTTGCGGTCGGATCGGGGTGACGGATGCTGAGCTGATGGTCAAACGTTTTCAACCAACCTTTGATCTCGAAGATTTGATCAAAATGCCGAACTACACATCGATATCCCAAGTCCTCATTAATAATATGCCGTCATCGCCATTTTCGATGGATTGGATTCCACCGATGGGTCGTCCTAATCCGCAGCTGGCGGATGCGCTTAAACGACTGTCAGCGGCCAAGTATGGTCGCCCACGAGCGGTGGTCGAAGCGGAAATTACCCAGCGTTTGCAGGCGGCCGATATCGCCCGCGAAGAAGACAAAAGAAAACGCCTAGAGGCGATGCGCAATTCGTCGATCCCGATGCCAGGTAAAACACCACCGATGGCGAATAATGCTCGCGGCCTGCCCGGTGGTCCAAATCCAGCACCGATGACACCACCGGGCAGTAGCGCGTCGTTTCTCGATGATTGGTTAGCCAAACGACAACAAAAACCGCTATCTGCACCAACACCACCGCCGGGCCTACGGCGACCGCCAGCGCCATCTCTATCGCCGCCCAAGTTACCGCCAACGTCGACGACTGCCGATCAGGCGACCAAATCATCACCAGAACCAGAAACCAAATCCGAGGCCGAACTCGAGGCGGAAATTTCCAAGGAACTACGTATCGCTCGCAGTCAAGCGGTTAGTGAAATGAACGAAAAGAGAACTATCCAAGAAGACATCGATGCCGCCAGCGCGGATGACGAACTCAAACTATCCGATGATGATGCAGGAGAAATCTTTATTGATGTGCGTGGAAATATCCACCAAAATAATCAAAGTAACTAAGCGGCTTTTCTGCCTAAAATGACCACCCGAATCCAATCAATAATTAGACCAATCACCCAACCAATAATAAAGGTGGCGATCCATTCAGAACCAGACAGCACATAGCCGTAATATTTGGCGGTGGCGTAAACAATAGTCGTCAGGATCAGTGATGACAGACTGCCAGCCAGTAGGGCCGCTGGGCGGGCGATCGTCTTGCCCGCAACTTCGCTAGCAGCTTCAACAACAGGATTGTGGATGACCCTGCTAAACGTCCGTTCGGTTGGGCTCATGTTTTTCTGGATCGATTTGAGGGTTTTAGCATACTCGGTTTGTTTTTGCCTTTTAGTGGCTTTCTTGATCGGTTTGTTGGCCGGCATGGCTTGTTTAGGTTGTTGCGTTTTGTTACCGCGTGCGTCGTGGCCTTTTTCAAAGGCACGTTCAACTTCGTGTTGGGCCTGTTCGAGTTCACCAACCCGATCGTGTTTCTTGCTCTCAGCTTCCATGTTGTTGCGTAGAGCTTCTCGCAACTCGCCAGCACTGTCGCTAAGCGTTTCGGCACCCTCAACTTTGGCGCCACCTAATCTTTCGTTATCTGCCATTTACCCCCCCCCTATAATGTTCCTGCATTAAATTCGCGTCGTACCAAGCGGACTTCTTTACCTAATTGTCGCGAACGAGCGTAGAAGAAAACTACGATAGCCGCGACGATACCACCAAAGATGATGTTGGTGCCTGGTCCAGTTGCTGGTAATTCAGTGACGATATTCTCGACGACTTTTGGTGGTGGGCAATAAACTGGGACGTTAATGATGTTAGTGCCATTAGAACCTACACCGTTATCAGCCACATTACTCATAAGACAATCGTATGAAGCGGGGAGGCTGGTGCCTTGCGCCATCGATGGCACGGGATTTTTGACTGTTACAGAAAAGCTACGGATGGCTGTTGCGCCCGGCGCTAACGTGATTTGCCAACTCAGAGTTTTAGTTTCTTCGTTAAACGTACCACCACCATGATCTGTTAGGTTAGCGTATTCCAGGATGTCAGTCAACGGATCATCGATCGTGATAGTTTCGGCTTGGCTGCCGGTATTAACGGTAGTAATAGTAAAAGTAATCACATCGCCACCGCGAGCCTTGACGGTCGTAGCGTCAACACCTCCTTGGGTGTTATTAATGGCGGTTTTCTTGTTCTGGCACTCTGGACTATGAGCCGCAATCTCTGGGTCAGAACAATCACAATGACGATCGATATCAATGATCCACTCATTGTTCGTAGTATCGCTCTCGGTTTTCGCTTCGCGGGTGGTCGCAGTAGCTTGGTTGGGTAATTTATTGATACCACACTGAAAGTTAGCTTGGTTACCGACCTTGACGGTATAAGTAATCACCACGTCCTGGCCAGCAGCGACCTTGGCAAGCCTCAGGCCACTACTGCTAAACAAATCACCACTCGAACCATCGGCGGGACTGACGG
>JGI24702J35022_10000328_pt1 | contig 28022 bp, 23 predicted proteins | sample TergutTh196P4_FD_35022 | JGI IMG/M metagenome (IMG submission 35022)
CGATTCGGAAACCTCCCACTCGTTGAAATCGCCAATCAGATGCACCGAATTTTTACCCGGCGCAAAAAGAACAAACGCCAGAGAATCATTGCTGATGCGGGTGATGCCGTCGCGGAAGGGCAATTTTCTTACGCCCGGATTATCTTCCGGTTTGTTGCAGGCAAATAATGATAGAACAACTATCCAATATAAAAAATATCTATTTTTCATTTTCCATTAATTTTTCCAATTCCTTTTCCAATAATTCCTTATCAGGTAAAAATAATTGATACTTGGCTGCAAACAATTGATTGTTCATGTTGTCCATTGCATACTCAATCATTATTTTATCCTTGTAGGCGCCTAAAACTATTCCGATAGGTTCATTGTCGGTTTCGATATTCACTTCTTTGCGAAAATAATTGAGATAAAAGTTCATTTGTCCGATGTCGTTGTGTTCTATTTCACCACGTTTCAAATCAATCAACACATAGCATTTCAAAATGATGTGGTAAAAGACCAAATCAACGGAAAACTTCCTGTTGCCGACAGGTATNCTGTATTGCCGNTTTACAAAAGCAAAGCCCTTGCCGAGTTCAAGTAAAAACGATTCTAAATTTTGAATCAATNTTTCCTCCAATTNTCCCTCCAAATATTTTTCTTTTTGCTCAACGCCAAAAAATTCAAATACAAATGATTCTTTAATAATATCTTCCGGCTTTTGTATTTCTGCTCCTTTTTCGGCAATTGCCAACACTCCCGCCTTATCCTTGCTCAATGCCAACCGGTGAAACAACATGCTGTTCATTTGTCGTTTCAATTCCCGAACACTCCAGTTTTCTTTCTCGCATTGCTTGGTATAAAACTTGACTTCCAATTCGTTATCGGCTTTTAGGATTTGGAAATAATGGCTCCATGTCAATATGTGAGACAGTGTCTCACATATTGGAAAGGCAAGATAAATTTTGCGCATATATGTGAGATTTGAACGACTAAACCCTTTCCCATACGACAAAGTAAGGTCTTTACTCAAACGTAGCAGTAATTCATCGCCATACTCCGCTTTCAACGAACCGCCTTGTTCAAACTCAACAATATATTTCCCTATTTGCCAATATGTTTGCACCAAAATGCTGTTGACGGCATAAGCGGCTTTTGTTCGTCCTTGCCGTAACAAATCGCCGATTTGGTCAATCAAATCATCGTATTGACCAGTTTTTATTGGAGTATCGCTTTTTTCTTTCATTATCGTCTTACTTGAACGCTTCCATTGCCACCGTCGGTTTTCCCGTATTGTCGAATGCGCCAAGTTGATAGCCTACCCAATTATAACATTGCGGCTCCCAGTAAAAAATGCCCAAAACTTTTTCATCGGGTATGTATCTGGATTTATTGATGAGGTCGGTCAGAAACTTTTTACATTCTTCTGCCTGATTGTAAGGCATTCCTACTTCGCAAATCATCACTTCCGTACCATAACGTGCAATCACATCGTTGATATTGGCGATACAGGCGTCGTTGACCTCCTGCCATGTGTCGTAACCTTTATCTTTGGCATACGAAGGGTAGAGCGACATCCCGATGACGTCCCATGTTGCGCCATTGGCTTTCAGTCCGTCGAAATTCCAGCGGAAAAGCGTTTTGTCGTAACCATTGGAAACATGCACGATAACTTTTGTGTTGGGAAATACCGATTTCGAGGCGTCGTAGCCCACGCGTATCAGTTCGGCATAGTTTTTCATGCTTACAGACGCTTTGCCTGTTTCCCACAACAGTCCGTCGTCGGTTTCGTTGCCTATCTGTACCCATTCGGGCGTCAGGTTTTCCTGTTTCAATGCCGTCAGAATATCCAGGGTGTGTTCCGAAACGGCATTTTTCAGTTCTTCCATCGAAAAATCTATCCATGCAGCCGGTTTGTTCTGTTTTCCCGGGTCAGCCCACCAGTCGCTGTAATGGAAATTAATCATTAACTTCATATCAAGCGCATCGGCTCGTTTTGCCTTCGCGATGACGTCCGCCTTGTTGCACCAATTCCCATGTTCTACAGGATTTACCCACACGCGCAGCCGTATGGAATTTATTCCCAGACTTTTCAGCAAAGCCATACACTCCATTTCCTCGCCCTGTGCATTGTAGAATTTTCTGCCTGCCGCCTCCATTTCGGTGAGCCAACTGATGTCGGCGCCTTTGGCAAAACTGTCGGCAGATTCGGGAACGGGAGTATGGTTCTTGCAGGCAAACAGAGATACCAAAAAAACAAGGCTGAAAACCGTATAAAATCTATTTTTCATGCAAATTCTTTTATTTCCTTTCTTATGTAATTTGCTTTTTGAACTTGCAGATATACTGATGGTTGAAGATTTTTTACGTTTTCAATATCAAAATCATCCTGCAATCCGAGCCAAAATTTTGCTGAATTGCCAAAAAACAAACTTAAGCGTAACGCAGTGTCGGCGGTGATTCGTCGACTGCCATTGATAATACCCGAAATTCGTGTTTGCGGGATGTTTAACTCTTTAGAAAGACGATATTGGGAAATGCCCATCGGAATTAAAAATTCCTCTTGCAAGATTTCACCCGGCGTTGTATTTCTTAACTTTTCCATTATATGTACTTTAATGATAATCATTTATTTCTACTTCCGAACTATTATTTTCCTCCCAAACGAAAACTATCCGCCATTGGTCGTTGATGCGAATACTGTATTTGTTTTTCAAATCGCCTTGCAATTTTTCCAACCTGTTGCCGGGAGGTACTCGTAAATCGTTTATATTTTGCGAATTATTTATCATTCTTAATTTTCGACGAGCCGTTTGTTGTATTTCAAATGGCAATTTGAGTGAAACCGTTCCGTTCCAAATCTTTTCCGTCTCTTTGTCCTTGAATGAAATGATCACCGTTGTATAAACCTTATGCTTTACGTTACTAACGGCAAAGATAAGTATTTATTTTGTTTAATTTAAAAAAATTCCCCCCACAAATTCCTTGCGAGGGGAATGATTTTTATTCCAATTTCCTGCTATGGATGGTTATTCAAATGAAAATTCAAACTCAAAGTTTTCGCCATCGAATACTTGATCAGGACCGGAAGACCATGCATCCTCTTCACCACTAATACGTTTGATAACTTTACATTTAAAATTTTCAGGATATTCGCCAGTCCAGAAATAGGTTTCAGTATCCTCATCGAACGTCATTACGCGGTCTGATTCTCCCCATCCTTTATCATCAAAGTTTCCGGTAAAAATAATCTCCGCACCTTCTTCAACTGTTGATGTAATGGTAACTATAAATGTGCCCTCGCCTCCGGGTACATCTTCAACGGCGCAATCGCCGTAACCGTCCCAGTTTGCTACTACATCCTCAATTGTAGGTGAAGAACCGGTTTTACGATTTGGAACTTCGCCGCAAACTTCGGTCCTTTCCGCAGTATCCCAAGAACCATTCAAAACATATTTATATTCAGTGCCTTCTGCAATACCTTCCAAGGTAATTGAATAGGTACCGTCGGCATTTTTGGTCAATTTCATGTCTTCGCTATCAAAAGCATCACCCCAAGCCGGATAACCTGCGTTGCCGAAGTCGCCTGCAATATAAATGACGGCATCTTCAGGAGTGCTTTCGGGAACAGTTACAACAAACGTAACATCAACTTCTTCGCCCAGTGCGCAATCGCCAAAGCCTTTCCAATTGATTACTACGTCATCCTTAGTAGCAGCGCCGCTTACTGTTATTTCACGATTGTCTATGGATTCACAATTCTCATCATACTCTTCACCTGCCCAACTTCCATTAATAACATATTTATATTCGATTTTTCCTTCTGCCAAACTTAAAGTAATTGAATACTTACCGTCAGCGCCTTTGGTCATTTCCATACCTTCGCCATCTGCCGCCCAGTTGGGATAACCTGAAAATTCAAAAGCGCCCACAATACGAACCACTGCATCTTCAGGCGTACCTTCGGGTACAGTTGCGTTAAATTTGATTTCGTGTTTCGTAAGATCATTTAAATCTACGCACGGGTCATTTTTCCATGCTTTGAAGATGATAGCAGCGGTTGCGTTCGATGAGAAGTAGATATTACACTCGTTGGCGTAACCCGCTTGAACATCCACATCGCCACTTTTTACCTCCACAGAATTTTCGTTGCCTATTTGAAAATCCCAGTAAAATTTACCGTCATTCAAATGAATCGGCTTGGCGCCTAATACAGCATTATGCTCTTCTATTGCGGCTGATGCAGGTATGCTAACCGTTACTTTGTACCAACCTTCTGCGCCCCAATCTTTACCGTCAATTGTACCCGCCGAGGCAAATTTTGGCATTTGGTCGGGATTATCGGTCCTCCAATCTGTATTTCCATCTTCATCAGGTTCTGTCAGATTAAAACTTCCGTTGAGTACAACAACTCCGTTTGGACAAAGTATGCTTTGTCCATTGCTCTCAAACTTGGCAAAAATGGTGATTTGACCTGCTACTGCATCCGCTTCCGGATAATCAGCCGTAAAATCCGGCTTCTTCTTTTCGTCATCATCCTTACAGGATACTAAACTAACTACGCTCGCTACGAGCAACATTCCAAAAAAATACTTCAAACTTTTCATTTATTTAAAAAATTAAGGTTAAAAAAAATTACTGTTAAAAAAAAATTATTATAATGATTTAATTATGATACATGTATAAGACGTAAAAAACGTAAAACGTTGCGTGAAAAAATGAAATTAATACCCCGGCGACGGCTTTAAGTTCTGATTGGCAGTCAAATCCGTTTGCGGGATGGGGAAAATATTGTACTTTGCATCCACATTTCGTCCGGCGGATGTCCCGCCTTTTCCTTCCCAGTGATAATTCACTTCTCCGGCAAATTTGCCAAAACGCACCAAATCCACGCGGCGGCGTCCTTCGGCATAAAATTCCCTTGCCCATTCGTCCAGAATATTGTCCAAAGTAAGGTCTGTTTCTGTCCATTGGGTGGCGTGGGCGCGTTCGCGCAGTACATTTACGGCGGCTAACGCCGTTCCGTTCGTTGCCGTTCCGCCGCGGAGCACGGCTTCGGCGTAGGTCAGATACGCTTCGCTTGCGCGGAAGTAGGGAATATCCGTATCGGGAAAACGGGAATGGCTTGATTGCCCTCCGTCGGCATACAGATTGGTAAACTTGGCAAATCCCCAACCCTGTTTAAATGCGTCGCTGCCATTTCCGGCGCCTCCGGCAAGCGTTGCCGAATAGGAGACGGTTTCTTCACCCTCTTCCGACGTTTTTTTCACTTCGCTGACCAACATGCATCTGTCGTCGCCGGCAAGAGCAGGCATTTCATATTCGTCTGCCTTAATGTTACGCGCTGCATTCAAATCGGGAAAAAACTTCTGTACCAAAGTGGTTTTAGCGCGCATACATTCCCATTGCTCGGTGGTTCCGCACGGATTCATGCCATTAACGCGCGAGCCTGCAATAAGGAACAGCGAACCGCCCCAACTTTGCGTATATATGCCGTGTTGCGCAATCGGCAGAATAATTTCCCGCGACGCCTGATTGAAAGCACTCAGACTGTTGTTGTCGCCCATAAACAGATGCCGGTACACAGGCGCCAATCCGTAAGATGAAGTCATTACCTTGCCTGCATACAGCGCGGCATTGTTCCAGTCGGGCGTACCGGTGTATACCTCTGCATTAAGATACATTCGGCTGAGCAAAAGCCATACGGCAGTCTGATCGGCGCGGTAATAGCCTGTTTTGGCGCCATCGGCATACATTTTCGATTCGATGTCCTTCAACTCTGTTTCGAGCCATGTGAACAGGTTTTTGCGCGTGATGGGCATCGGCAAATCTTCCTGTGTCACCGGCAATTCGTCAATCAGTTTTTCGGCAAAGGGCACGCCTTCGCCAAACATATCCAACAGCAGATAGTAGTTCAGGGCGCGGATAAACTGTACTTCTGCCCGCTGTTTGGAGGTTTTATCGTCCGTCAGATTTTTGGTTTCTTCCATGAAAAAATTGCACAGGGCAATATCGAAATACAGGCGGGCATACAGTCCCCTTACCAAATCGTTGGAAGCGTCCCACGTCATGGCGCGAACTTCCGGAACGCCTGCATCGCCCCAGACCCACCAGATTCCGTCAGCCGAAAATTCATTGAGCGTCCACTGCATCCGGTAGAAAGCCGATGCTCCTTCGTCCATTCCGTCTACATCGCCCGATCCGGAGCCGCCCTCGTCGCTTCCTATACCGGTCAGTCCCAACGTTCCGTATATCTTTGCAAAAATGGCGTCCTGCTGAAACTCCTGCGTCACATTCGGGTCAATGGGCGGGGTATCCAAATCTTTGAAACAACCTGAAAAACACAGCGCTGCCGTTAAAACTGTTATTGTCATCGTAGAGACGTGGCACGCCACGTCTCTACACATTATTCGATTCAAAATATTTTTCATTTTTTTTAATTTTAAAAATTATAGTTAAATCCGACCAATGCCGTAAATGCACGCGGATACATATTATTGTCTATACCGCCGAATTTTTCGGGGTCAAGCCCCTTGTAACCTGTCAGTACCAACGGATTTTGCAGGGTGGCATATACCCTCATACTCGAATTGGGATTGTAACCCACCGTTATCCGGTCAATACGCAGGAATGATGCGTTTTGCACCAAATAATCGGAGTGATACCATCTTCCGTTGAAATTCGGGTTGTCCGATTTAAATTCCTTTATCCAGTAAGTATCGTAAGCATTTCGTGAAACGTTCTGAAAACCGCCTATCTTGGTAGAAAATACATTCGCTCTTTTCAAACCGTCCAGGCTGGTCGACAGATAGTCGTTGTACATATAGTTGCCTATATTGGCGCGCATGGAAATGCTGACGTCGAATTTTTTGATGTTGAATGTGGATGAAAATCCCAACGTCAAGGGCGGCATCGGGCTTTGGAAACAATACATGTCATATTCGTCAATTTTCCCGTCGGGTTTTCCATCCGCGCCGTTTCTGTCCACAAAATAATACTCGCCCTTATCGTTTTTCGCCGTTTCATATACATAGTATGACCATGCGGGATAACCTACCTTGTGTACCTGAATGGTATTTCCGATACCGGCGCCTATTCCTCCCGTAGCCACGTAATAATTGGGGTTGTCGCTGGCAGCCAACTCTTTGATTTTATTTACATTATAGGTGGCATTGAAACCAAGTTTCCAACTAAAATCTGATTTTTCAATGATTCTGCCGTCAAATGAAAATTCCACGCCCGTATTGCTCAAACTGCCAATATTCGCCCATGCCTGATTCCTGAAGTTGGTGCCTCCCGGAATATCCAACCGGCTGATTAAATGGTCGGTTACGCGGTGGTAAAAGTCGATAGCACCGGTAAAACGCTGCCTGAGAAAACCAAAATCCAATCCTGCGTTATAGGTGGTGGTGGTTTCCCACGTGAGCGCTCTGTTGATGGCAGTGGGACGGAAGGTGGTAGAATATACGTAATCGCCGTCTTGGATATCGCCCAGGGGATAATAAGTGTGTGACCCCGCTTTGTTTTGTTCAAGAATAGGCAAATAGGGCGCATCCCCCTGCCCGATGTCCTGTTGTCCCGTTTGTCCGTAACCCAGGCGAAGTTTTAAATCCGAAAGAGCATCAACTTGCTGCATGAAATCTTCTTCCTTGATTTTCCATGCAAAGGCAGCCGACGGGAAATAGCCGAACCGGTCTTCCGGACGGAAATTGGACGAACCGTCTGTACGCATGGTCAAGGTGAGCAAATATTTGTTGAAGAAAATCAGATTGGTACGCCCGAAAAACGACAATAGAAATTTTTGATTGCCGTAACGGGTATCCTGCACATTGTATTTTTGGTTGGGCGTATCGGGATTCGTAGAGGGATACATTCCCCACCCTTCATAATGACCGCGTTGCAACAGCAAATGCTGATACTCGTAACCGCCCATGATATCGAAATGAAAATTGCTGCTGAAATCCTTGTAATACATTGCATAAGCATTGAAAAGGATGTTGTAGCGTTCTTTTACATCGGTTCCGTCCCAGCCGTAATAATGGTTGGATGCCGAATAGGGCGAAATAACCGTATGTTGCGTTCCTTTACCGTATTCGGCGGCGAGGCTTGCATTCAGCCGTAAATCCTCAAATCCGTGTATTTTATATTCAGCGCTGATATTTCCCACCAATTCGTGCGATTTTGCGCGGTCGTCTCTCAGGTCAAGGGAAGCCACAGGGTTTTTGGTGGCTTGCGTGTTGTAGGTAGTGGGCCACGCAGGATCGCGGTCAAACGCATTGGTACGCTGGTAATAACCGCCATAAATTTTACCTGCTTCACCCTTGTCGTACACCGATTGCGTCGGATCCATTGCCAGCGACGCGCCAATCACATCGCCATCCGCCCATTGGTTGCCGATATACATTGCTTTGGCTTGAACGTTGAGGGTCAAGTGATTGTCGAGCAAAGTTGGATTTACATTCACCGAAAGCGTACCTCTGTGCATGTTGGACGTGCGAATGATACCATCCTGATACGTTAAACCGGCGCTTACGCGGTAAGGCATATTTTTTAGCCCGCCTGTTACCGAAAAGTTGTGGTCGGTACTCAAAGCGCTGCGGTACACCTCTTTTTGCCAGTCGGTATCGGAAGTTCCGAAATACGAACCGTTGTCGTCATACAATTTCAAATCTTTGGAATACTGAATCAAATCCGCTGCATTCATTACCTCAATGCGTTTTGCAAGAAACGATACCGAGACGCTACCATTATAATTAAATGAAGGTTTTGAACCGGCTTTGCCCTTTTTGGTAGTAATCAGAATGACGCCGTTGGATGCGCGCGAACCATAAATGGCTGTTGCCGAAGCATCTTTCAATACGGTAAAAGTCTCGATGTCATTGGGATTAATCAGAGCAAGCGGATTTGCCACCCCTTTTAAAGCAGAATTATCCATCGGCAAACCATCAATGACAATCAACGGGTCGTTGTTGGCATTAAGCGACGATCCGCCGCGAATACGAATTACGGCGCCGCCTCCGGGCGTACCGTCGTTGGAAGTAATATTTACCCCCGCTACCTTACCCTGCAACATATCCTGCGGATTAACAGCCAATCCCTTGTTCAACTCGTCTGGTTTAATGGCTGTCACAGAGCCTGTTGCATCGTTCTTCCGCACCGTACCATAACCGATGACCACCACCTCGTCTAACACCATCCCTTCGTCAAGTGTCACATTGAGAAACCTTTCCGAAGAACTAATCATGATTTCCCTTGTGGTGAATCCTACAAATGATATGACCAATGTGCTGTTTTCGGGTACATTCAAACTGAAATTACCGTCAAAGTCCGTTGTGGTGCCGATGGTTGTTCCTTTCACAACGATGGATGCGCCCGGAAGAGGCTCGCCGGTGACTTCCTTGACAATCCCGCTGATAGGAATAGAACCTGTCTGCGCGCTTAAAACCAACAAATTTAACATTCCCGTTACGGCAAAGAGACATATCCGTTTTTGAAACTGTGTAAAATTTTTCATTTGTTTTTCTGTTATATCAATTATAATAAAGTAACAAATATCGTAACTTTTTGTTGTGTTAAACAAATCGGTAGATGATGAAATGATAAAAGTAGATGATTTTTATCTTTGAAGAAATTTAATTGTTTGAATTTATGTTGTTTAATGTATATTACTTTTTTTAAAAAAGTAGATTATATTGGAGATTTTGTGTTGCTGCCTAAAAGAAAATTTACCTGCCTATTTGCCTTATCTGTATAGAAAACTCCTCCTTTGACACAGCCAGTTTGTGTTTGATTTTCAGTTTGTAATTATATACAGTTTGAGGTGAATAATGAAGAAAACTCGCAATTTTACTACTGTCTGTGATTCCCAGACGAATCAGGGCATATACCCGAAGTTCGGGCGTTAGGATATCGCCTGCTTTGGGAATAATTTGTTCGCCATCAAGCAGGAAAGTGTTTAATTCATCAATAAAATTGGGATATATGTTCAAAAAGGTAGCGTCAAAATTACCAAAAAATTCTTTGAGTTCTTCTGCCACTAAAGAGGAAGAGGTGAGCATTCTTACATCCTCTATCTTGTTGTTCTTTACCTTTTTATAAATGTTAAGCCGATACGATTCCATCTTGTCTATATAGGTTGAACACAGATTAAAAATCGACCCGATGTATTCCTCTTTCACAAGATTGGATTCAGATAATTTTTTGTTTAGATCATCCAAGTTATCATTCATCAATTTCATTTCTTCATACATGTCCTGAATCGACTTTTTAGCTGATGCTAATTTTTTCATTTGACGCAGGGTAAACAGTACGCTAACCACCAGCACAAACGAGAGAACAGATATCAGTATCAGGTATTTGAGCAGTTTTTCCTTATCCTGTTTCATTTTCTGGTCGTGTGCAGCGATGATAATCGGAAATATTTCAGACATTTCCAGTATTCTGAACCGTGCGCCGCAAAAAGCGGCATCCTCCATGGCACATTTGATGTAGTTGTAGGCCCTGTTGATATCGCCGTCCTGATACAGCAAAACTGCCAATTTTCGCAGGGCGATGTATTCTTTCACTCCTATTTTCAAGTCGGCAATTGCTGATATGGCAAGGTACTGTTTTTCCATTTCAAGATCGATTTTCTTTGCATAAATTTCTGAAAATATGTACGCAAAAGTACCCAATTGTGCATCATCATCTCTATATTCATCGGAGCATTGGTTCATCAGGTATAATGCCTCATCATATCTTTCCTGTTCAATAAGTTTTCCGGTTTTCACCAATTGGTAACCCAACGTATTGACTTCGATGGTTTGCAATATGGAATCTTTGTAATGACTGATGAATTGCTCGTATTGTTTCATTTCTTTTTGCGACACAGTATTTTCAGACATCAACAAATACAGGGCATGTTGGACATGATAATAAAATGACCATTGCTGGTGGTCTAACAGTTTGCGGTCAATTTGAACAATAACATCCAGCGATTCTTTATACATTCCCATAATACCAAGTATTTCGGCTGTGTTCATTTCGGCTGTGTTCAACAGGTACCGGTTTTGCAGTTCTTTTGCAATCATGGCCTGCTTCTCGGCATAAGATAGCGCTGAATTCATGTTGTAATGCCGATAGTTCTGATATAACTCCTGGTAAATCTGAAATCGTCGTTCATGGTCAGGCGTTGAATTTAACAGGATTTTTAGACTGTCAATCTGATTCTCTCTCTTTTCGGCGTACAACTGCTTTTCTTTGATAGTTTTGTCCAGCGCAAGCAACAATAAATCCGACCGTTTATTTTTGGCAAAAACAGTAGGCGCATAGATGAAGAGAACGATCACAATCAATATCCTGTACATGGATGCAAACGAACATTATTTTTTATTGCCACAAAATTAATATTTTTTTCCATTTTTTTTGTATGGATGTTTTATTTGTTGATTTTTTGATAAAAAAAAACTATCTTTGCCTTTTTGAAAAAATAGAGTAATATGCTTTGTACACATTTAGTGAAACGCAGCATGAAAATTATTGATATTTAGAAAGATATGAAAACATTAATGAATATTCGGATTGTGTTTTTGGTTCTGGCAGTTATGTTATATGCGGGTGAGCTATGGGGACAACCCACCTTTTCAACAGATATTGATATCACCAGAACTTACGGTGACGCCCTATTTACCCATACTATTTCTCCCAATACGTATAATGGAATGGTTGCTTATACCGAACCTGCTACTTTGCCTGCCGGTATCACAAATTTTACAGATAACGGAGATAACACCTGTTCTTTTGACATAGATCCAAAAATAATTGGGGCGCCCGGATCTTCTTTCACCTTCGATGCAAGTGATGATGATGATAAAATACCAGTAACATTTAATCTTACTGTTAATAAGGCTACTTTAACGGCAACAGCACAAAATGCATCGCGAATTTATGGTGTAGCAAATCCGACTTTCACAATCAATTATACCGGATTTGTGTATTCAGAAAATGAAACCTCCATCACAGCGCCAACTGCATCTTGTATTGCGACCTCCTCCTCAAATGTTGGTACCTATACAATTGAATTGTCCGGAGGTGCTGCTGACAATTATACAATAATATCATTAGTGGATGGTACGTTAACTGTCGATCCGGCGCCCATTACCAACGCAACAATCACTGTCCCCGCTCCGGCGACAGCTGTTTCGCCGACTACAACAGTAACCGGTAGTACGAATTTCACCGGATCGGTTACGTGGTCGCCGTACGATAATCCTTTTAAAGGTAGTACGCAGTACACCGCCAGTATAACACTCACAGCGGCGGCTAACTATACGTTTCCAGCGACGGGATTGACGGTAACATTAAACGGGACTTCCGAGACTGCTACAGTTACAAACGGCGGCACAGACGGTAATACAGCAACCCTTTCGCGTACTTTCCCTGCGACAGCTGCGAAAACGGTCAACATTATCACGATTAAAACACAGCCAAAGTTGAATTACACGCACGGAAACTCGCTCGATCTGTCGGGGCTTGTAGTAACGCTCACCTACAACGACGGAACATCCGCCGATGTAAAGTTTGAAGATTTTGGCTCAAATGGTATCACAACAGATATTGCGCACGGCAGTACGCTTTCATACTCGACTCATAACGGAAAAAGTGTTTTAGTGACGTGTAACGGCAGGAATACGAATACGAACCCTCTTTCAATAAGTAAAGCTCCCATTACCTCTGCTGCCATTATGGTCACTGCCCCTGTAACAGGCGCTGCGCCAAACGCAACAGCATCCGGTACGGGGAATTTTACTATTGGTTCGGTTTCGTGGACGCCGGGCCATAATCCTTTCCAGGTAAGCGCAACATACACCGCTACAGTTACGCTTACGGCGACAAACGATTACACATTTACAGGACTAACGACAGCGACAATCAACGGGTATACTGCTACGGTTCAAAGCAACAACGGTACTACGGCCACGCTGAAGTATGAATTCGTAGCTACAGCGCCCATTTCTATCTCATCAGCAGCCATCACCGTCACTGCTCCGATAACGGGCGCTATGCAAAATCCAACAGCAACCTCCGGTACGGTTAATTTTACATACGGTTCTGTTACGTGGTCGCCGAACGATAATCCTTTTCAATCTGGTAAGCAGTACACCGCCAGTATAACACTCAAAGCGGCAGCCAACTATACGTTTCCGACAGGATTGACGGGAACGGTGAACGGGATTAGCGCGAGTGTTGCGAATCCAAACCCCGGCATTGCCGGTAATACAGCAACCCTTTCGCGTACTTTCACTGCGACAGGCGCGAAAACGCTCACCGGCATCTCGATTAAAACACAGCCAACGTTGAGTTACACGCACGGAAACGCGCTCAATCTGTCGGGGCTTGTAGTAACGCGCACTTACAACGACTTAACAACCGATGATGTACCGTTTGCGAGTTTTGGGACAAACGGTATCACAACGGATATTGCGAGCGGCAGTACGCTTTCATTCACAACTCATAACGGCAAACTTATTACAGTGACGTGTAACGGCTTCTCTGCGTATACGAATGCTCTTTCAATAAGTAAAGCTGTCATTAACTCTGCTGCCATTACTGTCACTGCTCCTGTAACGGGCGCTGCGCCAAATTCAACAGCATCCGCATCCGGGACGGTTAATTTTACTATTGGTCAAGTTTCGTGGACGCCTAATCCTAATCCTAATCCTTTCCAGTCAAGCACACAATACACCGCTGTAGTTACGCTTTCGGCGGCAAGCGATTACACATTTACGGGGGGAGTAACGACAGCGACAATCAACGGGTATACTGCTGCGGTAACAAACAACACCGGCGCTGCGGTTACGCTGTCGTATCAATTCGCAGCTACAACGCTCACTCCCATTACATCAGCAGCCATCAGCGTCACTGCTCCGGAAACAAGGAACAATCAGATTGTAACGGCAACCGGTACGGGTAATTTTGATATTGGTCAGGTTTCGTGGACAGATAATGATAACCCGTTTAAAGGCAACAAACAGTACACTGCTACAGTCACACTTACAGCACACAGCGGCTATACATTTACGGGAATGACAGGTGCAACAATCAATGGGCATACTGCGACGAGATCCAACAACACCGGCTCTGCAGTCACACTGTCGTATGCCTTTCCCGCAACGGACAAACTCACCCAAAACCTGACCATTAATAATCCCGGTACAAAAATATATGGCGATAATCCCTTTACGTTAACCACCACAGGCAGTAGCGGCACCGGTACAATCACCTTTACTTTAGTCTCCGGACCAGGAACGGTCAGCAGCAGTGGGTTGGTTACTATCACCGGCGCGGGTAATATCAATGTCAGTGCGACAATAGCAGCGGATGACTATTACATGGCAGCAACATCTCCGCAACTGACAATCAACGTCGGTAAAGCTCCTGTACCTAACTTTGATTGGCCTAAAGCCACTCCTGTACCATATAGCCCGGATATGCTGTTAAGTGCAGTAACTTTCAGCCCTACCAGTATAACGTTAGGTGATTTTTCGTGGACAAACGGATCAATCCAATTAACGGCAGGTACAGCCAATCGATCTATGACCCTCACCCTTACCCAGTCAGCAAAAGATAATTATAATTTTGTTGGCGCAACAGTGACAGGCATCGTATCCGTAACTGTGAATAAAGCAACGCCGGTGGTAACGCTTAATTCCCTGCCCACCATGGTATATGGGGATAATCCATTATCAATAGATGATTTAGCATTTGTTTTTGAAGCTCCGGAATTGCCTGTTAAATTTCGTTTAGCAACCGGCAGTTCAGACGCCGTTGATGTTAGCGTGGCAGGCATAGTTACTGTCAATCATGCAGGTAATTCTACCATTGAGGCTTATGTGGACGAAAGCGCCAATTACACTACAGCGTCCAGGTCTCGAAACATCACCGTAGAACAAGCCAACCTGTACGTTATTCCGGAAGACTATTTGCTGCAGCAAGGCAAAACTCCTCCGATTATTTTTCCGGTCAGATATGAAGGTTTTATAAATGGTGATGATGAATCGGTTTTCAAAGGTGAACTGTATTTCAAAACTGAGGCCACAAGTGATCCATTGATGTATGATATAATTGCTTCGGGAGTATCTGCCGTTAATTACCAAATGCATTTCCTTAAGGGGAGACTTTTTATTGTGCCAAAACCTACGATTAATGTATGGGTTGAAAATACTACCCGCCAATACGGAGATCCTAATCAATTCATTATTAAATATGATGGATTCGAACCGGGTGATAACGAAAGCAAACTCAAAGAGCGTCCTGTGGCAACTTGCAATGCAACGCCTCTTTCATTACCGGGCACAACTTACAGGATCAGGCTTAGCGGAGGTTCGGATGATAAATATGCCATAAATATACTCGACCTCAATAGTAGATTAACAATCGAGAAGGCAGTACTGACTGTAACGGCTGAGAACAAAAAGCGGCTTGAAGGCGATCCTAATCCCGATTTGGATTTTACTTATTCGGGATTTAAAAATGGTGAAGATGAATCGATATTCCTGCCTAAAGAACTTCCCACGATTTATACCTATGCCGACACCGAATCGCCTCCGGGTCCTTGGGTAATTACTTTTAAAGAAGGAGAAGATAACGACCGCTACGAATTTAAGTTTGTTCAGGGAATACTCACCATACTGCCGAAAAGAATAGTGAAAACTTATGGCGACCAACCTTTCGAAATACCCATCACATCAGGTGTTCCTTTTACAATAGATGATGTCGAAGTGAACGATGAAAGCATTCTCGACTGTCATATAGATGAAGAAGGAGTGTTGATTGCGTCCATCAAAAAAAGCGGTACAACTAATGTCACTTTTTACGTTTCAACCCCCCCCATCACTATTATGGTAGAAGTAAAAAAAGCAGTTCTTGTTGCCAAAGTCCGCGATTGCGAACGGGAGCAGGGTAAAATTAATCCTGAATTTACAATAGACTATTCGGGGTTTGTTTATAATGAAAATGAAAACGATTTATTATCTCTTCCAAGAGCAGGTTGTGACGCAGATCCACACGACATTCCAAAAGATTATGTGATTTGGATTGAAGGAGGCGAGGCTGAAAATTATATTGTAGAGCTTAGGTCGGGTATTTTGAAAGTAGTACCCAATAAAGCCCTTCCAACTGCTTTTACTCCTAATGATGATCTGGTCAATGATGTATGGCCATGGAAAGAATCAAATTACGAGGTATCCATATTTAACCGGTTGGGTGTTTTATTATATACAGGCAAAAATGGTTGGGACGGAAGATACAAAGGTAATTATGTACAACCCGGCGTATATTTTTATATTGCTGCTAAAGATGGTGTTGTTTTTAGGGGAACTGTTGAAGTTATCAGAACAAAATAAAATGGCAAATATCAAAATTCTATTACTGTTGCTTATTTTATATGCAACTCCTGTTTCAGCCCAAATTTTTCTCAAACCCAAAGCTGACAAACTATACCAAAACAAGCAACATTATGCTGCTGCTCTGGCTTTTGAAAAAGAGTTAGCCGATGGTAAAGGTGCCGATCTGATGGAAATACGGAAAAAGATAGGATTATCCTGGTTGAAAATTGATCAATCGCAAAAAGCGTTAACATGGCTGCAACAGGTAATCGAAAGCGGTGTTGCCGATGCAGATTTATGGTATCAGTATGGTTTGAGTTTACAACAAACGGCCAAGTATCATGAAGCCATTGCTGCCTTTGAGCAATGCCTTCAAATGCAACCGGGGCATCCTATGGCTTTGGTCAAAATTGAATCATGCCTGTTTGCCATGACCCATAACAAAGTGAATCCGTATACCCAATTTCGCCCTGCTACCGAAGTAAATACTGCCGGTGGCGAGTTTGGAGCATCGCTCTTTGCCCACAATGTTATTTATTACTCATCGGCTGCCGAACCTGTCGAAGGAGCTAAAATAGATCAGCGTACAGGCTTGCAATACGTAAAAACCTACATGATGCGGATGCAGAACAAAAGGCTCGTATATCCGCAGTTAGCCGATAATACACTGCCAAAATTTATAACCGAAGGGTTATTTACTTATGACAGTATAGCAAATTGTGTCTATTTTGCTTATTGTGACCCTAACAATAACCGTTGTGGCATCCATACCAGCAAATTTACCAATGGTAAGTGGACGGATCCCGAGATGATACTTCAAAACAAAAAGGATCAAGTAAGTGGACATCCTGTCATCGCAAATGGAGGTAGACGTTTATATTTCACAGCCAATATGTCGGACGGAATCGGACAAACTGACATCTGGTATATGGACAAATCGGACAACGATAGATGGGGGTCACCGGTAAATGCCGGAAATACGATCAATACCTTTGGCAGGGAAGAATTTCCGTTTGTCTACGCAGATACGCTGCTATTCTTTGCTTCCGACGGGCATGTTGGTTATGGAGGACTTGATCTTTTCTGTTCGGTTGTCAGGGGTAATTCATTCTCGCCACCAGTTAATCTTCGCCGTCCATTCAACTCGCCCGGCGATGATTTTAACCTGATCATCAATGGGAACTCCGGACTTATATCTTCATCGCGCAACGAATCGGTAAGCGACGATATGTACTTTTTCGAAGGGATACCGTCATTCCTGTATATCAGCGGATATGTCACAGATTTACTTACCGGGGAAGCGCTCGATAACGCAAGGTTAACTTTGTCAGTTAACGGACAACCAACGCAGCAAACCGTTTCGGACAATACCGGATATTACGGATTCTTCATGGGCCAAAACGAATCGCCAATGATGTACGCGAGAGCAGTAGGCTACAAACCGTCTTTTCTCGATATGCAGATAAGCGGGACAGAACAATTTGCTGATTTCCAACGCAACATCCAATTGCAACAATCCACTGTTCTTCCAATAACCATACAACTCTACAATAAAATTTCAGGAAATCCTGTATCAGAACGGGGAATTATCTGTGACAACAATGATGGTGAATCACAAATCCTGCGTACCGATGCTTCCGGAGCGTTTAAACTGCTCATGCAGGAGGATCAGCGCGAATACTGGATCAAATTTCCCGATGGAAGTTTTTTGACAGAAAGTATCCTTCTCAATGAAGAACAAAAATTTTACAGTTTGGCTGTACAGCCCCTTGATGGACAGTTATTCACCGGATGGTTGCTATTCAAAAGGGGCAGTGTTGAAGCTACCGAGATGTCGCAGGCATTGATTCCACGTGTTGCAGCAGTTATCAAAGCTAATCCGGGTATGGTATTCATCATAGAAGGCTTTCGCGACACTGGATTTGAAGCATTCCAGCAAAATTTAGCCATCCAGCGTGCTGAATATATCCTTCGCCGGTTGATGGATGAAGGTGTAGATATACACCAGTTAGAAGCTTTGGCAGGGACCGAAAATACAGACACATCCCAGGAAGATGATGCAGACCGGCGACGTGTCGAAATAAAAATTAAAAGATAGTTTACCAAAAGCAATTTTTGGCACGGTCTTTGTTATTATATTTTTAGTTTCATAGTAGCAGTAGTTTTTCTCATAAGTTAGTAGTTGTAAATGTTAGTAATTTGGAAGAGCCGTTCGTGAGAATCGCTCTTTTTTGTTGCCCCTCCTAACAAAAATAAATGAAACCACAAGTATTTTTGTATTTTTGCAGCACATTGAGTAAATCGTATGAAAACATTTTTTATTTCCGAACAGAACGTAGCACACTATGCCAGTGAAATAGCGGCATGGATAAAGAAAATTGTCGAACAGGCGCACCGAAAAGGCGTAGTATTGGGTATGAGCGGCGGTCTTGACTGTAGCGTGGCAGCACGGCTGTGTCAGGTGGCCGGTGTGAATGTTCATTTAGCGCTGTTGCCTTACGGCGACGATATGAAAAGCGCCAAAAGCGACGATCATTCCATGGCGTTGATTGAGAAATTTAATTTTTCTTATCGGATTTTCGACATCAAACCCGCTGTAGATGCGTTGACCATCCCTGATGATTCACTGTTTTGCGAAAGTAGAGACGTGGCAAACCGTGTCTCTACCGAAACGGGTCAGCTCTCCATCGAAATGAGCCGCGCCAACATCCGCCCCCGCGTGAGAATGACATTCCTCTACCAGTTGGCGCAATGCAACAGCCGCTTTGTGATTGGAACGAGCAATCTTGCCGAACGTACTGTAGGCTACTTCACCAAATGGGGCGACGGCGTCAGCGACTTCAACCCGTTGGCCATGCTCACCAAACAGGAGGTATACACGCTGGCCCGATGTTTAGAAGTGCCGAATTGCATTATCGACAAAAAACCATCGGCAGGGTTGTGGGAAGGACAAACGGACGAAGACGAACTGGGTATGACCTACGAGCAGATTGACGCCTATATAATAAAAGGCACATCAGGAAACCCGGAAATTGACCGTAAGATTGAGAAACGAATAGCTGCCTCGGCGCACAAGCACGCTAAAATACCGGTTTTTGAAGGTTGATGGGAACATCATATCATAACCTTCTCAACATGGCTATTAACTTTTTTGCAGGATAGGCATCCGACTTGTCTGCTCTAAAATTGGAATGTGAATACAATCCCGGATGCTCGAAATTATTCAGTAACTCAAAATTCAAAGATTGATTCAAGCCTTCCAACGGTATCTGATGTTCAATCGATAAGTTCTTCAAAAGTTGGTAAAGTGCATCCATTTGCGTATCCGAGTACTCCTGGTAATACAATGAACCTCTGAATGGTACATCAAGCGTTTCAACAGGAAATTTTGAATCCATCACACTTCCATACGCGGTTAAATATCTGTCATCGCTCTTTGTAAGTTTCCCCCATGCGTCAATTTCAATACCAATCGTTTCCTGATTCAGTTGCGTATTGTTTGCAAGCTGGGTACCCAAATGATGCGCCCAGTAATTTTCAGGGATAAGTTGGTACACTGTGCCATCGCTGCCAATGATGTATTGAGTGGCAATATTACGTTGTGACGCAAAGGTAGCCACATCGCCATCGATGGATAAAGGTGAAGATACGGTGTGATGCAGACAAATACGTGTCTTTTTTGTATTTACCTTAGTATAACAATTTTCAGGTAGAAATTTGTTAATGATGTTGAGACTTTCCATATCATTATGATGGTGATCAGGTGCATTTAACGAATCATCTACTGATTCTGTATTGTCATTATTTACAGGCACATGATCAGTTTTTGTTTGAAGTTCTTCTGTTTGATGAATGCCCTTCTTTTGAAACAAAGACTTCAAAAATTGTAATATTTTTTGAAAAAACATGATAAATCGCATTGTTGGATTACATCATAAAAAACTGCGTAAATGCAGGTATATTTTTTGAAAAACAAAAATACGCTGAAACGTCTGCGTCTCAACGTATTTTTGAAGACATATTGGAAAATTAATATTTTATTTCGCTTCGAAAAAATCCTTCACATCTTCAACAGCGATGACATCTTCAACGAAGGTATATGCGCCGGTAGTTTCCGACTTCACCATCTTGATCACTTTAGCCATCCCTTTGATGGTTCCTTTTTGCCTCAATGTGGCAACCGCTTTTTTTGCCATGACTTATCCTCCTGTTATTTAATTTCCTTATGAACTGTTACTCTTTTCAATATGGGGTTGTACTTGCGACGTTCCAACCGCTCGGTGGTATTCTTCTTGTTCTTGGTAGTGATATACCGCGACATCCCCGGAAGACCGCTTTCCTTCTGTTCCGTACATTCCAAAATCACCTGAATACGGACATCCTTTCCTTTTCCCTTCTTTGCCATCTTTTCCTGATATTATTTAATGAATCCCTTATCAATGGCTTCGTTTATGGAAGCCGTAATTCCGTTCTTGTTGATATTCCTCAATCCGGCTGCCGATACTTTCAGTGTAATCCAACTATCCTCTTCGGGAACATAAAATTTCTTGACAAACAGGTTGGGATAATATTTTCTTTTGGTACGCCGTTTGGAGTGCGACACATTGTGCCCTCCCAAGACGCTCTTCCCTGTGATTTGACAAACTTGTGACATGATGTTACTTATAAAATCGTTTTCAATTTTCGGAGTGCAAAGGTCGATATAAAAAATGGTTTCAACAAATATTTTAAAAAAAATATTCCCTTTATTAAACTTTTCCTGAAAAAATAGGTCAAATGGATAAAAATGTCTTCTTTTGCAAAAAGAAGACAAGAATGAATGAATAGCGACGACGAATTGTTGAAACGTTTACGTGACGAAGGTAGCCGTGATGATGCTTTCAGTGTGATGGTTGCTCAATACAGTGAGCGTCTTTACTGGCATATCCGCAAGATAGTGATTGTTCACGAAGATGCGGATGATGTATTGCAGAATACATTTCTGAAGGCGTGGAAAGGATTAGAAACATTCAAGGGTGAGGCGCAATTGTACACATGGTTGTATCGAATTGCAACCAACGAATCAATCAATCACCTGAATCAGAAGCGCAACCGGCAAATGATGCCGTTAGAAGATGCCGGATACCTGTTATCGCAGTCGTTACATCATGATTCGTATTTTTCGGGCGATGAGTTGCAGATGCAGTTGCAGCAAGCAATTCTTACCCTGCCCGAAAAACAAAGGATAGTGTTCAACATGAGGTATTTTGATGAGATACCCTATGAAGAGATGTCCGGTATACTTGGAACATCGGTAGGTGCGCTTAAAGCAACGTACCACCATGCTGCCAATAAAATAAAAGAATGGTTTGAATCTATTGAAATTCAATGAATATGAAAAAGGATATTTTTGGAAACAAGACTTGTCCGTTAACGGTTCCCGACGGATATTTCGACACCCTGCACGAACGTATCATGGATCGAATACAGGCCGAAGAAAGCCATCCGGTGGTTCAAGGACGCATCATCAGGATGCCCCTTTACCGGAAGTTGATAGCCGCCGCAGCCTGTATCCTGTTCATCATTGCCGGTGTCACCCTGTATTTGACCTACCCTGAAAAACAGTTGATTGTGTCTGAATTTGCAATCGACGATGATTTTTATCAATGGCTCTATGCATCTGATGGAGCAACACTGATGGCAGAATCGCTGAATATCGACATGCCGGAAAATTTTATGTTCAATGAAATCGGTTTTTCGGAAAAAGACGAGGCGATTATCCACTTTCTCGAACGCGACAACATCAACGTTGCGGCTATTCTTTATTCAATTAATAATTAGCAATTAACAATTAACAATTATCATGTGTAGATTTTTTTTCAACTCGATATTGTTTTTTTTCATATCTTTGCCTGCTGGAGCGCAAGAACCTGGTTCGCCCGGTCGTCGTGAAGTTGTTCTTTTCAAAGCTGCTGGTGAACAGATTCAGGTAGAGCGCATAGCGTACTTTACCGAAAAAATCGGTTTAACTGCTGAAGAAGCGCAAGTATTCTGGCCTGTCTACAACGAGATGGACAACAAGCGTACTGCTTTGTTCGAAGAAAGGGCTGCAATCATTCGGAAGTTCATGGATGATTCATCCAAAATGAACGACAAGCAGATCGAAGAGCATCTCAATCGGTTAGTAGCTATTCAGCAACAGGAAATGGAATTGCCGGGCGAGTACGACGCAAGGTTCAGGAAAGTATTGACGGCACGAAAAGTCATGAACCTGTACGTTGCTGAAATGGGGTTCCGCAATTATCTGTTGCAAACAATGCGGAACAGACCTCCAAGAGGAATTGAAAGATAATGATATATAAATATGAATCATCCGGTTAAAAAGATTGCGGCTGTCCACGATCTGTCGGGGTGTGGCCGTGTATCTTTGACAGTGGCTATTCCTATACTTTCTGCAATGGGCATTGAGGTATGTCCATTACCCACAGCGGTATTGTCATCGCACACGCAATATTCGGGATACCGTATTTTTGACCTCACTGAACAGATGTCTCTTTTTGTGGATCACTGGAAACAACTTGGACTTCGATTCGACGCCATATACAGTGGTTACCTTGGCTCGCCGAAACAGGCCGCCATCGTAGCCGGTTTGATTGATGATTTTGCTACCTGCGGGCAGTTGGTGGTAGTTGATCCTGTGTTGGGCGATAACGGAAAAATATATGCTGCACTCGACAATGAAATGATTGCTCAAATGCGTATGCTTATTCGCAAGGCAGTGGTTATCACGCCTAACCTTACGGAACTGTTCATGTTGCTCGACAAACCCTACCGGAAATTAGTGCCGGTGGACGAATTGAAGGAATACCTGGTGATGCTCGCCGGACTTGGGCCAGAAATAGTGATTGTAACGGGCGTTCCCGAAGACTGCTCGGCAAAAACTACCTCGGTGGTGGCTTATGACAAACGTAGCAAGCATTTCTGGAAAGTATCGTGCCTCTATTTTCCGGCGCATTATCCGGGAACGGGCGATACTTTCACCAGCGTGATCACCGGTTCGCTGATGCAGGGCGACAGTTTGCCCATTGCATTAGATCGTGCTGTGCAGTTCATCCTGATGGGTATCCGTGCTACTTTCGGCTACGAATATGATAATCGCAATGGTATCCTGCTCGAAAGGATATTGCCTGTGTTACAGGCTCCGGTACAAATCAGCAGTTACGAACTGTTATGAAAAACGCAGGTATCAGTTTATTGGGTATTGTCCCGATTAGGGCAGAACCTTCGGAAAAAAGCGAAATGGTGTCGCAACTTCTCTTTGGCGAATATTTTTTCATTGTCGACCAAACCGACAAATGGCTGTACATCAAGTCGGGAATTGACGGTTACCAGGGTTGGGTTTCGAAAAACATGACAAGCGATTTGCCTGATGATTTCCCGATAACCTATACGCCGTATGTAATTTGTTCGCCTTATGCTATCTGTGCCGTAGCAGGCAAACGGATACATTTGCCGGGAGGCAGCCTGCTTCCTGCTACCATCGAAAAATCTTACTTTATATTGAACGGCGAAAAGTATACTTTTTGTGGCGGCATGACACAACCCGAAAGTGGAGGTTTTGTGGCGCTGGCGCTGCAATATCTCGGCGCGCCCTATCTTTGGGGCGGAAAAACCATTTTTGGGATGGATTGTTCGGGATTAGTTCAAGTCATTTGTCGAATGGCCGGTATTTGGCTTCCGAGAGACGCATCGCAACAGGTAAACTCAGGGCGAGAAATTGATTATAACATGGCCGCAACTAATGATATCGCTTTTTTCAACGACGATGACGGAAAAATTGTGCATACCGGTATTCTATGTGATGCGAACAGTATCATCCACGCATCCGGATGTGTACGTATTAACAGGTTCGACGAAAAGGGAATTTTAAATGAAACTGAGGACAAGTATACGCACAAGTTGCATTCTATCAGGAGATTGTAAAGTTCGACAGTCGACTATTCCACTTTCCTTATTTTTCCGATGCCGCTCGAACGATTGGTTTTGATTTCCGCATTGCCTGAATACTTGATGGAGCCTGCATTCGAATTTATCATCGACAATTCCTGGGTTGCATAAACGCTGACACTCCCTGCGCCGGAATTTTTTACATTTACTCTGTCTGCGTTCAACTCCATGGCGTTGAACGCACCCACGCCTGTTTGTTTTACGTTCAATTCCGTTGCATCGCCACGAAGATTGACGTAAGAAACGCCGGCGATATTGGCGTCAAGTTTGTCGCAAAACAGTTCCAATTCACCGTTGAATACTCCCTGTACTTTGAAGGTAAGTACAGTACACTTCAATGGGCCTTGCGTTTTTAAATTGCAAACCCCTGAAACTCTAACCAAATCAATATTTTTCACTGTAATGTAAATGTTATTTTGGGTGATTTTTCCGAAATTGACTTTGCTATCAATACCCAAAACCAATTTACTCCCTTCATTCCGCACCTCTACATATTCCTGCAAATTATCGTCAATTTCCACCTCGACGTTTTCAAAATCTCCTTGCGAAAGGTACACCGTGAACAAACCGTTAATCTCTATTTTATCGAACGGCGATACCGAACGTTGTTCTTCTGATACGAATCCGCTGCCATTTATCGTCGTTTTAAATAAACAACCGGTCAAAGAAAAAGATATCAGAATGCTGAAAATAAGAAAGATATATTTCATTTTATTGCTGTTAAAAAGTTAATTTAGCTGTAAAAATACGAAATTTGTTTGAATTGCGTAAAGAAACTTATATTTTTGTAACGTTAATCAAGTGAAATAGATAAAAAAGGTCATGATAAAATCATTTGAAGGAAAAATCATCTGGATCACAGGCGCATCGTCAGGTATTGGCGAGGCGCTGGCTTATGAATGGTCAAAACTCGGCGCACACCTGATTTTGTCGGCACGGCGCGAAAATGAGATGGAGCGGGTGAAAACCGCATGTGTACACAGCGATCGGTGCACGGTGATTCCGCTCGACCTGTCGCGGCAGGAAGATATTGAGGCGACGGCCGACCGTATGTTGCAACAATTCGGCGTCATTGACATTTTGGTGAACAACGGGGGCATTAGCCAACGTTCACTGGTTATCGAAACCGATGTGTCTGTCGACCGCCGCATTATGGAAGTAGACTATTTTAGCGGGGTGATACTTACCAAGAAGTTGCTTCCTGCAATGGTTGCCAAAGGCGGCGGACATATCATCTCCATCAGCAGTATTGTTGGTCTGTTTGGATTTCCCTTGCGTTCGGCATATTCGGCTGCCAAACACGCCATGCACGGATTTTATGAAACGGTATGGGCAGAGTTACATACGCAGGGTATTCGTGTAACGGTGGTATGTCCGGGGCGAATACTTACCGACGTATCTGTAAATGCCCTTACTAAAGACGGCTCGCCTCACGGAGAAATGGATCACGGGCAAGCCAATGGCATAACAGCAGAAACCTGTGCCCGGAAAATCATCAAAGCAGTACGTAAAAACAAAAAGGAAGTATACATTGGAAAGAAAGACCTGTTGATGATCTATTTCAAGCGGTATATCCCGTGGCTGTATTATAAGCTGGTTTCGAAAGTACAACCGAAATAAACAGACTGGGCTTATTCACAATTTGGTATTCTTCCGTCCATATTGTTGTTGTTTTCAGGTACGAGAGGAAATTTCACCGGTACATTGTCGCGCGTGGAACGGTAAATGGCTGTGAAAAGCTCCACCGTGCGGCGACCGACAGTTCCACTGACCAATGGCTCGCGATTTTCGGCTACAGCTTGCAGAAAATCTTCGATTTGTCGTTCCATGTAATACACTGTGGGGTCGATTCGTTCGAACAATTCGCTGTCCTCGCGCACCCAGTCTTTGAGTAGGTGTTCTTCTCCGGGCACTGTCCACAGATCGTTCACCGGAGGTTCAAGCACCGACGACATTTCGGCAATGAACATGGCGCCGCCGTTGGTCTGCACGCCTACCGAAGCACCATTGCTGCCATGTATCTGCACCTTGCCGTAAATTCCCGGTTTTTGGGCATTGCTGACAATGATATTGCCGATTCCTCCGTTTTTGAATTTCACAATCGCCAATGCCGTATCCTCCACTTCGATATACGGATGGTTCAGGTTGCGCCACAAGCCGTACACTTCATCCACTTCGCCCATGTACCAGAGCAGGATGTCTAATTGGTGGGGCGCCTGATTGACTAATACGCCCCCGCCTTCCATATCCCATGTCCCTCGCCACGGATCGGAGTCGTAATACGCCTTATCGCGCCATCCAAGTATGTTGATGGTGCCCAGCGCCGGCGTTCCGATTTTTCCGGCGTCGATGGCCTGACGAATCCTTTGTACGGGAGCATACCAGCGGCGTTGGCTTATCACGCCAAGACGAACGCCGACACGTTGACATTCGTTGATGAGGGCGTCGCAATCTTCGAGGGTAGCGGCAAGCGGTTTTTCAACCAGCACATGAGCGCCCGCCCGCGCCGCCTCTACAGCAACCTCCTTGTGGAAAGGATGAGGATTACACACGATAACAAGGTCAATGCCATTTTTACGAATCATTTCGGTTATGTCGCTGTAAGGTTTTGCGCCATATATTGCAGAAAACTTTTCAGCCGATTCCGGCGTACGGCTCCACACGGCGGCAAGCGTTGTATCAGGAAGATTGCCGATGGCTTTGGCATGAAGATGGGCTACTTTGCCGCATCCGATAATGGCGATTTGACAGGGTCTCATTTTTGATTTTTGATTTTCGATTGTCAGGGAACAAGGATTACTTTATTGAAATTACCTTCTTTATGATAAAGTTTGCGGAACCATTCGGCGCCTTCGCTATTTTGCTGCCATTTTGAGTTTTCCCTCGTCTACATCAACGGCAATTACCGGAGCGGCGCCTGCCGCTTTGAGCAAACTGACAATAAAAGTGCCAATCATACCGCTACCGATGACTACGGCACTATCGCCCGCGTTGACGCCCGAAATCCGCACGGCATGTGCGGCTACGGCAGCAGGTTCGACCATAGCAGCCTGTTCGAAACTTACGTTATCCGGTATTTTGTGGAGGATATGCTGCGGTATAGCCAAATACTCGGCAAAAGCGCCGTGCCGCTTATATTCTTTGGGCGACACGCCTACTACTTCGCGACCTTCGCTAAGATTATATCGACCCTTAAGCGTGTACCAGTCGTCCAGAGGATACACGGTGGAATCGAAAGTGACGCGATCGCCCTCCTTCCAGCGGGTGACGCCCTCGCCGGTTTGTACGATGACGCCCGACGCCTCGTGGCCCATGATGATGGGCGGTTGCCGGCGTCCGGTACTGCCGTCCATGCCGTGTACATCGCTGCCGCAGATACCGCAGGCTTTCACACGAATAAGTACTTCGTCGGGGGCTGGTTACGGGTCATCCACATCTCGGTAAACAAATATGTTATATTCTTCTAATACAAGCGCTTTCATCTGTTATTGCTGAATGATGTTGGGTAATAATTTTGATTTTAGTTTATAGAAACGCACAAAGTTAGCATAAAAATGTCACTTTACACACAAACGGATAAAAATTAGGAGGTATCCTCCTCCTCCGTTCGTTTATCAGAAGAACCCAAACCCGATATATTTCGTACCTTTGAAGTTTTAATAATCATAATCAAGAAAGTATGAAGACATCAGG
>JGI24702J35022_10000329_pt1 | contig 28006 bp, 15 predicted proteins | sample TergutTh196P4_FD_35022 | JGI IMG/M metagenome (IMG submission 35022)
ACAGATGGAGAGGGGGGCTGATTATCGGATTGATTATCAAGAGGGATATATTGATTTTAATATTAAACACTTTATTTCTCGTAATTCATTTATCCAAGCCTCGTTCCAATATAGTGATGAATTCTACCGAAAAAATACTTTTTTAGAAGCCACAGAATTGATGATTACCGAGAGAATAAAGATTAAATCTGCTCTTATCTACCAAAAAGACGACAAAGATAATCCTATTTCCGAAGTTCTTACCAAAGAAGAGCAAGAAATGCTAAAAAATTCGCGTGATCAAGTTTATGTTAGTGGAGTAAATGAAGTCGAAAAAGGATTGGGAAACTATAAAAAAAATGAACTTTTTGAGAATAACGAACTAATCACAATTTATATTTTTGCGCCTGGAGACCCAGAGGCAAATTACCTTGTGCGATTCTCCTTTATGGGAAGTGGGCATGGTAGCTACAAGCAAATCACAACCTCTCGTTTTGATTATATAGGTAGGGGACAAGGAGATTTTGAACCTCTGAGAGAAATAAAAGCACCAGAATTAAAAGCGAACTACGATTTTTCTCTCCAATACCAAGGTGATTTTTTTTCGCTGTTGACGGAATCTCTTTTCACGGAGTATGACCAAAATCTGTTCTCTCCAGAGAATAAAGACAATTTTAGCCGTATTCACCATCTCCAACTTGATCTCCATCCAGACTGGGATAATATTCAACCGGAACTTAAAACATGGTACCGTTACCGAACAAAAAATCTCTACACCTTTGCGAATATTAAAAGTCCAGAAGAAAATTACCTTTTCAATACTCTCGACACTAATGATCAGACTGAAGCAAATGAAATTTATGTAAATTTTACGACTACCTTTTATCAGATCTTTACCCAAGAATCAACTTTTAAGCAAAGTAATTTTACTAATGCTACCGAAAATTACCTTATTCTCAACCAAGAAATTCCACAAACCTCCTTTTCACCTGATCTTAAATATCAATACTCACTTGCTAAGAATAATTCTTTACAAAAGACAGAAATTACTCTCCATGAGCCAGCAGCTGAATATAAATACCATTCTCTGACCCTAAATGCCAATGCTAGGCTATATAAGAACATAATTCATATTGAGCCCTCATACATTTCCATGCAGAATAATAATGCTTCTCTTCTGCACGAACAAAGCACATCCTCTCCTTTAGGAGAAAAAATTCATAACCTTTATTACCAGATTTCTTATGTTGATTTGTTTAGTTCTGGTTTTAATACTTCATATTCCACAGAAAATAATTACTCCCTTCAAGAAAATTGGAGGCCGGAAAGTAAATCCGTAACTTGGACCATGGAATCTTATACAACAACGCAAAATCATAATTTTACTACTCTTTATTCCCACCGAATTATTCAATCATGGAACCAACAAGAAAAGGAACAAAAATTTGACATCGCTGAAATAAAATCAACGAATAGTTTTTTTGAACAAGGAATACAATTCTATGGCTCTTATTTCTTAAAAAATACCGAATTCTTCCCTCAAAGTAAAGAATTGTACTATGTCGGTAAAGGAGCTGGTAGTTATGACTCAACTGGAGTTTGGGTGGGAGATGGTGAGTATGAGTGGGAAACAGCAATTATTGGCTCTCCAACCAAGAGTATTGAATTGCTAACTAATCTCCACATTTCGCTTTACCCAGGACAACTATTGTATCCCCGAGATCTAACCTCTTCAAACTTAGAAAATGATGTCTTTCCCAATTTTTGGCATAACATGAACCTAGAAACGGAGATCTCTATTTCCGAACAAACTGAAAACAAGGAAAAATGGAAAGTTTACCTACTTCAACCAAGCGCCTTAATGAATACCCAATCCATCTATGCCCACCAAGAATTCCGCCACACTCTTTGGTACAATCTTCAAAAAAATAAATGGTTGTCGCACTATTCTTTTCTTTCTGATCAAACAAAAGATCGAAGATATGATTATTCCCAGAGTTATCTTCGCCAAGAGCACGAACTATCTCTAAGATTACTCCGCATGCTTAATACTGACTGGGAAGCTATTTATCACTTTTCCAATGAACAAGATTCAAAATATCGTTATGAAGCTAAAACTAATGGTTATGAAATAAGAATTAAATCCTATATGTATCATTTTTTTGTATGGGAAACAAAACTTGGATATGATCTAGAAATTGTGAATTCCCTTTCTCAAAAGCAAATTATTGACCGAATTATACTGAATGAAGAACTGATGTATTTTTGGGGATACAATTATCGCCTCAATGGAAATTTTCGCATTACTCAAAATATTGTTCAGAATCCACTAGATTCCTATCTTCCTCCAGATAAACAAGAAGGATATAATCTTACTTGGTTACTTGGTATGAATTATAAAATCAATACCGTCTTTTCTCTCAATACTGATTACTCTGGATATCAATATCCAAAACAAACTCCTTTTCACCAATTAACCATGGAAATAAGAGCAGAATTTTAAAAGCCATTTTTCATAAAATTTTTTTCTAGGAAGAAATAATTATCATTAAACTTTCAGAACGGGATATGGTGAGGCTGCCGTATAATGATGTAGCAACGGCATCTTGCCGTTGCATCAAAACCTACCGAGGACTAATAAAAATAAATAACAGTATGTATTGCAACAAGAAAAACATTTATCACATCTTCGAATAACAACGGCAAGATGCCGGTGATACCCAGAAAATTTCACTATGCGGCAGCCTCATGGTGAATAGAAATCACCCCGACGATAACTTAGTTTATATACAGTAGGCTGTTTCATATAGCATTTCCACTTGACATTAAATATAGTAGCAATCTCTGATTGCCACAATGGCGATTAGAAATCGCCGCTACGATATTGACTAATGCATAGTGGAAATGTGATAATGACTTTTTTATCAAGAAAAACATTTATCACATCTTCGAATAACAACGGCAAGATGCCGGTGATACCCAGAAAATTTCACTATGCGGCAGCCTCATGGTGAATAGAAATCACTCCGACGATAACTTAGTTTATATACAGTAGGCTGTTTCATATAGCATTTCCACTTGACATTAAATGTAGTAGCAATCTCTAATTGCCACAATGGCGATTAGAAATCGCCGCTACGATATTGGTTAATGCATAGTGGAAATGTGATAATGACTTTTTTATGTGGTATTATACTATTCCTTGTTTAAAATGAAATATCATTTTTTCTGGATTGCTTTGCTGTGCTCGCAAAGACAAGGTACATTTTAAACGAGGAATAGTATTAGCACAATTATCATTGTATAGAGCCTAGCGACATAGTAATCTAAAAAATATAACATCTTATAATATATAGTGTTATATAATATTTTACCTTCTGGATTACTTTGTTAGTCGCAATGCTCCTATCCTTGTAATGATGAACATCATTACGATGAGACAGCCTTATAGATTAATACATTCGAGAATCCTTTCAACGGCTTTTCCATCGTATTTATTGGCAAAAAGCATGTCGGAAATTTCCTTTCTTCTTTCTTGGTAAAGGTCTTGTCCACGGTGAATTTTTAGAATAGCAATTTTCATTTCTTCTAGATTATTAACTTGGTATCCAATGTCGCGGTGAGAGTATTCAAGGTCCTTAGGGTTATAATTCTTATATTTTTTACGCCGTGGATTATTGTATAAAACAATGGGTTTATCCAGAGCGGCAAATTCCATCATCACAGAAGAAACATCAGAAATTAAGACATCAGCAATGCATAAATAAGGAGTAATATCTAATTCGCTGATATAGAGGACGCGATCGTCTTTAAGGTGTAGCTGACTGAATAAGTCTTTATACTTCTGGGCAGTAGAACCGTGTAATTTCACTAGGAGAATACTATCCGGAGAGGGTAAAACTTCAATTATTTTTTCTTGGATCTCTGGCAAAGAAGATAATTCATCATTAAAAGTTGGCGCATAGAGTACATAGTAGTAGTAAGGAGGAAATTTTCTTTTTGCCATCTCCCTTTCTCTATTCATCGAGCCGTTAAATATACCATCAAGTTTTGCCATACCAGTGGCGATGATTGGCTTATTAACTATTTTTTCCATGATTTGTTTGTGATAATTACCAGGTACACAAATAAAATCAGCTTGTTCTTCTCTTTTCGCTATTTTAGTATCGGTATAATACTGTCCCTTGGACAGAACACCATGCCCAATGTGGATTAGTTTACCACAGTTTTCCACCCAAGGATATACAGAATCTGCAATAATCGTGTAATCTGGGTAAAAATCTTGGGGAGTGCTATACATAGGGAGATTATATCCCTTCAAACTCTTTAATTCATATGGTAAAAAACCAGCGCGAATATCGGGGGCATATTGCATATAACCAATAGCAAGATCAATGTCTTTTCTTTGTAATAAAGCCTCAGTAATGGGATTTAACACCGGTATATGCACGTTTTTGAAGTAATAAACTAGCACTCTTTTATGAATGGTGTGTTGAGCATTAGAGTCAGTTTTATTGCCTCGTGGGATCACTTTATCTTTTTCGTTATGCGGTGAAGCTATAGGAAGGGTTACACCAGTTTCATTCGTAGCTAGTTCGTTTTTTCCTGAATCGGGTTCTACTGCTTTGTAATCTCTAGAAACAGTATGCAAATACTCATTGTGTAAAAATGCCGCTTCTTCAGAAATATGTCTGGGAATTCGGCAGTTACTGCTTAATTCTGCAATTTTTTGGGGATTATCAATTAAATACTGCATTTTTAGATATAAATCATAATCATTATTATTTTCAAATAAGAGTCCATTATAACCATCGAGTAAAACTTCCGGGATTCCTCCCGAATTGCTACCAATCACCGGTATTTGATATTGGAAAGCTTCGACAGTCACCAGACCAAAAGTTTCAAATTGGGAAGGTACAACCATCACATCAATACTTTGGATTAGCTTTCCTTGTTCTTGGGGAGCATATTCCCCATAAAAAATAATTCTTGGATCTTTTTCAGCGACTTCCATCAGTTGATTATAGTATTTTATATGTTTTGAATAACCATATACAACTAAACGGACATCAGGGTTTTTGATCCACTGAAAGGCATTCACTAAAATATCTAAACCCTTACGTGGTTCAATTTGCCCCATATAACCGAAGGTGAGAATATTTTCTCTGCCCTGTTTATCCGCAGGGGAAGCAACTATTTCATTAAAACCAATATAATTAACGGTAATTTCACGGTTAAAATATTCTTGGTATACATTTTTAATATATTTACTCACGCAGAAAACCTGATCAAATCGCTGAAATATATGTTGGAAAGTTGTTTGTCTTAAATCGAGGACCGTTCTAAGGTGTTTGTAGTCTTCTGGAGTATAATCTACTTTAGTTAAGAGACATTTACAGCATTTATCATGTCTCAATTGCCAATTTTCGGTATCCTCATACATAATTTGGTGTTCAGGACCTGTGCAAGCTCCCTCTGGATAAGAGTATCTTTGCCAAAGATAGCAAAGGAACCAGCTATCATGGATGGTAAAAAAAGTGGGGATTCCTAATTCTTGTGCAACTTCAGCCACGATTACGGATAATTGTCCAAAACTTTGAAAATGGATCAAATCATATTTATTTTCTTTCAGAAAGTTCATGAATGCAATCCCAACCAGATAATTTTTGATGCGGTCTAGCGATGTATCTCCATCTTGGGGTTTATAGAGTTTATAGACAGTGAAATCTCTACTTATTGAAGGTGATGTGTTTTGTTCTGAATCATAATTAGTGCTTGGGGAATGATGATAATGAGTTTTTTCTATAGTATAATCAGATTTTTCCTCCCGAAAAACAGGGTGAAAAAAATCAATTTGGAGATCAGAGTATTGATTCATTAGTTCATGGGCAATATTTATAGCATAAACTTGTATCCCAGCTATTCTCTGGGGAGGAAAGTCATGTAGTACATAGAGTATTTTTTTCTTTTGTGTAATTTTTGCTTTTTCGTGTTGTAATAATTTTGTGTAATGAATATAAGGATGATAAACCTCAATTGGTTGAGCATGTTCATTAAAGGGAAGTAATTTTGCAAGTGCTTTGATATGTTCGATGAGCATGGCTTCCGACACAAAAAATTTACGCACATTAGATATAATCTGGGGAATCGTTAGATTTTCTTGGACTCCTAACATGCTGAATGCTTTGGAGTAATACTCTATCGCTAACAGTTCATCAAAAAAATTTGCATAATGCTTTCCTAATTCAAAATAAGCTAACAAGAGAGAATTATGTTGATCATTCCAATCATAATAAGGGAATAATTCTTGCAGGGTAAACCTATCAAGATAACCCGACAGGATTCGTGATTCATAACTATAATCAGGATTGATGTGGTCAGTAGAAACATTATTTTCATGCCAACGATAAAAAACGGAAAAAGTATTAATATTTTTAAATAATATTTTATCCATGATCCGAGACCAAAATTCAGTGTCTTGGGCTTTTAGAAAGCTTTCATCATAAAATCCCCATTGTTCATACACACTTTTTTTGATACAAGCACCTGGGTTAGGGAGCCTTGATTTACTAACTGAGCGCGCTAATAAATCCTTATTTTTTTGGTAATTATCTTCAAATATACCTTCATCTTTCGCATATAAAAAATAATTTCCCATCAACATTTTATTCCCATAAAACATACTGACATTAGGATATTTTTCGATATATTCTGCGTAAACAACCAAAATATCCTTCACGAGCAAATCGTCATCATCTAGCCAGAGAATAAATTCGCCCTGCGCTAGTTTAATCAGCTGATTTCTAGTTTTGGGGCGTCCTTCATTAGCTTTTGAGTAATAACGTATTTTCGGGATATTTAGAAAAGTGTTTTCCGCGCTCTGTGTTGTTTCCCTGCTCTCAAATTCATGCTTCATCATTTCGGCTGTCCCGTCTGTGGAACCGTCGTCAAGTACCACAATTTCATAATTTGAGAAGGACTGATTTAAGGCACTTTTCAATGCTTCTTTAAGCATTTCAACTCGGTTATAAGTTGGAATACAGATCGAGATTAGAGGATTAGGTTTTGTTAAAAGGATTTGGGATTTGGTTTCAAGAGGAGTTTGTTCTGGATCCGCGGGAGATGAATTATAACTAGGATATGTTGAACTAGTGAGAATATTAGCTGGCGCTGAGTAGAAATCGGCACCCTGAGCGAGAGAAAGGGAACACATATTTTCTGCATACACTGATTCCTCATGTATGGGGACGGGATTGATCAGAGAAGGTAATTCGGACAGGGAGGCTTTCTCACCGACATTATAATTATTCCAGATTGGTCTCTCAAGTATCCTTTGCCTAGAAGTTTCGAGTTCTATTTCTTGTTCTTGGTTGGATATGAATAAATGTTTTGTATCCCTGATAAGTTTATTCTCAGGTTCGGTCAAGGCAAATTTGAGGAAATACTTAAATTTTAGTTCTTGATCTGTTTGTTGTTTTGCTAAATAATAGTAGTAAAATGAAGGATAAATCCCAACGCTTCGGTGATAAGATTCAATATATTCAACTTCTTCTTCTGGTAGAGCATAATCAAGAGAAAAATTATAAAGAATTATTTCAAAATATTTCATCACATTGATGTAAGGTTCCATTTCCTCATAACCAAATTTATCCCGAACATACTCGGCACATTTTCGGGCTTCAGAAAAATTTGATAAAGCAAAATTTGCGGTTACAAATAAATGAATGGTGTTTATTGAAGATAGATAATCTACTGTTTCTAAGACAGTTATGCAAGAATAATAGTCTCGGCATTTATAAAAACCAAACGCAATATTATTTGCTAAATCAATTTTTTGGGTTTTAGATTCCCAATCAAGGCATGTTTCTTTAATTTTTTCATTATCGATACTTTCATCAAAAGGAGGAAATAATTCTTGCACCGGATTTTTTTTGATTATTCTTTTAATGATTTTGGAAGCAAAACTATGATCAATAAAAACTGGTAGAGTCATACAAGTATTATGATCATGTATTCTTAGCCGATATAAGATTTCTTCCACTTTATGGAATTTTGCTTTTTTGGCTAATCGAGACCAGATTTCAATTTCTTGGGAACGGGAAAAGTCTACATCAAACATTCCAATTTCCTGGAGGAGCTTTTTGCTCATTAAACTACCAGTGATAGGGAGCCTTCTATTGAGTACTAAATGCCCGAGTAAATATTTTTCTAGATGAGAAAAATCGGTCGGAGTAAAAACCTTCGTTATGATTTGGTCTTTGCTGGAATAGTATTCTTGATTACAATAGATAACATCTGGGTTAATCATTAATAGAGCATAAGCATATTTTTGTAACATGTCTGGTGCAATTAAATCATCATCGTTTAGCCAAAGTATATATTCACCTTCAGCATGTTTGATAATAAAATTTCTTGTCCGGTTTAAGCCTTCATTTTCTTTTTTTAGATATCGTATTTTTTTATGATGATGAATAGTATGAGATCCATCTTTCTGAAATCCATATACAGAATTAAGTATTTCCTCTGTATTATCCGTTGAACCGTCATCTGCCACTAAGATTTCTAAGTGAGGATATTCTTGAATAAAACAGCTTTCAAGGGCTTCTATCAGCATTGTAGAACGGTTATAAGTAGGAATACCAATCGTAATTTTCGGTAAGTTTAAATGGTGATTTTCTATCGTTCTTGCTAGAGGAACAATAGACTTTTGTTCATTTTCTTTGTCATTCTTTATTTTATAACCTGACCATGTATCTTGATTATTTTGGTAACTTTCTTTTAAAGAACTCTGAATTCTTTCTATCTGATCATGTTGATGAACTATCCATGATTTAAAAAATCCTTTCCAAAAAGGATATTTAGCTTTGAGCCTAGTTAATGACTCTCCTTGTAATTGTTTTTTTCTTTCAGCTCTCTCTGGTTCTTTCGCAAAGTCATGATAAATAAGGGCATCAGGAGTATAAACTTGCTTATTATATGACTGGCTAAGTTTAAATAATTTAATTGATAATTCATATCCACCGTGCCCCATTATTATGTCATCATCCCAGCCTCCAACTTGAAAAAAAGCTTCTGCTTGGTAAGTAACATTACCTTCAAAATTATTAAAAGTTGGGTATAGTTCACTCCCTAAGTCATAGTGTTTCGGTTGTTCAGAATCTGGAGTAAGCACTAAGACCCTTCCTCTTACAGCATGGACACTAAACTCTTGATGAATAGCAAGATGTGACTTGAGTAGATGCTCATTTGGAACGCAGTCATCTTCTAAAAAAAAGAGGATGGGAGCTTTCGCAAAAAGGCTACCAATATTACGAAAAATATAAGCACCTGTATTATTTTTTAATCGGACATAAGTATCTACCAAAGGTATAATATTTTTAAAGACATCGTCATCGGAACCATTATTGACAAAAATAATTTCAGCATCATCTTTGATTTGTTCTTTCATCTTTTTAATATTGTTGAACACTAAATGATCGTATTTCCAACCACCTAAAATAATCGAGACATGGGGATTCTGGACAATATTCTGAAATTTTACATAATCAAAACTGGTCTTATACCGTTCTGATTTATACCCCCAGCCTTTTTCGGCTAGCTGCATAACTAAAATATCGTTTGATCTAGGATAATAATACATCGTTTACCTTCTTTTTTAATTATGAATCTGTTTGTATAATAAAGCACTATTTTCAAGAGAATGGTTATCCTCTAGCTTATGAAAATAATAACTAAATCTTTGTATGTTTTGAAAGGGCTTTACAGCCCTCAAAGGAATATCTTCGTCAATGTGTTTCTTCCAACTACTACGATAATAATCCCAATTGGTGTGTTTTGCTTGCATTCTTTGCATAGAATCAACCATCATCCTTTTTTTAGGTTATTACTCTTTCTTGCTCTTTCACATAATTATGAAAGATCAAGAGTTCTGGTGCGTAAACCTGCTTATTATATTCAGGATATCTTGCCAAAATCCGTAGCGATATTTCTACTCCACCACCCGTTACAATCTCATCATCCCATCCACCTACTTCATAGAATACTTTTGAATCAAAAGTTACATTACCTTCAAAATTATTGTAAAAATAGCAGATCTGATTACTCAAATTATTATGCCATGATTTTTGAAAATCTGGTGAGGTAGTTTCCACCCTACCGGTAGCTAGTAATATGTCATAATCATTATGCAATGATATATGGGACTTCAGTAAATTTCCGCTAGGTATACAATCATCTTCAAGGAATAACAGTAAAGGAGCACTGGCGAACACACTCCCAACATTTCGCGGGATATATGTCCTAGTATTAGTTTTCAATCTCACATAAATATCAGCTTGAGAAATAACATTCTCAAACTGATTTTCGTCACCTCCATTGTTTACAAATATGATTTCAACATCATTATCTATCTGTCTTTTAAGCCTAACAATATTCTGCAAAATCAAATCATGATATTTCCATGATACAATGATGATGGACATTTTGGGAGATTTTATAATGTTTTTGTATTCGACACTTTCAAAGCTCTGACTATATAGCTGATGCTTATCTTGCCAATTTTTGGTTGATAGATTTTCAAGTAAATGGTTACTCATTATTTGAATTTTTGTTAAAACTTTTTTATTTCCACGGTAATCTATTCGTTCGTTTTTTGAAACTTTTTTAAGCCAAATACAGCCAGCTTTGTAATGTTGGCCTCGTTCTTTATAAAGTAAAGGGAAACGGGCATCTATTTGCGATATAAACTTCATTTGAAGGTATGTATTAAACATCGCTATTTTAAAAGCATTATTATATTGCAAAAAAGATCTGAGTATGTATTGTTCATTCCATGCTCTTCCTCTATACATCCACTCTTTGGGATATTCAAAAGGATAAAAAACATCATGGAATTGGATATACACTCCATCTGATAGTAATGGTAAAATTTTATGTATTAAATAATTTACGTCGCTATTAAATTTTGATACATGAGAAGAATCTATGAAAAGTATATCGTTTTTTAACAATTCTTTAAATACACTAAGTGGCACATCTTGAAGGCGTTTATTAATAATAGTCGATTTTTCTTTGTCTTCTTTTTTCATCAAATCCATCAATCTTTTGGGATATGGTTCTATAAAAGTGCAATGGATGGAATTATTCATAAAATGTTCATTCGTGTCTAAAATAAGAGCTGAAGAGAACCCAGACCCTACTTCAATTATTTTACTTGGTTTTAAATGTCTTATCATACAATATAATAATATTGCATCTGAATAGTAAAACATATTGTTTTGATGATAAAATCTATATTTTGAAGATTTTTCATCTGGGAAAGGGATTTCATGGTAATATGACTCAAATTGGTCTAATAGGCAGAGTTGCTCTTCATCGTTTAAATCAATGCCGGGTAATGAAGTAGGCGGAGGACTATCAAAATTAAAGTCCATAATATCATTCATTGATGGGATAGGTGAATAATATGCACCATGTTTAAAGTTTACACTCTCGGGAGAAATAATTTCTGGCTCATTGTAGGTTATCAGTTTTTCTTTCGCTTGTTGTGTATTTATAGTTTTATCCATATAAAACACTTCCATCAATCGGTTTGCTACCTGACCAAGAGTATTGTTTTTATCCACATATTCTTTACACTTTTTCCCTAGATTAATCAGATCATTATACCTACCTTTGTATATACTTCGAATAGATGAGATTTTCTTTTTTAACTCTTCCTTGTGTTCTGATGGGTTATTGTATGTGTATGCAAAGAACATAGATTTATCCTCAATATCATTGAGAGTCCCAGTAAGAGGAGATATCATAGAGCGAGCATAAGAAAAAGCCATAATAGTTACTCCACTATTTAATGAAGAGTCCAGATTATAGGGAGAAATGAATAAATGGCAGTTAGATGCTATTTCAGGGATTTCATTGTCGTCTACATATCTAAAATCTGTCTTAATATTTTTGCTGTTCTTAGCCAAGTTTTCTAATTCTTGGATATATTCAGGTTTACCATTTCCGCAGATTTTAAGCTCTATATCATCATATCCCAATTCATTTATACTATCGATAAGTAATTCTATATTTTTATATTGTTTTAAAAAACCCAAAAAACATAAATTTAATTTATTATCGGTTAAGTGTCCAGCTGGCTTTTCAGAGCCATACACACCTGAGTAATGGGGGTGGGGAACATAGACGGTTTTACCTAATATATCTGAATAGTCATTACCAAGCTCTTTGATAACATTTATTGTTTCATTGCTATGAATGACTATTTTATATGAAAGAGCAAGCATTTCCAGCATAAATTTTTTTGCTTTTGAAATATTCACTGCGTTGTGAGGTATTTTATTGTGTAAATTCCAAATAATCTTTTTCCCAGAAGCTGCTAATGATTGTATATGTGGAAGTATTTTATCGTCTTCATATTTGTTCTCAATCCAATGATACCATACAAAATCAGCTATCTCAATATCATCTGCAGGTACTGTTACAATATCGATCATGTTCAAAACAGTTTTCATCATATCGATATATATATTCCGTGCCGAAAAAGGAAATAAATGGCATATTTGCTTTATTTTATACTCTGTTGGGACAAAAATAACATCACTTCCTGCCACCAAAAGTTTTTTGTATCCTTGTTGCTCTGTAAACTTAGCAACCTCACTGTCTTCTTCTGTTTCTATAGTTATAAACCCAAATGAATATTTGTTAAAATCTATTGATTGTAAAACTTGCTGCTCATGTCCCTCGGTGTCAATTTTGAGAAAATCAATATATCGCAAATTTGGAAAATCTATCATCATCTCATTAAAGGTTATGGTATCCACAGTGGTAGAAGACATACTACTGAGAGTTTTTGCTTCAATAATATGTTCATCTGTCATTGTGGAAGCTATTCCGCTTCGGTAGTTTTTTTCTGGGAATAGGATAAACTCCACATTATTCTGGGTTTTGTTTGAAATGGCGCGATTTACAAGAGTGCATCGTCTATTTTTCCGTAACTGCTCAAAAATGTCCTTTTGTGGTTCAGCACAAATTCCTTGCCAACCAAGCTGTTCAGCCCATAAAGTGGCATTCCCATTATAGCCATTGTTTGCACCAATGTCTATAAAAAATCCTTCCTTCTTCCCTTTAAAGAAAAGATATGCCATTAAACCTTGGGCGAACTGAGCCTTAAAATCTAATTTCAGGTTCTCTGCATTTTCCATCAGTTTTATATAGGTTTCTTCGTGTAGGGAAGTTTTTAGCTGAAATTTTCGTAGAATATTGTTTATGCCGTTTTGTTCCGTTTTAGTATTTTTATTTAATGTTTTTTTATTCATATTAGACTCCTTGATCATCATTGCAAATTTTCACCCTATTAACGGAGGGGTGGCAACGCGATGGCTCTATTACAGCATACAATATGGTATCTCCCAATGAGTATGAGTAATGCNGAACATAAAACTTATACTGTGGCACAAGCTTTAGTAGGTATGCTGGTATATTTATGAAATCTTCGGTAGGTTTATGATAAATGCAAATAGCGAGTCTCGGTTTGCATCTTTTAATGATATTTGCGGCACCAAAAAGAGCTTCTAGTTCAGCTCCCTCAATGTCCATCTTGATGAATGTTACAGTTTCAGAAACATCTAAATAGTCATCTAATGTAGTCACAGGAACCTTTATATTCCCATTTTCATCAATTCGCTGGCTTTTTTCAGAAAATGACAGTACACAATTTCTATTATACAAACCTTTAGGAATTAGAGTTACATTTTCTACATTCCACTTCTTTACATTTTCACAAAGTATATTGTAATTTTTTTGCTCAGGTTCAAACGAATAAATATGTTTATATTGACCATTACAAAATTTCAAAAAGCCTTCTATCGAGTCTCCTTGTAATGCGCCTGCATCTATAAATACTTCGTTTTCTATGCTTTTTAGTGCTGGTAAATCAAAGTATTGTTCACCAAAAAAGAAGATGTCATTTATTTCCTCTCCATTCATAGAGGGGGAGATAGCCGAGATGTTAATTTTCTCTTTAAGGCGACTTTGTAGTGTAATACTCAAGATATTGCAATAATGTGCTCTATAATTGAAATACCAGTTATTTTCAGCCACAAAGTGATGATAAAAAAACTCAGTATAGATCACCCTGGACTCTTCGTCTTGCAATTTTTGGTATATTTCCAGTCCATTGTCACTTCCGAAATATGCTCTTGTAGCATATAGATAGCTTAGAGTCTTTTTAGTTAATCTATCTTTGGTTTGTTCGTCGCAGCCTTCTTTTTTATAAATATGTTTCTTTAGTTCTTTTACAGCATTTTCATAATTTATCTTGTTGAGATTTAGAACTTCATAAGGGATATTTCCATGGGATGCAGCATGGCGCGGAAAACCGCTGTTATACATTTTCCCATCTATGATTAGATAGTTTTTTTTGGATTTTGTAAGTAGATAATAATCTAAAAAGGATTTCATCCATACATTTTTATCGGCTTTTTTATTTGCTTCTGGGTGTAATATCTTTTCTGGCACCACATATACAAAGCCAAGTTTTTTAGCTTCTTGTAAAAAGGTGATGCTATCTGAAGTGACTAATACCATGTCGCCTCTGTTTAAAATAGCAAGTTCCTTTAAAGCGGAGATGCATCTTTGGATAAGAATATTTCTGTCTGTTATATTTAATATAGGAAAGCCGGGTTCTTCAAAATCTCCTAAGAGCTGTTGAAATCTAAATACCGCAGAAATATATTCTTTTTCTCCACCCAGTCTATTCAAATGATGGTCGATAACCTTTTGCAGCTCATCAGTGGGTTTAAATAATGTATTATGTGTATGAGCATAATTTGTTTTTGTAATGTTGTAGCTAGCGATATAGGTTTTCCAGACAAGGTATTTTTTGCCGGCTATCCTAGACACCAATACACTTTCCACATCATTTATATTTATCATATTTTCAGATTCTAAAACATTCTTTTCCTTAATTGCTGCCTCATATACATCATTTGATACAGTCCAATCATATATATTAGGGGTCAAATAGTCTTCCATATCAAAAGGTTCTTTATAATGTATTTTAAAATCATAGCCCAGCTTTTGACATATCAGAAATAGACTCATTTGCTTTAGCCATATATCAGTGAGTCCACCAATGGTTTGAACAAGAATCACTGTGGGTCTATTTTTTGTATAGTCGATTTGTTTTAAAGTGTTGTATTTTACCCTTTTTTTGTGTTTTTCATAAATCACGTTTACTTCATCATATCTTATATTCTGAAAGCTAATTTCTAATGGCTTTATACCCTTTTTCCACAATACATAAGAAAAAGATAATTGGTCTCGTCTTGAATAATTTTCTATAAAATACCACCATCTTTCCATTAAGTCTATAATGCTTGTATCATGGTGTTCACGATAGATAATGCTGTTGTCAGTTAGCCCGTAGTGCTGTGGGAATTTTTCATCAGATAGAAGTTTATTTATATTCTCAAGTGCGTTTTCTGTTTCATATCCTAAGCTGCGCACTGCTTCAATCTCCTTATATATACAATTCCTTTCGCTATGATTTTGGATATACATCCCATGTTTATTCTTCTTTGCGAATATCTTAAAAATATAATCTGATAGAATGTTTATATTGGCATCAACCCATATACTTTGCTCATATTCTGGAAAGATGATATGAGGTAAGATCTTATGCCATCGACTGTTTTTATGATCATCTAATTTTGTAAACAATAATGGACGAATGTGCCATATACCGCATTTCCCTTGCGATAATAAATCATTATTGTCTGTAAAACAAATATATTCGTAATCTTGGTTACAGTATTTATGCTGGACGAGGTCATTATGTCCCCCAGAAATACATGTATATACTACTTTTTTGTTGGGTATATTGTTAATGGATATCTTTTTTTCATAAAACACAATAGGTTTTAATATTCTATGAATTGATTGCTCATACTCATTTCTCTGGGCTTCTGTGATAATAAATTGTTGAAATACACGATCATTATACTTAAAAGCATTCAAGGGATTTAGTAGTGATGATTTTAAGAAGTATTTAAATCTTAGCTTTTCATTTTTTTGTTTTGTTGCCTGATAAAGATAGTATATAGACGGATAAATATCAAGATATTTATCGATGTTCTCGATAATATCTTCCTGTTGTGGGCTTAATGTATTTCCCGATAAAATTAACTCCTGAATATGGTATAATTTATTAGTTATCATACTGATATTTAGATATTTTTCGTTTTGGGTAATCTGATAAATATCATTCAAATGGCGTTTTGCATTTTGAAATTCAGAAACTCCGATCAGCGCTTTTATACACATTTCGTACACAGACTCTTCACCCACTTTCATGGAGGGGGAGATAGATTCTAATACTTTAATGCAAGTATAATAATCTTTATACATAAAAAAGCCAGTTGCGATTTTAAAATAAACATTTCGGAGGGCATCTGGATCATTCCAATCTACACTTAAAAAAATCTCTTCTAAACTATTGGTTGCTAATATTTTTTTCAATACTAATGAATGAAATGATGTATTTACTTGCTGCCCGCCAGAAACACGATCTCCATGTATCCGCCTCTTTACCAGCTCTTTATTTATTTTAAAGACTTTTGATGAAGGAACTATCCTTGATAATAAATCAAAATCTTGACTTTGAATAAAAGCCTCATCATAATATCCAGCTTTTTCTATCAAACTTTTTCTGATACAAATTCCTACACTTCCAATATTCTTCTGAATAAAAAAATTTTCCCGAATGTTTTTTTCGTTATTAGACAAATCTGGGTTTTCAGACACCCGTGTGGTAGTATTTGGGTCCCCATTAAAAAAGGCTTGGTTTCCATAAATAATATCAATTTCCCAATCATGTATAATAGCTTTTGTATATTCTTCAACAATATTAGGGCATAATAGGTCATCGTCATCAAGTTTTAAGATATATTCTCCTCTGGCTTTCTTCACAAGCTCATTGCAGGTCTTTGTAAAGCCTCTATTTTCTTGATAGTAATACCGAATTTTATCTCCGTCTTTATTTTCAAATATGTAGGGGACAGCATTCATGCGTCCCGTTTCCATATTGTGCTTATGGACATTTTTGCGGGATGCATAAATGCTATCCCCTACAATTTCCGCTGTCTCATCTGTTGATCCATCATCTATCACCACAATTTCATAATTATCATAAGTTTGATTTAAGCAGCTTTCTATTGCTTCTTTCAGCCATTTTGCTCTATTATAAGTAGCAATGCAGATGGAGATCAAGGGATAATAATCTAAAGAGTTTACTAGAGTATTGGGATCTATGGTATCTTTTTCTATATCCAAATATTCACTTAAAATAAGATTATAATTAGATGGTGTGGTCTTAAAATTTCCCGCATTGGGATAAAATGTAGTTTCACCAAAATATATTTTCCCATTATTACTATATAAATCAATACGAATAAATTTAAAACCTTGACACAAGGTATTTGCAATATTAATCATTTCTGTATAATTATCTGGTTTCGCAATTGGCGTTGCACTTTTGGGAAATTCTAATATAAAATCCAATGGTTGCCAATTTTGGTCATAAATTATATTTGTGGGATTAGTATGTCTGTCTATTATAACATGGCAAAATTTAACTTCATTATTAAAACAGAAAAATTTATAATCAATAAGATTATTTTCTGCATTTTCTATGTATTCTTCTGCTATAATAAGAGGTTTAATATTTCTATAATTAAATTCCAAACTTCTATAAGCATAATTCAATTTTAACCAATTATTTAATTTTTCGATAGCCTCAGGGATCTTTAATTCTCTTTTGTCTCTTACTATGACATTCCAACCACATCCATGATTACATTTCAACACATACCTCTCAGGCAAAGAAGAAAAGTCTATATCATTTGCATTTTCCCAAACACCAAGCAGGGGAACAAGATATTCATCGCCTATTTTTTCTTTTACCCAACCTCTAACTCTATATTTATCAGTAAGTTCTGTTTTAATAGCCAAATTGTCGTATATTTTTAACCAATGAAACTTTTCTTTTAAGGTTTTAGGATTATCTAAATCAAGCTCCTTGTTTGCTAAAAGCCGATACCAATCTTTATATTGTGTAACTAGATCAATTTGTTTCATATTGCTATACTCCTTTTTTTTCTTAGCAAAACTTGTAAATATTTCTCAGGGTGTACAATGTTTATATTTTTTGGATATTTTGTAAAAGTTTCTCATATCGAGGCATAAGTCCGGAATCTACTGAACTTTGAATTTTAGCAATATTCACTTTAACCCTATTCATCAGATAATTCGATGATTCTATTATTGCTTCTTCAGAAGCCTCCCTCACAAACTTCTCAATCACTTCCAGCTGCTCGAGATAGATATTTTCTTGTTCTACCATTTTATTTTCTTTCTTGTTGTTATGGAGTGTTTTTTATTATACAAGCGCATACAAAATTGTATCCAACCTCGAATATGAATAGTGTCGAACATAAAATCTATATTCAGGCACAAGACTTAATAAATATGTAGGAATATCGATCATATCTTCTTTTGGTTTATGATAGATGCAGATAGCCAGTTTTGGCTTATTAAAGAGAATTGTTTCTTTGCAACCTCGTAAAGCAGCTAATTCTGAACCTTCGATATCCATTTTGATAAAAGTTACTCTTTGATTTTGTTGGAGGTAGGAATCTAATGTTATTACAGGTATCTCTACTGTACCTTTAGCATTCACTCTAAAACCAGTCGATTCTCCTGAAAAAAATAATGATGTATTCTTATCATATAAACCTTTTGGTATTGTAGTAATGTTCTTAATCCCCCATTCATTTATTTTATTACACATCCTTTGATAGCTATCTTGGTTTGGTTCGAATGCATAAATATGATGATATTTATTATTACAAAAGCAAAGAAATGGTGTTATTGTACTCGCATCAGCAGCCCCAGCATCTATAAAAACTTCATTATCGGAAAATTTTAAATCAGGTAAGTCAAAATATTGGATACCAAGAAAGAATAGTTTATTAATCCTTGGATAAGCTCTTAGGTCCTTACCTTTTTCGTTGAGCCTACTAATTAAAGTAGTGTTAATAATATTACTGTAATGATACCTTTCACCATGATTGTATTTATTATCAGTAACATAATGTTGGTAGAAAAACTCCTTATAAATTGTTCTTGATTCTTCATCCTGTAATTTTTTATACACATCAAGGCCAGTATACTGATTATCAGGATTATTCTTTGTTGGTATTAGTAAAGAAAGTACTTTTTGGGTAAGAGCTTCATTTCCTTTAATATCTTTTACCTTAAGAACATGCATAAAGTGATATAATTCCTTTAAACCTTCTTGAAAGAGCTCTTCATCAGCCTTTTGAAGTTCAAGAGGTAAATTATCTCTTGTTCTTTCGATCAGACTTTGGACAAGCTGATTATAGCGCGGCAAGTATTTTTCGTCGGGAGTTTCTTTAATTTTGTCCATATTAAACTTGATCCTATTCATGAGATAATTTTTAGAAGCCTCGATCTCCACTTCAGTAGCTTGGTGCATAAACTTTTCAATTTCTTCTAGATGAACAAGATAAATACTATTTTGAGTTAACATCTCATTATCCTCCTTGATAATTATTAGAATAACATTTAAAGCAATTTATATGCCAAAATAGTTTTGTGTCAATAATATAATGTGAAGATTATGATGTTTCCCAGAATAGCTTTTTTCGTACTAATAAAGTTACTGCTTTAAAAAGTACAGTATTGAATTATACTTATCAAAAAATTGTTTAGAATATAATCACCAAAACTGTCCTATTATGTAAATGGCGGATAACAAAAAATAAATTTGATATAATAAAGGCTGTCGTATAATGATGTAATAACGGCATCTTATATCTAAGGGTAATGGGATTGTTATACTATTCTTCATTAAAAAGTAGCGTTGACTTTCCAACCGACGATGTATTTATGGTCTCGATTGCTTTGTGCCTCGCAATGACGAGGAAAGTTCGAGTTACATTTTAAATGAGGAACAGTATTAGAACAATGAAGTGCATGGAATATTTATTTTACTATTCTAAATTTTGCAAGGTATCCTCCCATATATTACCATTTCAATAATAGCTTTTATTCTCCCTAAGAAGCTTTAACAACTTCTTTTTTTTATATTTTCACACTTTTTATTAGATCCACAACATACTTGTAAGCAATAAGATCAATAAAAATCCCCCATTAAATAACGAAAACATGCCCAGATAATACCATGTTTTTTCCGGATGATATTTTGTGTATTCACGAAAGGTTATGAGACTAGCTAGAGAAGCAATTAATGTCCCTACTCCTCCAATGTTTACGGCAACTAATAGGTGTTGGTAATTTGTTGTAAACTTAGAAAGTAAAATAGCACTTGGAACATTACTGATGATTTGGCAAGAAATTGTTCCCGTGAGAAGAGGATGTTGCTGAACAATTGAGCCTAAAATAGTCTGAAGCGCTTCTATTCTGGCAAAATTCCCCGAAAAAATAAAAAATGCCGCGAATGTACATAATAGAGGATAATCTATAGCTGTTAGAGCTTTTTTGTCGAGAATAAACAATGCGAACGAAACTACAATTAGACCCCATATATACGGGATGAATCTGAACACAATTAGTATTGAAAAAATAAATAAAATTGTATACCCTATCGTCCTCCACATTGGTAAAGTCTGCGTCTCGTTTTTGTGTAAAGTTAATGGTTCTGGTTTGATGAAAAGACAGCAAATAGTTATCAACACAATAGAAATAATAAAAGGAACAAGCATTATTTTGATAAATTCTAAATTTCCAATATTAAAAAAAGAATAAAGATATAAATTTTGTGGATTACCAAAAGGAGTCAGCATTCCTCCCAGATTGGCCGCGATGTTTTGCATGATAAAGGTAAAAGCCATATATGATTGCTTATTGGTATCAGATAATACAAAATAACCAAGTGGGAGAAAAGTTAATAAAGCCATATCATTGGCGATCAACATGGAAGCGATAAAAGTAATATATACTATTGCAATAATAGCTGAGCGTAGATTTCCCCATTTACAAACAATTTTTTGTGCAATAACATCAAAAAAGTGGATGTTTTTAAAAGCACACACGACAGCTAAAACGCAAAATAAACAAGACAAGGTTTTATAATCAAAGTAATCAATATAGATTTTATCAGGTCGAACCCAAAAACAAGATATTATTGCTATAATACATGAAATTACAAGGACACTATTTTTATAGAACCATTTTATATAGTAATTTATTTCTTGTTTATTCATCAATCTGTTTTATCTCCAAAGTCAAACCATTGATTTAGATTTTCGTTGCAGAACATTTTTTTTCATTGTCTTCGTGTGCTTTATTAAAGACCGCTAAATAGTTTGAGAAAATACGAATAAAAGTTTGAGATTTTTTTTGATGCTAAATGTATAAAACAAGATAAATACATGATGTTGACTAAATATATTGAGTGATGAATATTTTTTCTTGATCAAAATAGCCATTTTAATTTTATTGATCTGTATGAGAAAAGTATAAGGAGTGAGCATGGACATAATTGAATTGATTGAAGTATCTCCAAGCAGGTGGAGAGCTAAGTATAAAGGTAACTATGGTGTTTATACCATAAAATTGAATTTTAAAGGAACGAAATTAGCAGACTTTTCTTGCTCTTGTCCTAGTGACAATTATCCTTGCAAGCATATAGCTATGATAGAGAAAGCAATCAAGACAAGACTTACAGAACCTCAAAAAAAGAAAGATAAACCCGATTGCGAAATCGAAGACTTACTAACTAAAGCTACAAAAGATGAACTATGCAAATTTATCATTCGTTTAGCCAAGAATGATATCAAGATAGAAGATGATGTTTATTTGACCTTTATGCATAAAATAAAGAAAGAAACAAGTGAAACAAATCGTTATTCATCAATACTCAGGAAAGAATTGCATAATCTTGATTTAAACGAAGATTATGACTTTGATTATAATGAAGAAATGATAGATATCGAAGTTTTAGATTCATGGTTTGATAAAGCGAAGAACTTCATTGAAGACGGAAATCATGCTGAAGCAATATTGATTTGCAAGGCTTGTATTGAGGAGTTTGCAGAATGGTTTGATACTCAGGATGAGGTAATTTGTGATTTGATAGATGAGTATTATCGCAAAGAACCTTTTGTTATCTTATTTCGAGCAATACCCAATACACCAACAATTAAACTTGAAGAATTGCTTCAATATGCTTTATCTGAAATTTTAAAGCCTATTTATCAATATACAAATGTTTTTCTTTCGCTAAATGAACTCATTATGAAACTGTCTGTAAATTTGGATACAACTGATTTTTTATCTATGCAAGACAGATTATGGGAATGTATAGAAAACAAAGACACTCATACTGCTAAAGCTCTTTTGGATACAAAAATAGAATATTTTAAACTAAAGGGACAAGTGGAAAAAGCATGGGATATAAAAAAAGACAATTTACATGTAGAATCATACAGAGAAGAATGGGTTAAGAAACTGATAGCTGAAAACAAACTAACAGAAGCAAAACACCTAATTGACGACATAAAACCCAATCAATATGGGCACATTGCTATTCTATGGTCAGAATTAAGACTAAAAATAGCTCAAAAAGAGAAAAACGCACCTGAAACAAGAAAACTCTCATTTGACTTCATCAAATCTCGTTTTGTAGAAAACTATTACAAAATATATAAAGCTACATTTAGCCAAGATGAATGGCAATCAGAATTTGAAAACCTGATAAAGCTATACAATAAATCAGGCGAATTGTCATCTTTCAACTCATCAACAGCTGATTTACTAAAAGCAGAAGGTTTGACAGAAAGGCTAATGAATTATGTTGAAAAAAGTATGTCTTTTTGGGGGATAATGAGTTACTATAAAGAATTTTCAATCATTTATCCTGAAAAAACATTGGCAATATTCAGAATGATTTTAGATAAATACGCTGAAGATCATACAGGAGAACGATATTACTACGACATAGCTGATGCTTTTAAGAAAATGAAGCATATTAAAAGCGGAGAAAAAGTAGTGGAAGACATGAAACTGAATTACCGTATTCTGTATAAGAGAAGAAAATTGATGTTGGAGATAATTAAATGACCAAAAACAAAAACAGCCAAGATATTGAACTTGCAGATCTGCTCAATATAGCTACTCAAAAAGAACTAGTTAATTTTATATTACAGCATACATATTATGACAAATGGTTTGAAGACAAAGCATATGTAGAATTTGCTAAAAAAGTAAAATCTGATAAAAAAACATAAAAACATATTCACAAATACTGCGTAAATCATTAAATGATTTCGATGTAAGTGAATATGATGATTACTACGATTATGATGAAAGTGTTGAGATTGACGCAATGGATTTATGGCTTAATAAAGCAGATAATTATTTGAAACAAGCCAATCTTTCAGAAACTATTTTGATATGTAAAGCCTGTTTAGAAGAATTTGCAGAATGGTATTCAAAACAAAGTGGAGAATTTATTCATTATATTGAATCCTATTATTTTCACAAACCATTTAAAATACTAGAAGAAACAGTGCAAAAATTGTCTGAAAAAGATATTCAAGACTTGCTTAATTATTGTAAATCAGAAATATTAAAACCTAAATACAAATCAGCGGACTTAGTAAATGATTTTAATAACCTTATCAAAAAAATGTCAATTTTATTAAAAACAGATGATTTTCTTGAAATTCATAACAAACTATGGCAAGAAATAAAAGATAAAAGCTCTTATGAAGCCAAATCATTGTTAGATAAAAAAATAGAATATTTATCACAAATACAACAACCTGAAAAGATATGGGATGTCATCAAGGAGAATTTACAAATTGACTCATATAGAGAAAAATGGGTTAAAAGATTAATTAAAGAAAGAAATCTATCTGAGGCAAAAAAACTAATAAATGAAGTAATTCGTAAGGAAAATAACGGAGAATGGGAAGTACTTAAACTTCAAATTGCTGAAGAAGAAAAAGATACTCCTGAAATTCGGGAGTTATCATACAAATTTATTAAAAAAACGATTTGAACGAGAATACTACCTGCTTTATAAGTCAACTTTTACTGAAGATAAATGGAAAAAAGAAGTGGAAAAATTGATTGTACATTATGAAAATACAAAGATAAGTTATTTAGATTCTCTAAAAAATATAAGTTATAACTATTCTGTAGTAAATGTATTAAAAACAGAAGATTTTAAAGAAAGGTTAATTGATTACATAGAAAAACATCCTTCTTATGACATAATAATGAACTATTATCACGTCTTTGCAAAGGATTTTCCTGAAAAAACACTGATTTTATTTAGGCAAATTGTGGATAAATATACGGATAACAACACGGGCGAAGAATCATATAAAAATGTGGCATCTGCTCTTAAATCTATTGCTTCAATAAAAGGTGGGAAAAGCGTTGTAGATGATATGATAAAACAATTTAAAATAAGACATAAAAGAAGATGGTTGATGTTTGAAGTTATTTTGGGAAATAGGAGAGCATAATAAAAATGAAGCAAAAAAATATGGACATAGAGTATCGAGATTGGCTTAGCGAATTGAAATCGCAAATCAAAGCCGCTGTTTCTGTAAATAGCCAATTGATAATGCTATATTGGGATTTAGGTCGGCAGGTAGTAGAAAAACAAGAACAATCAAAATGGGGTAGTAAAATTATTGAACAGCTTAGTAAAGATTTAAAGACAGAATTTCCTGATGTGGCTGATTTTTCAAGAACGAATCTATTCCGGATTATTAAATTCTATAAGTTTTATAGTAACTTAGAACTTTCATTATCTAAATCAATTGTCGCACAGCCTGTGCGATAAATAAGAAATGAAATAGTCCCACAGCTTGTGGAACAAATTGAAAATATAGAAAGTGAAATAGTCCCACAGCCTGTGGGACAAATAAACAAACAAAATAATCACCCAAAACTCCCAATGTTTGCATTTATACCTTAGGGACACAATGCTCTTATTTTGGAAAAAGTAAAAAGTCTTAATCAGGCATTGTTTTATCTTGAAAAAACAATAGAAAACAACTGGAGCCGGGCTGTTTTGGAATATCAAATAGAAACTGATCTTTATCAACCTGCCTTCCCGAACACATAACTATAATCTTTCACAAATAATCTTTTAACTTATTTAAAAATAATAAAAATAAATTGTAACATCATGGTCATAACATAGTTATGTATATAAACACACAGAACTGTGAGAGGTAATTTACTATGGCTATAGTTAAACAACATGATAAGCGAAGTGGACTAACATATGTATATGAATCTAAATCGTATTGGAACAAAGAGAAAAAACAAGGTCGTTCAAGTCGAACCTTGATCGGAAGACTTAATGTGGAAACTGGTGAAATAATTCCTACAGATGGTCGTGGCAAAAAAGATAAATCATCTTATGTTTTGAATGCTCCAAATACCACAATGAAACGCAAATATTATGGTGCAACATATTTATTTGATGAAATCGGCGATAAAATTGGTATCACAGACACTTTAAAAAAGTGTTTCCCTCTTAACCACGAGCAGATTTTATCAATAGCTTATTTCATGGCACTTGAAGCAGATTCGCCTTTGTATCGTTTTGAAAAATGGGATGTACTGCATAAGCATCCTTTCGGCGAGAACATTCCCTCCCAACGCAGTAGCGAGCTTTTTTCTCGTATTAGTGAAGATGCCAAGAATCGATTTTTCCAGTTGTTCAAAAAACTTCATGCCGAAAATGAACATTTGTATTATGACACCACATCAATATCAAGCTTTTCGGAGACCTTGTCACAAGTCCAATATGGAAACAATAAAGAAGGTGACAATATACCACAATTTAATTTAGGACTGATATTTGGCAAAAACTCAAACCTCCCTTTTTACTATCGAAAATATGAAGGTAATATACCTGATGTGAGCACTATCGACAAGCTTCTTTATGATTTTACTACGCTTGATTTTAATGTCATCAGTGTAATCATAGACAGGGGTGGATACAGCGAAGATAACATAAATTTATTTTTTAAGAAGCGCGTAAACTTCCTCATCGCCACCCAAACGCGACTTAAATATGTAAAAACCGAAATAGACAATGTTTATGATAAGATAAAAGAATTTAAATACTACAACGAACAATACGAATTGAATTCTATGACAGTAAAAATAAAATGGCAATATGCCGAGTCTGATAAAACAAACAAGAAGAACTCACACAAGTCAGTTTTTCTTCATATTTATTATAACCCCGAGAAAGCAACTGAAGAAAAAAAAGTGTTTTATAAAAGACTGGCTGCTTTGAAAAATGAACTTTTAAGTGATGAGCGTAAACCTAGTCATGAGAGTGCATATGAAAAGTACTTCGTGACAAAGAAAACTAAAAAAGGGAGCCAAGTTATAATCAAAGAGAAAGAAGTTGAAGAGTCGGTTCGTTATTATGGTTATTTTGCTCTTTTATCAAATAAGAAAATGGATTCTGTCGAAGCCATTGAACTGTACAGGAATAAAGACATAATTGAAAAAGCATTCGGTAATTTAAAAGATCGATTAAATCTAAGAAGAACTATGGTGTCATCTGAACAAAGCCTAGATGGGAAATTATTTGTAGCATATATTGGATTAATCTATCTATCATACATTAAAAAATGTATGCAAGAAGCAGAACTCTTCAAAAAATATACTATTTCATCGTTATTGGATAAATTTGACGTAATAGAATGTTATGAGCACCCCAATAAAATTCTTAAATTGGGAGAGATTACTGAAAAACAGAAAGATTTATATAAACTCATGGGTATAAATCCGCCAACATAGTTATGTGTTCGGGAAGGTAGGATATAATATTAACTGTATTTTGCCTGCTGGATTACTTAGTTAGTCACCACGCTCTTATCCTCGTTATAACGAAAATCATCACTATGCGACAACCTTTAGTAGATGAAACGGATGTTTGCCATTTAGGAGCAAATCTAAAAGATTTAGGAAAAAAGTGGTTTACTTTCTCGAAAATGGATATAAATGGATTTTTAGTAATTGAAAATATAAAGAAGACAATTTAGAAAATAAAAATATTGGATGTGAACATGGTTTTTTATGGGATAGAAAGGATTTTTCCAGTTGATGAAAATTATGGACAAATGGAACATATTGGAAAATTTATTGACGAGATAAAAAACAAGTATCCCCACCTTGAGTTTGAATGTTTAGGGTATAAATGGCAGAATAATTTAATGGCATATGTTATTGGCAAATTGAATGAAAAACCAGAAATTGAAGATGAGATTAAAGAAATTTTATTACCTGATGATAACTGGGAGAAATATACTTGTAAAATGAATGATTTAGACATTAAAGAATTATATAAACGCATTTATAAAGATGGAATTCTTGATTTTGAAATTGAAAGAATTAATGGAAATTTATTCGAAGTAAATATCCACAGACCATATGAATTGACAAAATGACATATATAAGTTTTATTATGGATTTTAAGGAGAAATAAATGTTTCAACCTAAATTCTTTTTCATATTGCCCTATACTTAAAGGAGTGATTATGGTATTTAAAGATATTCGAGTATCAATGCCTGAAAAGTGGGCATTATTAAAGAAAAGAGCTAACGGTGGGATATATGTTTATTACATTGCACGAGCATAGCGAAATAAGCATCGCAAGCCGACAAGTGACCAAGTTGTAATCGGAAGATTTGATGAAGTAACAGGATAATTAATCACTAATAGTCGCTATTTTGATTTTTTTTCTGATCATAAACCTCTCAATCTTCAGACAACTCTTGAAACGCAGAAACGTAAACCATCTCGCAAATTTACAATATCAGAACTACAAGCATCAACCTATAAAAGCTATGGGATTCCGCTTGTGATGATGTCCATATCAAAGCAAACTGGTTTGTTTGATGTGCTACAAAAATGTTTTCCAGATAAATGGGATAG